>ERZ1049444.1232-NODE-1232-length-19658-cov-6.445442_pt1 | contig 19658 bp, 19 predicted proteins | sample MGYA00383101_ERZ1049444 | MGnify/ENA primary metagenome ERZ1049444 (study PRJEB29581, sample SAMEA5548371) | metagenome | biome: marine; feature: coastal; material: water | depth 50 m | study: Short-term variability in the microbial, nano- and picoplankton...
TCTCCAAATGAAATAGATTATATTGGTAGTATAACAGGTTCTTCAGCATTCCTACTAGATGGTGGAACTGCCGATGTTACAGGAACAGGAAATAAAACATTTACATTAACGGTACCAGCAAATACAGGTGGTCAACGAACTTCAGACTTTAATATAGATGCAACAACTGCAGGTGTAAGTGGTGTATTAAAAACATATAACTTAAAACAAAAAGCAGCAATAGCAACAGGAAATATAAAATATAGTTCTGCAGTTCTATCTATATCAATAGGAGCATTTGGAACTACATATACTGTACAAAATTCTAGTGGTAATCCATCTCCTGCTTTCTTAGATATGAGAGTTGTTGGAGCTAACTATGCAGTTACTTACCAAGCATCAATTGCAACTACTACATATGCAGGATTATCTGCAACTTCTGATAGTTCAGGTGGAGGTAGTGGATTGGCATTTTTCAATGGTACTGCTAGTACTGATTCAACAGGAGCTACTCAATTTTATGTTAACATGAAAACAAATAGTACTAGTGGAGATAACACATTTACGTTAACATTTACTTTTGATGATGAATCTACTGCTACAACTACTGATATAGACTTTACAGTTGAAGGAACTACTGGTGGTGGAGGTGGTGGTGGCCCTTGTTTAATTCATGGAACTCAAGTTTCAATGATAGATGGAACTACAAAAGAAATACAAAACTTAGTAATCGGTGATATTGTTAAAAGTATAAACATCGATACAATGGCAGATGGTGAAAGTGAATCACTAAATTGGAGTTCAGATACATTATCATACACATCAGCACAATCTGAGGTAGTGGGTAATACTGAATATAGTGTTGATACTATATATTCTTTCAACGAAGGATTAATTAAAGCTTCAATTGACCACAACCACTTTATAAAAAGAAATAACACTCATATGTTCTTGAGTTCTGATAATATTCAAGTAGGAGATTACTTCTTAAACGATGAAGGTGTGTTTGTAGAAATAACTTCAATAGAACAAGAATCTGATTCAAATAATTTTGTTTATAAGATAGATGTTGAATCAAAAGATTTATTCTTTGCGAATGGAATACTTACTCACAATGGTAAAGGTGAAGCCCCATAAAAAAACATAAAAATAATTAGGATATGTGAAATAATTTTCGTATATTTACCTAAGTAAAAGTTGCAAAAAAATGCCTATATTAAAAAACGAAGAAAAAGATTCAATTAAATCTAGTTTACTAAATCATTTACTACATTGTAATGAGGAGGTAAATACAGATAAATTAGTTGAAATAGTTAATAATTTTATTTTCGATAATAATGAAAAATATTTCAAAAAGGGATATTCAGAAAAATCATCTATAAAAATATTAGTTACTACTGGTTGTGGTAATACAATTGAAGGTGGTGCAGATATATGGACTAATCATTTTATAAAAAATGTATGGAAACAATTATCACGAAGAAAAAACTGGAAATTATTAATTGATTCTAAAAGACCAAGTAACTTTGACCCATCATCTTTACCAGAAGATTTAGAATGGCATTTTCATTATGATGACCCTTCTATAACAGAAGATTTATTGGCAGAATGTTCAGAAATAAATTATTTACACTCTCATTATCACAAAAGAGAACATATATGGAAGTGGGAAAGTAAATTTAAAAATATATTTGTACACGCATATCCATCTGAAATGGAAGAAGTTTTACAAAGAACACCTGAATTAAAAAGATTACAATTTAACACAAAGGTTGATAGTTTTTTTTATGATGAATTTTTACAATCATTTTCAAAAAGAGTTTGGGTTGGAAATAACCCATCAAAATTATTTGATGATTTTCCAAATTACACTTATTCAATACCTAACTTTTATCAATTTAAACACAATTTAGAGTTAGATAATGAAAATATTGATAATGGTAATCTGGCATTTGCATCAAGAGGAGAAACTAGAAAATGTATGCATTGGATGCATGGATATAAAGGATATATTTTATCATCAAAATATGATTATCAAAACTTAAAAGATTCAACATCTTATTCTTTTCCAAATATAAAATTTTATCAATGGAATCCTGATATACATCATACATTTATGAAAAAAGATTTTGGTATATTTCATGGGGCTTACTTTAAAGAACCATTTGGGTATTCGATATTTCAAGCAGTAGATTATGGTAAATTACCAATAATACATACAGATTGGGCAAAAGATGTTGATTACAAATACAGAGCATCAACTAAGAATGAATTTGATAAATGTATAAAAAAGATTCGATTTGATTCACATGAAGAAAGATATCGTGAATTTGCTAAACTTAAAACTTATATGATGTCATTTGATAATTTAGAATCTTGGATAAAGGATGTGGTAAAAGTTTTTAAATAATAAAATTATATATACTTATATACAAAAGGTATTATATCTTCATATAATAAATTAAATGTTAATATTCGATTTAGATTACATAAGACAACATTTAACAAACAATCAAGAAAAAAAAGTTGATACAAATGGTAATGAGTTTATAGAACTTAGTAAAGTTCCTTATCGTTGGACTCATGGAGCAACCGATTTATCGTTAGGAGATGGTTTGTTAGTATATTCCATCATACACTATATGAGAGCAAAAGTATGTGTATGTTTAGGAAGTGGTGGTGGATTTATTCCAAGAATAATGACACAAGCAAGAATTGATTTACATGATTCACACATATTTGAAGGTAACAGAGATTATAATTGGGGAGATATAGGAGCAACTTACTTAGTAGATGCTTCTAATGGAGTTGGTGGTAATACTGATTGGGTTAACGAGGATTCCTTTTTTAGAAAAACATTTTTTCCAAGAGTAATCTTAGAAACAACTGAAAATGCATATTATAACTTTTTCGTTAAAGAAGATATTAAAATTGATTATTTACATATAGATGCTGGACATACTTATGAAGATGTAAAACAAGATTTTGATTTATATTCTAAACTACTTTCACCAAATGGTATTATATCAATACACGATACTGATGAATCATTTGAAAAAGAATTAATAGTTACAGATGAAATAAAAAAAGATGACCATCAAGAAATAACAAATGGCCCTTCTAAATTAGTAAAAGAACTGAGTGATGATAGTGATTGGGAAATTTTTAACTTTTTCAATAATGGTATATTTAAAACTAAACCAGCATCAACAGGTTTAACAATTCTTCAGAGATGCAAAAAATAAACTTAGTTACTGTTGTTGGTCACAATACAACACTTCTACCACATATGTTAAATCATTACAAGGATATTGTAGATGAAATTTATGTAGTAGTTTATAGACAACATACCTTAGATGGTATTTTAGAAGATGTAATTAATCTTGGTATCAAGCCATATAAAGTAGTAACAGAAGAAAAATTTAATTGGGAAAGAGTAACTCAATTATACAACGAAGTAAAACAAACCAAACCCAATGAATGGTGGGTGGTTTCGGATGATGATGAACTTCATGTTTATTCAAATTCATTGAGAGAGCTTATTACAGAATGTGATGAGAATGGATGGGAATTTATAACAGGAGGTTTCCTCGATAGGATAGGAGAGGATGGAGAGTTTCCTTTGGTAACAAAAGAAACAAATATTTGGAAATCGTTTCCACTTGCAGGATTTTTTAGATATCCTATGAGTGGAGCGATGCCAAACAAATGTTGTGTAATGAAAGGTTCAGTAGATGTAACACCTGGACAACATTTTGCAGTAATAGGTGATACTGATACTTGGAGAGAACGAGGATGGAATCATCCTAAAAGATATCCAATTGAAAAAGGACTTGTTCAAGTTCACCACTTTAAATGGGATTCAACCGTTCTTGAAAGATTAAAAGAAGTATCAGAAACAAAAAAAGATTATTCCTTTTGGAAGGAATATAAAAAAATGTACAGAGGAATTCAGATTAACGATTGGAAAATTGATATAAATAATCCTGAATTTATGTTTGAAAAAATGGAAGATAATTCTTACTTTGATTACACAAAGTGGAATGAACTTTCAAATGTTATAGTAAAAATATGATAGATAAGTTAGCAATTATCGTTCCTTATAGAGATAGACAAGAACACTTAGATGTATTTGTTCCTCATATGCACGAATTCTTAAAAGATAAGGGAATTGATTACACTATTTTTATTGCAGAACAAACAGATAATAGGCCTTTCAACTATGGTAAACTATGTAATGTAGTTACTAAAGAAGTTGGAAAGGAATACACTTACTTTGCATTTCATGATATAGATATGTTACCAATGAACGATGAATGTGATTATGGTTATCCTGAATCACCAACTCATTTGGCAACTAATGTTGAGGCACATGATAATATATTACCTTATCCACAATACTTTGGTGGAGTAGTTTTAATCAGTAGAGAAGATTTTGAAACTGCAAATGGATATTCAAATGAATATTGGGGATATGGATATCAGGATTTAGATTTACTTTATAGATTACAACGAAGTGGTGCATATCTTGAAAAGTATTATGATTTAAATAATGTTTACTCTAATTATGATGAATTAGATGTTTTACCATATAGAATTGAAAATGTAAAAATAGCATCTGATAATAAAATACAAAAAATAAATTACAATAATTTTGATAAAGAAACTAAGATATATGGAAGTTTAAATCCACTTACAAAGAAATTAGTAAAGGGTTCTTTTAGTATTTCATTTAGATTCAAAGATGATACAGAAAGAAAAGATTTAAAAAATCTTTTTTCTTTTGAGGGATGTGATACCGGTTTATTTTTATCAAAAGGTAATGAGTTAATAGGTCAAATATGGAATATTAAAGAAAAACATAATGAAATTATTTCATCTTATGCAAGAGATAGATGGAATCATTGTGTTTTAAACTTTGATAATGAGAATAAAACATTAGAACTTTATATAAACAATAAACAAAATAAAATAGAATTAAATAAATCTTTTGAAATATATGATTACGAAAATCATTGCATAAAAATATCTGATGATAATTCTACAATAAAAATATCAGAAATTTTAGTCTATAATGATGTTTTAAATTCCGAATGTGTTTCTTTACTTTATTTAAATGGTAATAATGTTCTTGATGATATAAAAAACAAATATGGATTACTTCCATCAATAAAACTAAATTATAATTCAATTTATAAAAATGATATTTTACTTGATAATGGATTAAATCACAATCATTTAAAAGTTTTTGGTAATTTAAATGTAAATAATGAAACAGATACACCGAATGAAATTTATTTACCTACTAGATTAGATGGTGAGTATAATTCGTTAGTACATGAGGGAGATACTGATATTATAAAAAAATATTATTCGTATGACCCTGATATAAATGAAAATTCAGATATTTTCTTTCATGATATAATACCAAATAAATTAGATTATAAATCAATAGGGTTATCAACTTTAAAATACTCTATATTAGATATACAAAATAAAAAAGAATATGAACTTGTTAGAATTGTTACATAACGAAAAGGTAGTTAGGCTATTAGAAAAAATAGATACAGACCTAAAAGATATTACTGAACCAAGTATGGAAAGTAATGCTATATTTTATAAAATAATAATGATTATAGAATCATTGTTAAAAAATATAAAACATCCCAATTCACATATAGGAAATTATCTTGAAAGATATTGGGATAATCAAAGAAATATAGATGATTATAATGAGGATATTAAAATGAAAGGAGTTGAATTATCAAAACTACAACATAAAATAGATATGATAAATGCGGAACTCAAGGATTTAAAATATAGACCGTTGGAATTAAAGGATTTTATAAACGAACCATCATTTAAAATTGATGAAAAAGGCCACGAGGGGTGGTTATTTGAAAAATTAAAAAAAGAATTAGTAGAAAATAATAAATTAAATTACAATTATGGCAGAGACAAACAAAAATAAGAGTCTTGAAGAAAGAGGAGTAAAGGCTCTTGAATCAATTGGTAAATCAATTGGTGAAATTAACGATTGGGTATATGACTTAGATGCTGATATGTGGCAAGAAAGGTTAGAATGGTATCTAAACGAATTCTATCAAATCGCAAAAACAAAAACAGTAGGAACAACAAATAGACCAGAAAGAGGTAGTGAAAGAATCCAAGAGAATACAGAAACTCAAGGAGAAGAAAGTAAATCATAAACTTGGTATAATAGTTCCATATAGAGATAGAGAACAACAACTTAAAAGGTTCTTATCTCATATGAAAGATTATATTAAGGATATTGATTACGAAATCTTCATCATTGAACAGGCAGATAATAAACCTTTTAACAGAGGTAAACTTCTGAATGCAGGATATAAGTACGCCTTAGATAAAGGGTGTGATTATTTTGTATTTCATGATGTTGATATGTTACCTGAAGATGTAGATTATTCGTATTCAGATAAACCTCTACATTTAGCAACACACTTACAAGAACACGATTACGAAACCACATTCTTTGATTACTTTGGTGGAGTAACTATGTTTACCAAAGAAGATTTCAAAACTATCAATGGATTCTCTAATGAATATTGGGGATGGGGATTTGAAGATGATGATTTACTGATTAGATGTGTACAATCTGATTTGGAAATAGATAAAGAATCGTTTGGTTTTGGAGATATTAAAACATTTGAATCATTTCAGTTTGATGGGGATAAATCTTATATTTCACTTAAGGGTAAAAATAAACAATTACTAGAAGATGAGTTTACTGTATCGGTTATGGTAAAACCACAAGGTGTTATTATTAATCAAAATAAAGATTATGATAACTTTCCTATTTTTTCTATACCAGGTCATAATATTGGATTATTTTACAATTCATTTAGAAGATTCTTTTGCCAAACATACGATGAAAGTAAAAAACCATATTCAACTACAACTGAAATACTAGGAGAAACTTGGTCTCATCTTACAATGAAATATGAAATTCCAACAATGTTAAATGGTTCAAGTACATGGAGAGTTTCTTTTTATTTAAATGGTGATTTAGTAGATGTTATTGATATGGAAAAAGAAATACTACAATTATCCTCTGATGAAATATTTATTGGGGCATCTAATGGTGATAAAACAAACGATGAATACTTTAAAGGGTTGATTAGTAATATTGAAATATTTGATATTGCATTAACAGATGATGAAATAAAAGATATATCTAAAAACCCAAATAAACTTAAATTAAGAAACTTTGATAATTTTAAATCAAATGAATTTTTATATTCACAAATAAATCCAGCATTATCATCAGAAAATTCTTGTATTGATATTGGTGGAGAATATGAGATTTCTTTAAATGATATATATTTATATAAAGATACACAATCTTTCAAAACATTTCTACCAAAGCCATATAAAAGATTAAGTAGATTTGAATCTTTAAAACATAAAACAAATTCTTCCATTGGTAATAAATGGGTACATAAAGAAACAAGAAAAAATCAAATAAAGTATTATAATGAAGTAAGACAAGATATAGTTGATTTTAGAATTGATGGATTGAATACTTTACGATTTAACGAAATAAAAAAAGAAGAAAACAAACTAGTAACTAAAATATCAATAGAGTTATGAAATCATTATATAATATGGGAATAATTGCTGGTAACTTTGATGTAATACATCCTGGCTATATTAAGATGTTTAAAGAATGTAAATCTTATTGTAAACAATTTATAGTTTTATTACATACAGACCCATCAATAGAAAGACCAGAAAAGTTAAAACCAATTCTTACTAAAGAAGAAAGAACAGAAGTTTTAACTTCAATAAGGTATATAGATGGAATTGCATATTATACTTATGAAAAAGAATTGGTAGATTTGATAAAAAGCTTATCACCAGATATCAGATTTTTAGGAGATGATTATCGAGGTAAAACATATACAGGTTTTGAATTAGATATACCAATTCACTACTTAAACAGAGACCATGGTTGGAGTACAACCAAATTTAAAAAACTAATTGCAGATACACTATGAAGTTAGGAGTTTGTGTTCCATATAGAAATAGAGAAGCTCACTTAAAAGAGTTTATACCAAAGATTGGTAAATACCTTGATGGACAGGGTATAGATTATTGTATCTATTTTGGACATCAAGTTGATGATAAACTTTTCAATAGAGGAGCAACAAAAAACATTGCAGCAGAATGGGCATTCAAAGAAGGATGTGATTATGTTGTGTATCACGATATTGATATGATACCTGAAGAGGGTGGTGGAGCAGATTATACTTTTCCAAAAGATAATCCAAGACATATTGCCACTCAGATTTCACAAATGAATTATCAATTAAAGTATGAAGAATATTTCGGAGGAGCTATTTTATTCTCCAAAGAACAAGTTGAGAAAACCAATGGTTATAGTAATGATTATTGGGATTGGGGTATGGAAGATGACGACCTCTTCTGGAGGTGTGTCTTAGAAGGTTACACTAAAACTAATGTTATGGATTACAAGAAAGAGCCCCAATCTTTTCTCTCCTTTAATGGTAAGAATTCATATGTAGAAATTCCATGTACAAGACCATTAAGAAATTTAACATCTCGTTCACATACAGTTTCTATGTTAGTAAGAGCACATCAACAAGAAGAAAAAGTTCCAATTTGGTTAGTTGGTGATATGGACAGAAGATTTTGTGAATATCCAATACTTCGTAGACCAGGATATGATTATGGTTTGAGTTATAATAATTCAAGAGCATATACTTCTCAGATGTGGAATAATCAAAGAGAACATTTATATTCTTGGATGAAGCAATATGAAAACAAATGGGCATGGATTACCATAGTTGTAGATGGAAATGATATTCATTTTTATATGAATGGAAAAGAATCAGATGCAAGATGGGGAACTGGTACATCATCTCCATTACATTTTGATGGAATGTTAAAACGATATGGTAATGTAAATTATTATTTAGGTACAACAACATCAGTAAGAGAAGATGACCCATCTAAGTGGTTTAAAGGTGATATTGCAGATGTAAGAATGTGGAATAGAGCCTTAACTCAACACGAAGTATCTAATATACATAAAGATGTTGAAGAAGATGGATTGATTTTACATTATGATTTTAAAGATGGATTAGTTGAAGATAAAAGTGAATTAGATAATAATGGTATTATAACAAATTGTGAAACAATAACTGAAAAAATACAAATCCCATATACAACTGTACCACATAGAGTTGCTGGTAAAATGTTTTGTTTACCTCACAAAGATGAAGGCCTTGTAGAAAAAGATGGAAAACAAGTTTGGGCAAAAGGAGAAACAACGGCAAGAAATGAAAAAAGATTTGTACATCAAATGCAACAAGGTAAATGGGATTATAAATCAGATGGTATGAATTCTTTGAAATACGAATTAGTAAGTGTAGAAGAAATAACACCTAAGGCAAAATTCATAAACATTAAACTATGACATCACAAGAAGTAAAAGATAAATTAGATGGAGTAGGATGTGGAATGTGTTTGGCAAAATGGACACAGGTAACAATGCATTTATCAACAGGTATGACACATTCTTGTCATCACCCAGCTCCACATAAAATACCATTAAGAGAAATTAGAAGAAATCCATCTGCACTTCATAATACTCGTTTCAAAAAAATGAAACGAAAGGAAATGTTAGAGGGAAAAAGACCTGATGAATGTAATTACTGTTGGAATGTAGAAGATAATTCAGATTCATTTTCAGATAGAGTATTTAAATCATCAGAACCTTGGTCAATAGATTCTTTTGATGAAATTACAAATTCTTCATGGAAAACAGATTTTAATCCAAAATATGTTGAAGTTTCTTTTTCTAATACTTGTAACTTTAAATGTGCTTATTGTGGACCTCAGTATTCTTCTAAGTGGGTAGAGGAAATAGAAAAACATGGGCCATATAAAACTTCCACAAATTTTAATCAAATTGATTCTCTTAGGGAAAGAGATGAAATGCCATTTAAACAAAATGAAGAAAATCCATATGTAGAAGCATTTTGGGAATGGTGGCCAGATTTGTATAAAGATTTACATACATTTAGAATTACTGGTGGAGAACCTTTACTTTCTAAAGATACATTTAAAGTATTAGAATATATTAGAGATAATTGGGAAGATAATCCTAATTTATCTTTGGCGATTAATACTAATATGAATGTTCCTACAAAATTAATGGAAAAATTTATTACTTTATGTAATGATTTATCTAACAATAATAAAGTTAGAGAATTAATAATATTTACATCAGTAGAGGGAACAAATAAACAGGCAGAATATACAAGGTTCGGATTAAACTATGAAACATTTTGGAAAAATGTAGATAGATTTTTAACAGAACTACCAAAAATTACTGTAAATATTATGGCAACTTTTAATGCATTATCTGTATTCACTTATGGTGAGTTAATTGATAAAGTATTTGAAATGAAAAAGAAACATCAAAATAATCAAAGATATTGGGTATCTGCAATACAACTTGATACCGCTTATCTTAGATGGCCATCACATTTATCAGTACAAATTTTAGATAATGAACACAAACAACTTATTTTAAAATCTGCAGAAAAAGCATTGTACTATGGAATCAAAACATATAAGCACGATAACTATGGTTTTTCAAATGTAGAAATTCAAAAGATAAAAAGAATATATGATTATGCGGTAGGTGTAAGTGTATTATTTGATGTTAAAAAAAATAGAAAAGATTTTATTAAGTTTGTTGATGAATATGACCAGAGAAGAGGTACTAATTTTGTAGAAACGTTTCCACAATTAAAAGAATTTTATGTTAGAAATAAGAAAGGGTAATCCTTGGATATTTTGGCCAAGTAGTATCTGTGATACCTTTCCATTAGACCCAGCAAATAAAAAACTAAATGGTAAATTCAGTTTTACATTAGATATTGATTTTACTTTGTTAGATGATACCGAATGTAAGAAAACTATATTTTCACTTCTACCAATGTATTCGGGATATGATTGTGATAAAGGATGTGATATTTTTTTGTACAATGATGGGGAGAAAACACACACAAAAGTATTACCAAATTTGGTTCATCCTAATAAAAAAACAAATATAAAATTTAAATATATTTATAACAAAGGTATAGAATTCTCTGTTGATAATAATATACAAGTGAGAGTTGAAATGAAAAACAAAACTTTAGGTTATAGTGAAAGTCCACATATCATATTTGGAGCAGGTAACTTCCCTAAAAATAACTTTAATTTAAATTATACCGATATAGATTTACATGAGTTTAAACTTACAGTAGATGATGAAATAATATCTCATCATACTTTTGAAAAATTCATTCATGATAAATCATTTGACCTTACAGAGAATTGTAACTTTATACACAAAATTTAACTATGAGTAACGAATTAGCAGAATGGAGAGATAAACATCTCAACACAGTAAGTAAATCATTTTGTGGAGCAAAATGGTATAATGCATCTTTGCATCTTGGACATGGATATACTAATTCCTGTCACTTACCATTACCACATCCAATTGATTTAGAAGAAATTAAAGAAAATCCATCAGCACTACATAATACACCACAGAAAAAAGTTGCAAGAAAGATGATGTTAGAGGGAACACGTCCCGCTGAATGTTCTTATTGTTGGAAAGTTGAAGATATTGGTAGAGATTCTATTGCTGATAGAATTTACAAATCAAGAATATATAAACCTGAAGATTTAGCTGCATTAAAAAATAAACCATGGCAAGAAGATGTTTTATTAAAAACAGTTGAAATATCATTTGATAGAACTTGTAACTTTGCTTGTTCTTATTGTAATAGTGGTTACTCTACAACTTGGGGTAAAGATATAGAAGAAAATGGAGCATATCAAAAATTTAAAACTTCTTCAGCAGGAGCTTATTATGCAGATGGAAGTTGGGCAGAACCATTTGGTAAAAATAGTAAAGATAATCCATATGTAGATGCTTTCTTAAAATGGTGGCCAGAGTTATCACAAGAATTACAAGAAGTTAGAGTTACTGGTGGAGAACCATCTGCATCATTTAACTTTTGGAACTTCTTAGAAGAAGTAAAAAAATATCCAGCACCACAAATGATGTTGGCGGTTAATTCAAATCTTGGTGTACCTGATAAATTAATTGATAAGTTAATTAAAACATCTCATGAAATTGATGTAAAAGGATTTGATTTATATACATCGAATGAAGCACTAGGAGCTCATTCAGAATATATTAGAGATGGATTAATCTATCCTACTTGGAGAAAAAACTTAGTAAGAATTATTGAAGAAGCTAAAGTAAACCAAGTAATTTGTATGATGACTATAAATTCATTATGTTTAGTATCTATCACAGAATTTATGGATGATATGTTAGAATTAAAAGCTAAGTATGGATGGAATAAACCACTTATTGATTTAAATATTTTAAGATGGCCAGCATTTATGTCTCCACTTAATCTACCAAATGATATAAAATCAAAACTTCATAAAAAATTATTTGATTGGTTTCAAATAAATAAAAATAATGATTTACTTGCTGTTCACGAAAAGGCACAGATACAAAGGTTAATTGATTATATTGAAGTTGTTGAACAAGGTCATGTTAAAACAGAAGATGAAAAGGATTTACATTTTCATGATTTTAAATCATTTTACGAACAATATGATAAAAGAAGAAATAAAAACTTTGTTGAAACTTTTCCTGAATTAAAAGAATGGTATGAATCAATTGAAATAGATGAAACTATTGCAGATGTTTCTGTAACATCGGGTCATATAACACACTTCGAAGTAGAGGAATATGAACCAGATGCTGAAAAGAAAAAAGAAGATGGTGTTCCAACTTGGAATGATGAAAACTCAAACATATTGAGTGATAAAAAAAATTGGACTAAAATTAATTTAAAAAGATAATGCTTAATTTCGTTTTTGAAAATAAAGAAGAAATGCAAAATCTATTTTCACCAAAAGAAAAAATTGGTGGACTTACACGAGTTGTATTATCTCCTTATGTAAACAGATTAAGACAAATAGGGCAATACTATAATTCAGTAAATGGTAGTTTAGATGATAATCTAATTAAATTTTACGAAAAGAATTTTCAGATTAATTTTTATGGAGCAGATGAGGATATACCAGAAAAGTATATTATATCTATTGGAGTTAATGAAAATCCAAGAAAATGGATAGGTGGTGGTTATGCTGAAAAGGGTTCACCTGAATCTAAGTTTAAAAATTTATTTGATAAGTTAAATAAAAAATATTTAAAAGATTTAAGAAGTGGTAAAGCGTTTTTCTTAATTGATTCATCACTTGAGGGATATCATGACCAATGTGTTTTTGATTGGATTTATGAACAATGTGTTCAACGATACATTCAACCATCTCAGGTAATATTTGTTACAGGAAATTCTTTAATAGAAGATAGATTAGATGAATGGAAAGAAGTTAATACTGGTAAAGTTTCTCCAAGAGTAATTCCATATTCACATTTTGAATTTGATATTGGAGAAGTTGTACGAAATAGAACAGAAAATAATAAAGTAAAAGTACCTAATTTTCAAGACCAATTAAATTATAAAGAAAAAAACTTTGATAAAATTAAAATTTATAATTTCTTAAATAAAAAACCAAGAGTTCATAGAGCGTGGTTTTATCATAACTTACGAGTTTGGGATTTACTAAAACATGGATTGGTAAGTATGAACAAATTTAATGATGATGAAGATTTAATAATAGATGATGGGAATATTGATAAAAAATGGTTGCCTGAAACAAATGAAACTTTACCAACTTATGCATATGGAGTTAGTAATGAAATAAAAAAGTTTAAATTTTATATGGATAATTTAAATGAACAAGCAACATTAGATTCTTGGTTTACTATTGTAAGTGAGGCTCAATATGAAGATAAACAAGGAACTATTTTTTTAAGTGAAAAAGTATTTAAACCAATTGCTTGCCATCATCCATTTGTTATACTAGGAAATAAAAATTCTTTAAAAGAATTACATAAACTTGGTTACAAAACGTTTAATGATTTAATCGATGAAAAATATGATTCAGAATCAAGTTTCCATAGATTTAATTATATAGCAGATGTAATAAAAAACTTAGAATCAAATCCTAATAAATTACAATGGTTTAAGTGGTTAAGACCTAAATTAGAATATAACGCAAAAGTTTTACAATTTAACTCATTATTTAAACCACCACAAGGTTTTTATGACTTAATAGATTTATTAAAATGATATTAGATAAAGAATTAGAAAATGAAATGAGAAAATACCTTGAGGGACATGAAATGGTTCATTGTATTAACTTAATATATGAATACCTCACACCACATGGTATATTAACAAATAATATAGATATTAAAGAATTATCAAAAATTTTTAAAAAATCATTAAAAGAAAAAGATAGTAAATTTTACTCAAATCCAACTCATGATTATTTTTTAGGAAAACAAAAAGATGCAGGAGTAAAAAATACACTCGTTCAATTTATTCATTATCACGATGTATATATGATGGATGGTGGAGATAGTACAAATATTTATTTGGTTGAGAATTTTGGTAAAAATAAACTTAATATAAGTAAAAGATATATCAAGGCAATGCAACATACACCAATTTGGTATATTGTTATTGTAGATAACGGTGATTCAATTGTAACCGAAGAAACAATAGAAGAATTCAGAAGATTTAGAGTTAAAAATAAAATAAGTAAACAAAATGTATTATTTATATCAAAAAACAAACCATTTAAGAATACTGAATGGAGTTATTTAGATTTTGATATATTTAATAATAATACTATTCAGTATATTGTTGATAATTTAAATAAAGTTTATAAAAAAGATTTAGTATGAAAATTTTAATAACAGGAGGTTCCGGTTACTTAGGTTCTGTAATTACAGGAAACTTTTTACAAAAAGGAGCAAAAGTAACTGTATTAGATAATTTGATGTATAATCAAACATCATCAATTATTTATTCACATAATAAAAATTTCAAATTCATTTACGGAGATGTTAGAAACAAATCTTTACTAAAAGATTTAGTTTTTGATTTTGATGTAATTATACCACTTGCAGCGATTGTAGGATTTCCTGCGTGTGATAGAGATAAAGATTTAGCAACTGCAGTTAATTACGAGCACGTAAGATATATCTGTGAGTTAGTTAAAGGTACAGATACAAAAATTGTTTACCCAAATACTAATAGTGGGTATGGGATAGGAGAGAGTGGAGAGTGTACCGAAGAAAGTCCATTAAACCCAATATCACATTATGGTGTAACTAAAGTAAAGGCCGAAGGAGAAGTTCTTGGTATAGGAGGAATTTCTGTAAGGTTGGCAACTGTATTTGGTACATCACCAAGAATGAGAATGGATTTATTAGTAAACGAATTTGTTTATAAAGCCCTAACAGATAAATACATCACAATATTTGAAAAAGATTTTGTAAGAAATTATATTCATATTAGAGATGTTGCAAGTATATTTACATTTATGGTTGAACACTATGATAAACATAGTGGAGAAGTTTTCAATGTAGGTTTATCAGATGCTAATTTATCAAAAGAACAATTGGTTGAAAAAATAAAAGGATATGTTCCTGATTTCGCAATAACATATTCAGATTATTATTCAGACCCTGATAAAAGAGATTATATCGTATCTAATGAAAAAGTAGAATCAACAGGATTTAAAGCAGAATATTCATTAGATGATGGTATAGAAGAATTAATAAAAACATATACAATACTTATTCAAGATTTAAGTTCAAAGTATAGAAATGATTTTCCGTTAGGTTATGGCAAAAGGACGTAGTATATTTTACAAACAAAGAGATTGGGATGATTTTCATTTTTATAATGGTACTAAATTACCACAAATAAAAGTAGTTCAGCCTTCAGTATATCATGAACAACGAGGTTCTATCTCTACAACATATCATTCTGATTATTATGATAAACTTTTACCAGCAAATGATAGAAACAATGGTTTAAAATTTAAACACGATAGATTTTCAAAATCAAAAAAGAATGTTTTAAGAGGATTACATTATGATGATAAAACTTGGAAACTAGTTAGTTGTTTACATGGTAAGATTTATTTAGTTGTTGTAGATTTAAGAGAAAAACAACCAAACTATGGTAAGTGGGAATCATTTATTCTTTCACCCGAAACATCAACACAAGTATTAGTTCCTCCAATGTTTGCAAATGGACATTATGTATTTGAGGATGATAGTATTTTTAGTTATAAGATGGCATATGAAGGCCAATTTAACGATGTAGATAAACAAAAAACAGTAAAATGGAATAGTACAGAGCTAAACATAGATTGGCCTTGTACAAATCCTATAATATCAAAACGAGATTTAAATGGAACAAATATTTAATTTAGACTATCATAAAGATAGATGGACTGATGGGAATTATTCAAAACAAGAATTAATTGATTTTGAAGATGATATAATTTCACATTGGGAAGCTGGAGAAATCACAGGACCTATTCATTTATCAAATGGAAACGAAGAACAACTTATAGAAGTGTTCAAAAAAATATCTCCAACAGATTGGGTATTCTCAACTTGGAGGTCTCATTATCATGCACTTTTACATGGTGTAGAAGAATCAAAACTTAAACAAAAAATACTTGATGGTAAATCAATTACAATTGTAGATAAAGAATCTAAATTCTATGCTTCAGCTATTGTTACCGGTACTTTACCAATTGCATTAGGAGTTGCAAAATCACTTAAACAAAAAGATAGTGATGAAAAAGTTTGGGTATTTTTGGGAGATATGGCATTTGAAAGTGGAATCTTTTATGAAGTTCACAAATATGCAAGAAATTATGACTTACCACTTCACTTTATTGTAGAAGATAATGGGGTAAGTACAAATACACCAACTGGTGCAACTTGGAATAATATTCAAAGAGAAATACCAGAAGATGTAATTTTTTATAAGTATGAATCAAAGTACCCACATTATGGTACTGGTAAATGGGTAGTATTTTAATGAAAACAAAAGGAATAATATTAGTAACAGGTTGTAGTGGATTGGTAGGAACTCATCTATGTAACAAATTAGAAGAAAAGGGATACTCAGTAGTTGGTGTTGATATAAAATATTCACCAGCATTACCTGAGAGCGATACTTTTCAATTTCACAAGATAGATTTAAGAGAATCAAAATCAGTTGATGATTTATTTTGGAAATATGAATTTACAGGTGTAATAAACGCGTTTGGAATCAAAGGTTCTCCAATTAGAGCAAAAGAATCACCTTTAGATTTTTTAGAACCATCTATTAAAGTAAACACGAACATAATCGAAAACTCACACAAACATAATTGTTGGTTAGTATTTATGAGTTCAGTAGGAGTTTACGAACCAGCAGAAGTATTTGTAGAAGATACAGTTTGGAAAACACTACCATCACCAAACGATTGGTTTCCATCTTGGAGTAAGAGAATACCAGAGTTGTATTTAGAAGCATTTAAAGTTCAACACAAATATGAGAAGTTTACAATCGTAAGACCAGCAAATATTTTTGGAGAATATGATAACTTTGGTGAAGGTGCAACTGTAATTGGTGCAACTTGTAGAAAAGTTTATGATGCAACTGATGAAATCGAAGCTTGGGGAGATGGTACACCAACGAGAGATTTTATTTATGCTGGTGATGTTGCTGATGGTTGTATAAACTGTTTAGAGAACGAATTACATATAACTACTAACTTAGGTAGTGGTGAAGAGATATCAATTAAGAGAATGATTGAAACTGTTGCTAAAGTAAGTGGTAAAGAAATAAAAATTAATTGGGATACTTCCAAACCCAATGGTGATATGAGACGAAAGATGAGTACTAAGGTACAAGAAGAATTCGGATTATTACCAAAACTTGGATTTGAAGAAGGAATAAAACAAACATACAAATATTATGAAAAAAACAGATAAAATTTTAGTTACAGGTGCAAGTGGATTTATAGGTTCACGATTAATCAAGATGTTATACGAGAATGGGTTTACCAATCTAAGAGCAACTTCTTGGAGTAGAGATTTAAGAAATGACTTTGAAGGTTGTAAAAATGTAGAATTTTTAAAAGGTGATTTAAGAACTGCTGAATTTTGTGAAGAAGTTTCACAAGGTATAGATGTAGTTTTTCATGCCGCTGCAAATACTTCAAATGCATTAGATACAAAAGTAAATCCATTACTTCATGTAACTCCAAATGTTGAAATGAATACTAACCTTATGGAACAAAGTTGGAGAAACAAAATTCGTAAGTTTATTTTTATTTCATCTAATACAACTTATCCTGATATTGGTGGAGAGTATTGTACCGAAGATATGAATGTACAAACTCCAAACATATACCCTGCTTATAAAGCAGTTGGTTGGATGAAAAGATATGGAGAAACTTTATGTGAGTTCTTTTCTAATCAAATTCACGACCCGATGCAATGTGTTATTATTAGACCTTCTAACTCATTCGGGCCAAATGATAAATATGATTTTGAAAAGTGTCATGTTACACCAGCAAATATTAGAAAAGTAGCAGATGGATTAAATCCAATTCCACTATGGGGTGATGGAACTGAGGTAAGAGATGTTATTCATGTAGATGATATGGTAAGTGGATTCATCACAGTTGCAGAGAAAGTTGATAAATATGATATCTATAATGTTTGTTATGGTAAAGGACATACAGTAATGGAAGTTCTTAATCTTATCAAAGAAATCGAAGGTAACGATAATCCAATCGCTTTTGTAAATAATAAAGCACCGATGATTCCTACAAGATTACTATCAAATGAAAAATTATTAAAACTTGGTTGGAAACCTAAGTACGATTTAAGAAGTGGATTAGAAGATGCACTAAAATGGTACAAAGAGAATAAAGACCAGTTTGACCCTAACTCAAAACCATAAATGGAAAAGGGTGTTCTTTGTTTAGGTTGTTCATTTACTTGGGGTGAGAGTCTATACTTCTATAGCGGATTAGCAGATGATATTTTAAAACGTAATCATGGTTTTGATGTATCTGAAATGAGAGAAGTGTACGATTGCTACAGAAAAAAGTATAGGTGGCCACGATTACTTGCCAATGAATTAGATAGTTGGGAATATACAAGTGATATAGGAAATGGAGGAGCAAATATAGCCCATTATCAATATTGTGTACATAATAAACTTTTAGCAGGACAAATAAAATATTCTGATTTTAATTATTTTGTATGGCAGTTTACTGACCCTCTGAGAGATTTTCCAGGTGGATATGAAAGACTTGAATTATTTAGTGATGACCAAGTATTTGATATAGTTGATGAAGAATGTAAAAGACAATTACTTTTTATAGATAGAATGTGTAATGAATGGGAAAAACGAGGAGTTAAGGTTTTTACACTATCGTGGTGGCCAGAACTAATAGAACATCCTTATTATAAAAAGTTTTTTGAAAAGAGAGATGTAAAAATTTATACTGAAAAATCAAAACACAATAGTTTATCAGAAATATTATTTAGAGGAGCTGAAAGAGTAGTAAAGGAAGATGAAGATTCAGTTTGGTTAGATTTAATAGATGATGGTGGAACACGAAAAAATATAAAACAAAAAAAATATACAATT
>ERZ1049444.1240-NODE-1240-length-19570-cov-4.471227_pt1 | contig 19570 bp, 18 predicted proteins | sample MGYA00383101_ERZ1049444 | MGnify/ENA primary metagenome ERZ1049444 (study PRJEB29581, sample SAMEA5548371) | metagenome | biome: marine; feature: coastal; material: water | depth 50 m | study: Short-term variability in the microbial, nano- and picoplankton...
ACTAGCGCTTCAAATAGACTTGGATTTCTTCTAATTCTTCTAAATAAATTATTAGCTTTTTTCTTTGCCTCATTTTTATTTCTAATCACAGAAGAATTTGCTCTTGTGGCTTCTTTATAAGCTACAAGGATATGACTTGCTCTAATAGATCCTCCTTTTTTTCTATCTATTATTCTTGTAATTTTTAAATTGTTTTCATCCTTATATGGTCCAAAAACCTCTCCCTCAGGAAGATTAAATAAAATTTCTGCATATTCACTAGAAAGCTTCCCTTTAGGTTTATAAATAGAATCAAATCCTATTGAAGAGTATTCTGAAACAAAATCAGAAACTTCATGTACTTCTTTAAAACCTATAATAGTATCACTAAGCTTAGAAACATCATTGTATTCAATTTTGTTATCAATAATTGATTCAAGAAAAGTTCGCTGATTTAATATATCTTCTTCAGTCGCTTCCTCATTAAATAAAACATATCTAATTGCTTTAGTTGGATCTCTCTTAAATTCATCTGGATTATCAGAAATATGTTGTTTAATTTCTCTATCAGAAATAGAAATAATACTGTCAGGTATTAAAGAGTATGGTAGTTGAACATATTCAATTGAAACCTGATCATTTTCCATATGGTAAGCAGCTTTTCCCTCGGAATCAGTAAAAACAGCACTAGATCTAATTAAATCTAGATAAATTCTTTCCTTTGCTAACGCAATTAAATTAGCTTCTTGAGATTTCCAGTTTTCATAACCTTCCGGATTATTAGTTTTCATCGAAATTATGAAATTGGTAAATAATCCAAAATCAAAAAAACCTGATTGATTAAGAAATCGACTATCGTTCAAAAATGCATCATTTGAGCTTATTATTTCTTCTAACTGCGCTTTACCCGCATCAATTCCAAGAATTTCATATTCTTGGTTTAAAATTGTATTTCGTATTGTTTGATCCCATACTGCAGAAACTGCCTGAAGTGTTGAATAATTATAATTTCGTTCAGTTTGTTCTACATTGAATCGAAAAAGTTCAATTTCAACCTCTTTATCATTAACCACTGCAACAGGATCTGAAGGAGATGAATTTCCTAGATTGTTTGTAAAAACACCTGAGATTACAAAAGCAAAAAGAGCCATCCCTATTACTATAATTAAAAAAAATGATCTTTGCCTAATTTGTCCAAGTACAGCCATAATAATATTTTAATTTTTAGATCGATTGCGAATTTACGATAGCCACAGGGTTTTTAAAAATTAATATATTAATTATTAAAATAATGATACTAATGATTAATTAGCTTTCTTCAATAAGTTCTAAAATAACCTTTTCAATTTTAGTTGAAGAAGCTTCTAATATTGTTATTCTAAATTTTTCTATTTCAATTATTTCCTGCTTACCAGGAATTTCAGCAGTATGAAAAACAATCCATCCTCCAAGAGTTTCGTACAATTCATTTTCAATAATATCCAATTGATAATTCTGATTGATATAATCAACTTCGAGTCTAGTGGAAAATTCAAATTTATTTTTAGAAATTACCTTCTCAATATGTTCAATATGATCATGTTCATCCTCAATCTCCCCAAATAATTCTTCCACAATATCCTCAACAGTAATCAATCCAGCTGTTCCCCCATATTCATCTAAAACTATAGCCATACTACTTCTTTGCTTAGAAAGAAGTTCCAAAACTTTATTTATTGGCATCGGCTCAGGAACAAAGCAAACAGGCAATATAACATCTACAATTTTTTTTGGATGTTTAAACATTTCAAATGCGTGAATGTAACCAATAATATCATCTATAGAGCCTCTATAAACTGGTATTTTAGAAAAACCCGTTTTGATAAAAGTTTCTTTTAATTCGCTAGCTTTAGTAGTAATATCTATTGCAATTATTTCAGTTCTAGGCACCATTGTCTCTCTCGATCTTAAATCTGAAAAATCTAATGCATTTTGAAAAATTTGAATCTCTGGATCAATCTGATCCTTATTCTTAGCATTTTCCATTTGAACCTCAATGTAATCACCTAACTCTAGTTTAGAGAAAGAAAGTTGAACTTTGTCAGTTTTAGTTTTAAAAATATTTTTTAAAATCCAATCCGTTAAATTCATTATTGAAGAAGTTATCGGGCTAAATAAATAAAAAAAAAATGCTGCTGGTATTACAAATAATGTAATTAGTTTGTGTGCATATAATCTAAAAAATACTTTAGGTAAAAATTCCGCTGTAATTAATATTATTAAAGTAGAAATCGTTGTTTGATATAAAAGAATATCTAACTGAACATTGTTTAGATTGTTTATTTCTGGGAACAATATACTTATTATCCTCTCACCCATAAAAATTCCATAAATAACTAATGAAATATTATTTCCTACTAACATAGTGGCAATAAATCTTGAGGGATTTTCTGTGCATTTTTTTAATAATATAGAACTAAATCCTGTTTGTTTCTTTTGAATTTCTAAAAACAATCTATTTGATGAAACAAAAGCAATTTCTAACCCAGAAAAAAAAGCTGAAAGCAACAAAGACAAAATAATTATAAAATCGGCTAATACCATTAGCTGTTATCTGATTTACTGTTGTAATACTTTTTACGAAAATGCCTACGAAAAAGCGCCATAAAAATTGAAACAACTCCAAAAACTAAAAAAAGATATGATTTTTGCCTATTAAATGTCCAATTTTGGAACACTTGAAAAACAGATATAGCAGCTATAATCCAGTATAAAATTTCAGATATAATAAGTCTTTTCATTATCTGTTTACTATGAGTCTACCATTAAATTGAATCATTAACAACTATTGTTCCTGTAAGTTTTCCAGTCTTAAATTTACTAAATTCCTTGTTTGTGTCCAATCTGATTGCTGAAATTTCATAATCAATATCTTTATATATAAATGGACGTTCTGTAAAAATCCAATCATTAGTCGAGTCCCAAAAAATTTGATCTGAAGTTAGTTCTGCTCCATTACTTGATTTCATCAGAACATTACCTCGTAAATCAATTAATTTTGTTGATTCATAAAGAATAGCATAATCAGCTGTAACTTCATTTTGATTGTCATTTTTATCAAAAAAGATTACTTTAACTCCCTCAGGAAATTCAGAATATCGAAAAGATAAGTTTGTATAGTCTATATGCTTACTAGAAGTTAATATAGCTGAGACCCTCATTGAATCTGTATAGACCATTCTAATGTCAAAAGCTGTTCCAACTGGTTCGTCTTCATATGAGTTAATATCAATTAGTGCTTGACTATTATCTAAACAGGAATAAAAAAGGGCTATTAATAAAACAATAACCCTTTTTCTATATTTCAAAAAGTTTTTAACCATTATAATTTTGGGACTTTAATACTAGCCCCAACCCAACAACTAAAAGTAATTTTAACACCCTCATTTGCTTCTGAAAAAATATCAGTTTTGCTTGGTGCTCTTCCCATATAACTGTCTGCAGTTCTGTTAGCTGATCTTCTAATTGAGGCGTCCACACGTCCAGCTTTTCTTGCTATATCAGCAGCTAACCAATACATAGCTCGCTTCTCAAACTGAGTGTCACCACAAGCATTTGCACTAGAAGCATATAGGCCTGCTATAAGTAAGTATGCTCTACCCATTGAAGGCTGATTCCTTAGGGCTTTTTGCGCATAATTTCTCGCAGATTGTTTACGTCCACTATTTTTAAATTTAACAGCAATTTTATATAAAATTTTTGCCTTTTTATATTTATCTGATTCTAAAATAATTGATTCTTCATAATATTTTAATGCTTCAGAACTTTTGCCTCTCTTGTCATTTAATAATCCTAAATAATAAGCTGAATCTGCTCCAGGATCTAACCTGTGTAAAGTCTCAATAATAGTTACAAATAATGGATCATCTGAACAATCCTTACTAGACATTCTGCTAGCTGCACGGTTTAACCATATTGGGTCAGTTTTATTTTCTTCAAAATTTCTTTGATATAAAGGAATTAAGTTTTCACAAGTTGCTTCTATTGCAATTATTGCATCTAGGTTTTTTAACAAAATGGCTATCGCTCTAGAATTTACTTCATATACTCTTTTATTTTTTACTTCTCTTTTTGTTAAAGGTTCGCCTTGCTCCTCCTTTATTAAAATTTTATCTAAATTTTTAGCTAGATTAGTAGACTCAATTTCAAATTTTTCCGATATCTCTTCATACTTATTAAATAAGTCTTCTGTAGAAACAGCAGAAGCCTTATATTGCTTATATAATGTGTCAAAATAATTATATAAACCTTTCGGGCTTGTAAAGCTATTAGGATCTTTTTTATAAGCTTCATCAAAAACACTATAAATTGTTGCATCATCTGCCATTTTATAATCAATAAGAGCTTGAGCTTTTGTGCTTAGTATACTTCCAACTCTACTTATACCCTTTTTAGTTGGAAAATTAATTATCCAATTGTCGTACAAGGAAATAAGGTCTTGTTTGAAAGATTCTTGACTCTCCCCTGAAGCATTTTTAATTTTATGCTTTAAAATTCTTTCACCATAGGTAAATATTGCTAAATTTAATTTTGGACATTCATTTAAAACTAATAACCAAGTATCATATGCTGCATCATAATTTTTTATTTTTGCGGACTCCGCAAAAATAGATAGATTGTTTACACATTCTTCATTTGATTGACCAATAACATATCCAAAGGTTAATGAATACATTATTAAAAAACATCTTAAATTTATCATGTCTTTTTAAAATTAATTATATTTTCTTTTTATGAACCAAATATCATTGAGTGAAAAACCTAACCTAATTGCCCAATAATTTTCTTCAATCAAATTATTATTTTTTGTTCCAAGTTTTCCAAATTCAAATGTAACATTTGTATTTGAATAACTAGCCATTGGCAAACCTAATCCAAATGTTATGCCATTTTCTTTAATTAATTGATTATTTACTAAATAGCCTTTATCTTCAGATCTATACCCAAATCTATAAACCACCTTTTTCCAATATGAAGTAATAGAACTAAATTCGGGTATATAAAAACCTCCAACACCAACTCTTGAAGCGTCTTTATAGCTTATATTAGATTGATTAACAAATTCATTTATAAAACGGCTATTATTGATTTTATTGTACTGTGCTCCAAAAAACCATTTTTTATTTTTTCCAATTCCAATTCCAAAAGAAGAAGATTTCGGAAGCCTATATTTAGTTTTGTCAAGTCCTGTTAAAGCTAAATTGGTCTCTTCTAAATCTCCCAACTGATCTGCATTTAACAATGATCTCGTATAAATAATTTGGATGTTCTGAGAAATAAATTCTGCCTCAGGAGAAAAACTAATTAATCCATGAAGCTCTAATTCTTTAACTGGGATAGTAAGATTAATCGAGGCTTTGTAATTAATTCCTGAAAGACTCGAATTGCTCTCTAGATATATACCGTTTTCAATACCATCAATTACTTGAGTTTTTCTATAAGTTATATCTCCGAATCCATAATTGGTTGTAAAACCAATATTTAAACCCTCAAAGACCTTAAACCCAATACTTAAAAAGGCATTATTTATTCCACCTTCTCCTGTAAATCGGTTGACTGTTTCCATTTGATTTATTTGAGTTTGATCTTCTAATAAATATCCAACTGAGCTAAAAGGTAATATTCCAAAACCAAAACCAAAGCGTTTTGTTGGAATTGACACACCAATATAGTCTATAGCTGCAGAAGTGACTTTTTGAGTTTCTAAATTGTTGGCTAGCTTATTGTTTCGATAGTTAACTCCCACAGAATATGTAGTTAATTTAAGTGTTCCATAACTTGCAGGATTATTTATATTTGGATGAATAGAATCTATATAGACGTCAAGTCCACCCATAGCTCTATTTAAATGATTTCCTCTAAAGTTTGTTTCACCAAACCCAACAAAAGAATAGGGTGATCCTGTTCCAACTTGTGCAATAGATGAAAAACTTGTTAGAGTAAAAAAAATAAAAAATATTTTTTTCAAAATTAATTTGTATTCAATTGTAAAACAGTGTATAAACCCTTAGCTATAAAATTATGATTGGCAAATATGCTATTTTTTATTTGGTTTGCCAACTTATTAGCATCCCCTCCTGTTAAAATAACTGTTAAATCTTTATAATTTTTATTATAAGCACTTATTTGATTTTTAACCTCACCTATTATTCCAAAATATATTCCTGAATGAATACTTTTTTCAGTTGAATTACCAGTAATGTTTTTTGGAAGATTGAATTTTAATTGAGGTAATTTTGAGGTATATGTATTAAGACTCATGTAACGTAAAGAAAAACCAGGACTAATTGAGCCTCCATAATATTCACGATTTTTATTAACAAAGTCATATGTAATACAGGTTCCCAAATCAATTACTAAACAATTCTTTTTTGGATATGCAATAATTGCAGATGCAATTAGACTAAGTCTATCAGAGCCAAGTGATTGAGACGTTTCATAGTTTATTTTAAAAGGCAAATTTATATAACTGGAAACCCAGACTACTTTACATTTAGCTTTTAATTCAAAAACAGAATTATCAATTCCATAAACATCCGAAACTATTATAGACTCACATTCTGGATTTTTTTTAATCCAAATTTCAAATTCTTCGACAGTATCTTTACTTTTCCATGTTCCTTGATCGATTATTCTATCTGATTCAAAAACTGAATATTTTGAAAAGGTATTTCCTATATCTAAAATTAGATTCATAATTGTATTTAATACAATAATCAAAAATACCAAAAGATTTTTATTAGTAATGATTTGCTCTAAACTAAAAACCCTTTTATATTTGTCGCACTTTAAAATCCGGTACCTTAGCTCAGTTGGTAGAGCAAAGGACTGAAAATCCTTGTGTCCCTGGTTCGATTCCTGGAGGTACCACGTTTTAAAAAAAAGCCTTGGTTATATTATAATCAAGGCTTTTTAAATATTTAATCCCAAGATTATTTAATTCTACCTTTAAAAATTATATGTAAATCTAAGAAAAACTCCTATACCCATAGGATTAATATTACTATCTAATTCATTGTATATAAACTGTCCCAGCAACATGGAGTCTATGTTTTTTTTTAGCTCGTAAGCTATTGAAGGCATAATTAAAAGCATCTCTTCTCCTTTCATGTAAAAACTGGAGAAAGAGCCATTTAAGACAGGAGTAAAATTCCCACTAATTTGAGAAAAGTATGTGAACTTAGAGGGCATCAAGTTTTTAGCTGATATGTCACCAAGAAAAGAACCAAATATGTTTTCAGAGCTAGTATTTCTATCATTCCCACCACTATTATAAAGCACCGAACTATTAAAATAAATTCCTTTTTTTGTAGAGTAATCTAATGAAATGGATGAGCTCAAAACATTGGAAGAATTAATAATATTTTTTTTAGGAATAAAATATGTGCTTTCAAATGTAAAACCTGTGTTTTTTATATTACCGGCCCATCCTAATCCCAAAGCCAAGTCTGTATAATAGTTTCCCAAAAAAACCTGAATATCGTTACCGGTTAAATTAAATCTCCATAAACCTGCAAAAATTGATTTATCCATATCATCCCCTGGCTGAGCTGCAAACTCTATACTTGACATATCGCCAGTATAATATAGAAATCTAATAGCATCAACTCCAGAACGCTCCTGATAATCAAAATCAATTAAACTGTAAGCATTAAATAAATCATTAGGATTCCATGCTAAATTAACGCCCCAGTTAATCCTTTGACGTCCTATTCTTAACTCCCATTTTTCTGATGAGTATTTTAAATATGCCCTATCAAAAATTGAGTGAATCACAAGTGTTCTTCTATCAAAAGAAACAATAGACAAGTCTAAACTTCCAATGTCATTGTTTAACATTTTGCCTAAATCAGGATTTAAATTAGTTGCTTCACCAAAGAAAACTCTATTTCTCATCTCAACTACCCCAGTTAGTTTCGAGTTAAAATCTAATTTAAACCTTAAACGATTATGTATTAAATTGTCAGCTATTATAGAATCTGAATTAATCACAGATGAAGAGTTCATAAACCTTAAATATCCTGAAAAAGTAATATTATCTTTCAAGCTCTTTTTATCTTCTTTTTGAGCTTTGAGGCTTATAAAATTCGAAATCAAAAGTGCAAAAAAAAGTAAATATTTCAAACCAATATTATTTGACATTTATATCTGAAAGAATTTTTCCGTCTTCAAGGGTAATTATTCGATTAGCTCTATCAATAACTCTTTGATCATGAGTAGAGAAAATGAAGGTCATCTTTTCTTTTTTATTAAGTCTACTCATAATATCTAATAAGTTTGAAGTTGATGATGAATCTAAATTTGCTGTAGGTTCATCAGCCAAAACAAATTTTGGTTTTGAGGCAAGTGCCCTTGCTACAGCAACCCTTTGTTGTTGACCTCCTGATAATTGGTTTGGTCTCCTATTTAATTGATCATCTAAACCAACAGATTTTAACAACTCCACCGAACGTTTATCCCTTATAGATTTTGAGCTTCCCTGCATCAGCATTATAAATTCAACATTTTCTTTTGCAGTTAATACAGGAATTAAATTGTATGATTGAAATACAAATCCAATATTTCTTAATCTAAAGTCTATAAGTTGATTCGAATTTAATTTAGTAATTTCATTATTGTCAATTAAAACTTTGCCAGAGCTCGGAGAATCTAAACCTCCAATAGTATTTAAAAAAGTTGTTTTTCCTGAACCAGAAGGGCCAACAATTGCAGTGAACTCTCCTTTTTTAAAATTAATGCTGACATCATTCAATGCCTTGATATCTTGATCTGCTTGTTTATATAGTTTAGAAATATTTTTAGTTTCGATTACATTCATAATAATTAATTATAGTGATCTAATAGCCTCTGCCGGATCTAGTTTAAGTGCTCTCCTTGCAGGAAATAAAGAAGAAATAAGTGTTACAAATAATGTAAGAATAGTTATTCTAAAATAATAATCAATTGGAAGATCCGTATATACCATTGATTTCATTCCAAAAGCTTCTAATCCTTTAGATACAATTGATAAATCAATACCAACTTGACCATAATAGGAAATCATTAGGTATGATAATAAAATACCTAATGGTAAAGAAATACATGAGATGAAAATAGTTTCAAAAAGAATCATTAAAAAAACTTTAGTTTTGTTAAGACCAACTGACATCAACATTCCTAGCTCTCTTTTTCTCTCTAAAACTGCCATAAGCATAATATTGACAATTCCAAAAGATAGAGCTAATAGAATAATACTCATAAAAATCAGAAAAAACCAAACCATTATTTCTTGAACTGATCCTAATTCAGGTGAAATGTCCTTCCATGTCTCTACTTTGTTTTTGGGGAAAAGACCTGCAAGATTTTCTTTTAAAATATTTGAATCATCAATATTATTACATAATATAGCTATTTCGTGTGTTGCATATTTATTTTTAAAAAGATCAATTAAGTCTTCTTTTTTTACAAAAATATTTCCGCCATCAAAAATAGAATTAGCTGTGTTAAAAATTCCTTCAACCTTAAATTTGATTCTTTGGATATCACCATTATCATCAACAAATGTAACTGAGAGTTTCTTTTTTATATCCAATTTTAAATTATCTGCAAGCTTCTGACCTATTATAACTGGTTTACTTTTTGTTTTTGAAAAATAATTTCCTTTGACAATATTTTGACTAATCTCAGAAAAAGATGTTTCCTTCTCAGATTCAATTCCTATAATCTTAACACCTTCAGTGCCATGGGCAGTTGATGCCATAACTGAAATAATAATTCTACTACTAAAGGCCTTAACCAAACTGTTGTTTTCTATCTCTTCTAAAACACAGGTTGGATCTTCAATAACACTATTTATATTAAGATTATATTCAAAGGAAGGATTATGAATTTGTACATGATGTAAATAAGTGTCAATAGCGCTTTTAACTCTTTGCTCATTTATTCCTCGACTCATTGCTACAGCAAATAATCCAGACCACAATCCCAGAACCATAGATGTTATAACAATTAAGCTTCTGAGTTTATTTCTCCAAACATTTCTCCAAGCAATTTTAATAATCGTTACCATATTATCTTTTCATTGCTTTTATAGGTTGAAGTTGATAAATAATAAGAATAGGATAAACACATATTATTAAAGAAATACATAAAATTATTAATGAATGAGTTAAAGGAATATCATAAGAGTTCATAAATGGTATAACAGGCTCAAAACCAGCAGTTTCCATCTGTGCTGACGCAGCACCAAATAACCTCAATGGATTATAATAAAAATAATTTACAATTGGAAGTGACACAACAACTCCAGACATTATGCCTGTAAATGTTAATAAAATAGTCTCATAGATCAATGTAATCATTAGTTTAGATCTTCTCATTCCGATTGAAATTAAAACTCCAAATTCATACAACCTTTCTTGAGTCATCATTAAAACAGTCCCAAAAATTCCAAAAGTAACAATCATATATAATATCATTATTATTAAAATTCCTCCAGCATTATCAGCTTCAATGAGTTGATCTAACTCAGGGGTCATCTCTTTCCATGTCATAATATCATAAGATTGATTATTTATCTTAGATTTTATTACCTGAGCAATTTTATTTTCATCAAAGTATTGTTCTTTATCAATTACTAAATTGGTTATTAAATTTTCAGCCGACACAAAATCCTGAGCAACTGGAAGAGTCATAAAAACACTATAATTATTAAGGTTAGGATTTTTCATATCAACCACTCCTTGAAGAGGATAGGCTCCAACGGCCTGCATTCCATGGTATCCTTGACCTATAAAAATAAGTGTATCGCCTATTTTAAGATTATAGTATTTAGCAACTCCTTTCGCAACAATAATAGATTTACTATCTTTTTTTAAAAGTCTACCTTCAATTAATCTTTTATTCCAATCTGTGAGTATTTCTTCATTCTCCGGGTCTATACCTGTGATATACACAAATTTGGACAAATCATTATAAGAGGAAAGAGCTCCAGCTTGTATTCTTTTTAAAATAGTGGAAACTCCATCAATGTTTTGAATATCAGCTAGAACTGATTGATTAACTTCAAATGCATTATCAATAGTTTTATCATCCCAATAACCCTTACTGTGTAATTGAACATATCCGCTGTAAGATCCTACAACATTATTTATCATATTATCATACATTCCTAACTGTAAAGCCCTCAAAAATATTGCTAATAAAACAGCAATAAATATTGCGGCGATAGTAATTAAGCTTCTTCGCTTATTTCTCCAAACATTTCGCCAAGCAATTTTTAATAACATATACTATTTTAATCTTGAAACATATTGAGTGGAAAAATAATTTTCAGGAATTGAAACATCAAAATTCCAAACATCATATTCTATAACAGTTTTATTTCCTTTATCATCTAAAGGATAAAACTCTAGTTTTGAGGGTAATTTTTTTCCGTTATATTCATTTATTTTAGAACCTACCATTCTATTAACTATTTCCAGATCCTCATCATAGAATTCAGTTTTAAGTTGCATATAATTCTTTTTATCAATCCATACAATTAATTTACCCCAAACAACAGAAGACTCTTCATTTGGAATCAATTCTAACTTCCAGCATGTTAGATTTTCAATAATTTCTGTACCTATTATTTTATGAGTATAATCAACCACCATTGAAGATTGTTTTATCAAATCATCATTTGTAAAATCAGTACCCATCCAATTTTGGGTCATCATTGATGGTGGAAGCTTAATTATTCTCTCGATAGTTGGTAAATAGTTCCATGCCTCCTTTTTTCTCTTTAAAAAAACAGAACCTTTTTCTTTTGCAGGGCTAGTTACAAGAGAAACTGAATAATCCGTTCCTTTTGACCAATTCTTAAGATTCATTTTCTTTTCCCATTTGGGTCGAACAATTGTAATTGTTATTTCAGCATACGATGAATTTCCTCTTAACCTACTATCAGCAATTTTTACAATTTCCATAGGAGTCTGCGCATAGAGATTACAGCAACTAAATAAAATAGTAATTAAATAAAATTTCTTCATGATTTAATAAATTGATTTTTAAGAATTTCCTTTACGCTTTCAGATGGAAACTTTGAATTGTATATTAAATTTAATTGAACACCATCTAAGACTGAAAAAAAATAGTACATCATCGCTTCTGGATTTTCATGCTTTAAAGTCTGAAAATATTTAGTAATTGAATTCATGAACGGCAATGATTTTTCAATCACTTTTTCATTTAATATTTCCATTACCTCAGTTTGTGAACTTATAGAAAATAATAATTTCGCTCGATCAATATCTTCTATTACAAACTCAAAAGTTTTATCAATAAAAAACTCAACATGTTTTCCACTAGTTTCTTTAGTATTTAAAGGGTATTTTTCTATTATTTTGTTATATATATCGAAAACTATTTTCTTTAATAAATCCTCTTTGCTTGTAAAGTAATTATAAATAAGACCTTTTGAAATCCCTGCCCTTTCTGCAATTCTATTTACTGAGGAAGCATGATATCCTTCTTCTGCAAAAACTCTTAATGCAGTATCTGTAATTAAAGCTCTTTTTTCTTGTCTAATTAATTTATATTGAGTTTTTGTCTTAGGACTCATTTTTTTGACTGACCGTTTAGTCAAAAATACTAAAATTAATTTAATTATCTGTTTGTGGCTTATCTAAAATATCCGTTTGAATATTTATTTCAGAGTTACCCGATGAGATTTTTAGAACATCTTTATCTATTTTTTTAAATTCCTTTGAGCTCTCATTATAATGATTAACAGCAGTCCCTAAAGTATTTCCAAGTTTATCATGATAAGTCGAATAGGCATTTAAGTGATTTGATAATTTTTCTACTCTTCTTAATACATCATTAATAGAATCTTCAATTTTCATATTATTTAATGCTTTATTAGTAACCTGTAACATTGGAAATAAACTCATTGGAGATACTATCATAACTTTCTTTTGAAAAGCATATGAAACCAAATCTTGTTGATTAATTTTTAAAGATCCAACCCTGCTATTTAATAAGTCTTGATACAATCCATCAGCGGGAATAAACATATAAGCATAATCAACTGTACCTTCATTTGGCCTAATATACTTAGCTGTTTCATCAATTCTATTCTTTATGTCAGACTTAAATTTTTTCTCAAGATCATCTAATTCGTCTTTGTTAGATGACTCAATCATTTTATTATAATTATCCAAAGAAAATTTAGCATCAATAGGTATTATATATTGATTTACTCTTACAATTGCATCAACAGTTTCTGAATTTTTAAAAGAGTATTGCATTTCAAAAAGTCCAGGTGGAAGGACGTTGGCTAAAAGGTTCTCTAATTGTAATTCTCCAAAAATTCCTCTTTGCTTTTGATTTCCTAGAATTTTTTCCAAGGTCTTCATTTGATTTGCAAAGCTTAAGACTTGTTCATTTGTACCTTTTATTTTTTCTAATTCAGACGTAACTTCCTTTATTACCTTATTTGATTCTTTAAACTGATTAGACATTGTTGAAGCTGAAGATTTAGTAAAATCAGTCATTTGCTTATTGATCTCATTTAACCTAGACTCAATATCAACCCTACTATCTTTAGAGTTCTTATCAATTTCTTTTCTGACTTCTTGAATCTGGTTAGTTAAAGACTCTGAAAATTTAATTAAATCAGTTGTTTCAGATGAATTTTGATTGTTTTTTAAATTATAGACTAAATAGGCTAATCCCAGGACTAATAAAGCTAAAAAGACAACAATAATTTCCATAATTTTTTATATAAGCATCAAGTTAATTGATAGTTTATAAAACTAATAATAATTTAATACTTTCAAGGAGATATATTAACACATCTACTAACACAAAATATCAATTCCATTTGAAAGGATTGAAATATTTAACTCATTCTTGATTATAAATTCAAACTCTCCATCAATTTGAAGATTTGTATAAAAATTTTCTGAGGTAATTTGTAAGTCTTTTAAATTCATGTATTGAACATTCTTTTTGTTTTCTATTGAAAAACCTAATAAGACTAACGCAATCAAGTAATTGAGGTGCAAAATATTAGTTTTATTAATAATGATCATATTTAAAATACCATCGTCTGATTTAGCTTTAGGTGACAAACTAATTCCATAACCTTGTTTATTTGTGTTAGCAATCATTAAAACATACGGTATGACTGAAATGTTTTCACCTTGAGATTTAATTGAAAAAACAGGTGGGTCATATGAGATAAAAGAATTAAAAAATGCACGAAAATATCCCAATAACCCATGAATTCCACTCTGATGGTAATGTCTTATAAATTCCACTTCAATTCCAAAACCTATATTACTAAAGAAGTATTTATTGTCTACTTTACCTACATCTATTTTTTTATAAGAACCTTTAACAATTATTTCAAGTGCTTTTTTAAAATTATAAGGAATCTTAAAATGATTCGATATTCCATTTCCTGATCCAATTGGTATAATTCCTAGTTTGATATTTTTTTTAATTACAATTTGACCGATCTGGTTAACTGTTCCGTCTCCTCCACATGCTATAATGACATCTACTTTTAAATCAATTGCACTATTAGCTAACTCTTTTAAATTTTTAATGTTTTTAGAAATTCGTATTTGATATTTATCGTTTCTTTTTGAAAAAAAAGAATGAATTTCTGATTCTAAAGACTTTGCTTTACGAAAATGTACAGGGTTAATTATAAAAAAATAATTCTTATTCATCACTTTCAATATAAGACATGTTTCCCTCAATAATTCGATTCATATAATCTTGAAGAAAAACCTGAAATTTGTAGGCCAAATCATTCATCTTTTTATTTGATTTATCCATTAAATTGTTTTCAAGATCATAATCATTTGAATCATAAAAACCATTAATCTTTTCGCCATTTGATACAACAATATATTCTTCATTCATCATAAAATAGCTGCCTCCCCCAAAATAATTAACAACAAATGAATCTGTTTCAGCGTCAGAAACCAAGCTTTTACCCCAACTTCTAAAAGGCTTATCATATCCTATTAAATCAACTATAGTTGGAAAAATATCCATATGCTGACCTAAGCTTTGGGATACACCATTTAAATTTCCCTTTGACCAATAAATCATTAAAGGATTTGCAAAACGATTAATAATTTTTTCATAATAAGAGTAATATGTTTGGTTTCCATGATCTGCAGTAAAAACGAAAATAGTATTATCAAACCATGGTTCATTTCTTGCTTTATCAAAAAACCTTTTTAAAGCAAAGTCTGTATAACCAACGGTTTCATGCATTGGAACAAATCCTTTATTAAAAATTTCTTCATACTTTCTTGGGAGGATATAAGGATCATGAGAAGTTACAGTAAATACGGTACTCAAAAATGGTTGCTTAGCTCTATCAAGGGTTTCTTTCGTATACTGAAGAAAAGGTTCATCCCATATCCCCCAATATCCATCAAAATCTTCATTATTATTATACTCATCTTTTCCATAATAATTATCAAAACCTAATATTTTTGAAAAACCCAAAAAACCCATCGAACCATTACTAGCTCCATGAAAAAAAGATGTACTATATCCCAAATTATTTGCTATTGAAACGACGGATTCAATAGGTTGATTTGAATAAGGGGATGAAGTATATGCTATTTCAAAAGATGGTATCCCAGCTAATATTGCAGGCATTCCATGGATAGATTTTCTGCTGTTTGCGTAAAAATTTGGAAAAATAAGACTATGAATAGCTAAAGAATCTAAAAAGGGAGTATAGCCTTTATAATTTGGTATTTTATCTTTTGAGTTTAAACTTCCCCAATACTCTCTTCCCATACTTTCCAAAATAAAAATAATCACATTTGGTTTTAGACTATCATTATCGTTTTTTGGATAAAACTTTATAGGATTAACAATTCTTTTTATTTCATTTTTAGTAAAAGCATTACTTAGCTTAAAATCTGTTTTACCGAAGGTTCGTATCACGGTAAAAGGAGTATTTAAAATGAAATCAGCATGCTGAGGATTATTTACATTTTCCATTGCATGAATAATAGTAATTGGGCGTGTACTTTTTTTAAAATCTCCGCGCGCACCACCTATACATAAAAAAATTACAATGAGAAAAGTTAAAGATGACTTAATCAAATTTAAAGTGCTATGTTTTTTTCTAACTGGCTTGACGCTGAACAAGCTATATAGGTAATACCAAAGACCAACAATAAATAAATAGAGCAAAATTAGATGTATGTATTCTCTAAAAAAGTGAAAAAACAAATTTGATTTATTACTCTCATTCTCAATAACTTCAAAAACTTGAGCATTGACTCGCATTAAATTAAATCTGTAATATGCAAAATCAATAAAATTTAACCCAAGACCTATTAATCCTCCGAAAAAATAAAAAAACTTTAAAATTAAATTATACCATACACTAAAAGAAGGTCTTACTGGAAAAAAAGACATTATAATAAAGACACCTTGTAAGTAAATGATAGCTGCTAAATCAAATTTTAATCCATAAAAACTAAGCAATAAAATTTCTAATAGATTACCAATTTTAATTATGTCAGAATTAAAATATAAAAATACCCAACGGCTGATCATAAAAAATATAAAAACAAGCCCTATTCTATACAAGAACACTTTTATTTCTTCAAACCAATTAGTCATACAAAGGGAAAGTAATATCCAAATATACAAAGGTTAAGAAAACGTTAATCGCTTAATGTTTAGATTTTTTTATAATATTATGAAAATGTTCTAGATTCAAATTTTTTTATTGATCTAAGTATTTAATTTTATATTTGAAGACCCAATATATTATTCTATTATGAACAAACTAAATCTACTTTTAGTAGTATTAATGTTTTCTTGCAATACAAGAGAAAATAATCAACAAATAATTTCATCCACAGACGATTTGGACATTACTGATGAAAACCAAGTAATGCTTATTTGGTCTGATGAATTTGAAGTTGACGGCCCACCGTCTTCTGAAAAATGGTTTTTAGAAACTGTACCTCCCAACAATGGACGTTGGTGGAATGAAGAGGATCAGTATTACACTAATAGAAGAGAAAACTCAATTGTTGAAGATGGTGTTTTAAAAATTATCGCTCTTAGAGAAGATTATGAAAATAAAAAATATACTTCTGCCAGAATGACTACACAAAATTTATTTGAATTTACATATGGAGAAGTCCATGTTAGAGCTAAACTCCCACAAGGACAAGGGACTTGGCCTGCAATCTGGATGTTAGGAAATACGATTGATACTTTAGGGTGGCCTGAGTGTGGTGAAATTGATATTATGGAGCATGGAAACAAGGACCCTGGGTTGGTTTCTTCAGCAGTTCATTTACCTAATGAAAATGGAGATCATTATTATACTTCAGGAGAGCAAAAAATTGAAAACGAATCAAGCGAATTTCACGTATATAAATTAAAATGGTCCTCTTCTCAAATAGTTTTTTTTGTAGATGATGTTAAACATCATGCATTCTATCCTAATAGTGATATGCCATTTTGGAAACCTTTCTTTTTAATTCTCAACGTTGCAATGGGAGGTCATTTTACAGACAATAATATAGATCCTGATTTTATTTCAGCCACAATGGAAATAGATTATATAAGAGTATACCAATAAATAAATTAAGTTATAATAAAAAAAGCCTTCCATTTTAAAGGAAAGCTTCTCATCAGTTGCTCTACCTATTAAAGGTGTTAGCAACACACAACATTTTTATATTTTTAAAATCACATTTATTATAAATTTTGTGATACTGATATGCAAATATAAACTTTTAAAATTATAAAGCTATTAATAACTATTTGCCTTAATAAATACTATCTAAAAAATTAAAAATATTTACTGCCCTTCTTCGATGTTCAATAAACCATCCTAATTGAGCTTTATTCACAGTTTTAAGATACTGAAGGTTACTCAAAAAAGTTTTATTCGTTTTAATATCTAAATAATTCATCTCTACTTTTCCTTTTGGTTTAGTAAATTCAATATCATATACAGTCATTTTATCAAATACGTATGGATCAAAAATTATATTTATTTGATCAAAAATTCTTCGAACTAAATACTCTTCTCGCTCTCGAATATAATCTATGAAAATAAAATTATCATTATAATCTAAAAGAGTGTCAATCACTTTTTGATTTTTAATCAAAGTTAAACTTCCTGAATTTTTTAATTGATCAATTGATGCATTATTAGCAAAAAACCTTGGTGGTCTTGGAAGGTATCTTGCATAAAAGTAAAGATCATTTGAAAAATCATTAAATTTATTATTTTTAAAAATAAAATAAATTGAATCAATTTGAATTTCTCTTTGCTTTCTTCTTGAAATTAAAACATCTAGTTCTTTAATGTCATTATTCAAATCATTTTTAAATGAATTAACAAAATCAATTTCACGTTTTTTCTCAGATATATCCTCCCTAAAATTTTCTACAAAAAACCCAAGTGAAATGGCTAGAAATAACATTAAAAATTCTCTCAATAATTTCATAAAAAATTAATTTGAAGAATTCAAGCCTTCTTTAATATAACTCCAGCCTTTCGACTGTTTAATGGCTATTTCAAGAATTCCATCAGGAACAGTTTCAACACCTTCAACCAAGTCCTTCCTTTTTAAGCCTAACTTATTCATTGTAGCTTCACATAGGATAACCCTTGCATTATCCAAAGAGACAACCTCAGAAAGCTTTTCAGCTATTTCTTTATTCTCATAAGTTGCCATTTTACCTGACCCACTATACATAACCAATTCGAATTCTGAATCTGGATAGGCGTTTGCCATTAAAGACAAATGTTTAATTGCTGTTTTATGAGCCTTTGGACTTGAGCTAGTAATATCAAAGACAACTTTAATATTTTGATTTTGCGCTAAAGTATTAAGAAACACAAATAATGATAAAAATATATACTTCATGTCTTTTTAATTACCGGCAAATATATAACCACATCCGTTTTCTTGAGCTCTACCTAGTGCCCATACCCCAGAGGGAACAAGTTGAATTTCAGGAAGTATTCCTTCAATCATGTCCTCATATACATCTTTAGGGTCTAAGCTCATTTTATTTGCTACAACTCCACTATAAACCCCAATCGCTAAGTTGCATACACAAAACAGTGCTCCTCTTTCTTGCATACGTTTTATACCGTCTATTCCTAGAGGAGGAAAATCACCATCTTGAGGTTCATATACTGTGTTTCTTAATGAAGGTTTTCCTGTTGAATTATCATTAATTTCAAAAATTTCTCCAAGCTTATATTTATTCCAAATTTCTGATTTTAAAGCATATGGTATGGCATTGTGACGAAGAACTGACATTGCTGTTATATCACTGTCAGGCGAACCTGTTTCATTATTGGATTTGTAAAAAGCCCAGTTCCAAATAATGGGTAATCCTGCATGCGGAGTACTTCCATCATAAGCTATTCTATGGCTTCCTTTAATTTTTTTAAACCACTCATCAGCATCTTTAGTTTCAAGATGTTTTAATTCTGGTAATGTTTCCATGTTTTCAAATTCTTTACCCATCATGGGGAATGCAGAAGCACTTACTCCAAGGG
>ERZ1049444.1241-NODE-1241-length-19561-cov-4.935866_pt1 | contig 19561 bp, 20 predicted proteins | sample MGYA00383101_ERZ1049444 | MGnify/ENA primary metagenome ERZ1049444 (study PRJEB29581, sample SAMEA5548371) | metagenome | biome: marine; feature: coastal; material: water | depth 50 m | study: Short-term variability in the microbial, nano- and picoplankton...
CGGATGATACATCGCATGCATGGCTTCATGATCCATTTCTCCTTCACCCATTTCATGTCCTTCACCTTCCATCATTTCGCACTCATGCTCACCCTCTCCTTCCATCATGTCGCAAGAGTGTCCTTCGCCCATTTCATGCCCTTCGCCATGCTCCATCTCGTGGTTCATTTCATGGCTTTCATCATCCATCTTTGCTGACGTTTCCTGACTGGCAGCCATCATTTCCGCCATAGCTTCTGCCATGACAGCATCCCACTGCGCTTTATATGCTGCACTTGGCGCACCGTATGGTTGTGGAGCGACGTAGGAAAGGGCTTGGTCAGATAATCCATTTAAAGCACCTCTACCCATGCGGGTAACCATATTTGAATATCGCCTTGGGGCGTTCGCGGCAATAACCGGGAATCCGTTAGCCTTTGCGAATTCAACCAAGGGCTTATAATCCGTCTCGTAGTTACTCCAAGGGCTACTAGATAGCTGAAAATGAGACTCTGAAATCAAATCATTCAGATACTCATCAACGATATACTGAACGTCACGGGAAAACATCTCCAACGAAAGCGCAGCAGCACTTCCATGAGTTGAATACCAATCCTTCAGAACAACTTGTTCGATGTAATGCGATACCGGATCGTTATGCAATTCACCAACAAACACTACGTCGGCTGCGCCCATGGCTTCCCGAATATCATCTAGGGTGGCCGGCTGACCTTCAGACGTGTAAATACGATAATCACCCTCGGTTATATCTACCGATTCCTGGGCAACAACGTTCAATGCGCTTGACAAAAAGAAAACAAGCGCGAAAAAAGAAGCTGATAATCTCACGATAAAGTCCGTTAAATCTAAAATGATGGCCTTCAAATTAACCATCTACCAACGATTTACCGAGAGGTGTAAGCCTCAAAACCATGCTTTTGGGCTAGTTTTACCGTGAATTCTGTAGACTCCAGCCAAAAGAAAACGCAAAATGAGGGTTCAAGCAGGATCGCAGGACTCAACGAATAACGCTCGCAGAGGCCACCCTCGTACACTCAGTCGAACCGTGTTCACCTACCGGCGATCTCGCCCACGAGAGCGCCCTTCTGAGTCGCTATCTCTACGGGAACGCCCTGATTCTGAAGCCGACCTTTTGCCACCACTCGCTTTGTGCTGTGTATTGTGATAGAGATCGTCGAGAAGCATGGCGAGCAATTCGGGCTCTTCGTTGGCAAGCTCTTCTACGAGTGGCTTGAAGCGCTGAAGACGTTCTTTTTCAAGGTTTGAACGATCCCTGAATGTAGATTCAAGAACGACAGTGAGTCTGTCTGTAACCCGCTGGGCTACATCGTCTTCGGAAGGAATTTCGTGCTGTGTCATAGGTATAGCAAATCGCTGACCAATGGCCAGTAGACTACGTTGTTCTTCGATTGAAATCAGGATAATGGCTGTTCCGGTTTTTCCAGCCCGGGCGGTTCGACCTGCGCGATGGACATAATACTCAGGGTCCTGAGGAATGTCATACATCAACACATGGCTCAAATCGGTGATGTCAATGCCTCGAGCGGCCACATCAGTAGCGACAAGAAACTTCAGCTTCCCATCCCGAATCTTCTGCATCACCTTTTCGCGAGCAGCCTGTGTTAGGTCTCCAGAGATACTATCGGCATCGTATCCGTAGTTCTGGAGGAATTTGTGTAGGTATTCTACATCCCGTTTGGTGTTCGCAAAAATAATCGCGGACTCAGGATTCTCCATTTCGATGATGCGGGCCAGAATCCGATCTTTGGACATGCGGTCCACGCGATAGAAACGATGTTCTATTGCATCAACGCTCACATTTCCAGAGCTCAGAGACAAAAATCCAGGATCATTCAAAAACTGACCTGCTAGATAGCGAACCCTCGAAGGCATGGTTGCACTAAACATACATGATTGGCGATCCGCTTCGGGCAGGTATCGCTTGAGCTTCAGCATATCCGGGTAAAACCCCATGGACAGCATTTCATCTGCTTCGTCAAATACCAGCATCTTTAGATCATCCAGGATCAGTCGACCTTGTTGGATATGATCTAAAATTCGACCAGGAGTACCGATAATTACCTGGGTACCCTCGCGTAGCGCTTTGATTTGAGGCTCATATTTAACACCGCCATAAATGACGACACTCGTGAATTTATGCTCGCCCCGAAGACGTTCAAACTCCTCAAAAATCTGCTTGGCTAGCTCTCGTGTGGGAGACAGGATCAAGGCCTGAGCCCGGTTCATGTCCTCGTCGAGGAGATTAAACAGCGGAAGTAAAAACCCTCCCGTTTTCCCCGAGCCCGTACGAGACTGGACAATCATATCCCTGCCATCCAGTAGATAGGGAATCGCCTTTTTTTGCACCGGCATCAAGCTAGTCCAACCAGCCGATTTAACCGCATCGCGCACCATATCCGGAAGGGAATCGATGGATGCTTCTGCCAGAGACATTTCTGGCTCAGTAAAAGTGGCTTTGACCCGGTCGTCAGCACGCTCAGCTTGAGCTCTACTGGTCAGATCTATTCCTGTGATAAAACTACGTTTAGGTCCGTTAGACATATATCAAGTGTTGTGTGCCAACTACATGTAGAAAAGATGCGGGAGTGCACTTTTACATGGCCAGGCCACCATCCACGTGGAGTACGTGACCGGTAATGTACGACGCACCGTCCGAGGCAAGAAATAATACAGCTGAAGCGATGTCATCAGGCGTAGCTGGACGCCCCACAGGCACCGATCCAAGCATCGCTTCACGGGCACCATCGGAAATCGAAGCCGTCATGTCGGTTTCAACATAACCAGGAGCTACCACATTTACGGTAACACCTCGTGCGCCCAATTCTTTGGCTAAGCTTTTGGAAAAACCAATGATGCCTGCTTTTGAAGCCGCATAGTTGGTTTGCCCAGCATTGCCCATAACGCCCACAACTGAGGACAAATTGATGATCCGCCCCTTGCGTTGCTTCATCATGGGGCGATAGGCTGCTTTCGAATAATTGAACACACTTTTGAGATTGGTACCTACGACGAAGTCCCAATCGTCCTCGCCCATGCGAAGCATCAGCATATCCTTGGTAACTCCAGCGTTGTTAACCACAACGTCAATCGAGCCCCATTCGGAAATAATTCCACCTACGGCTGCTTCTGCTGCACCGAAATCTGCGGCATCTGCTTGAATCGCCCGTGCTTTGACGCCCCTTTCTTCAAGTTCGGCAACAAGTGCATTGGCCTCGTCTGAGGAAGAGCGGTAGGTAAATGCTACGTTGGCTCCCTTGCTGGCAAACGACTCTACGATGGAGCGTCCAATACCGCGGGTACCGCCTGTAACTAGTACATTTTTATCAGTGAAAGACATAGCTGTTTTATTCTTTTTCTAAATCTGCGGCCGTTCCAAAAGCGACTGTTTCCAATTCGCGACCCAAGGTCCGTTTGACGAGACCACAGAGTACGCGCCCGGCGCCTACTTCAATAAAGCGAGAGGCTCCGTTTTCGTGCATGGCACGTAGAATATGTGCCCAACGTACGGGCGCAGTCAACTGCTCGACCAACCGGGTCCGAATCTCTTCAGGATCTATTGTCGGTGAAGCCGTGACGTTCAAATATACGGGGTAAGCCGGAGTCTGTATCTGGAGCGCGGCGAGCGCATCCGTTAAACCCTGTGTGGCCGCTTCCATGAGAGGGGAATGAAACGCTCCAGACACAGGAAGCATAAGCGCTCGTCGCGCTCCCCGTTCTGGCGCCAATTCGACGGCTCGTTCAACTGCAGAGACATCACCTGAAATCACAATCTGGCCGGGAGAATTAAAATTGGCTGGCTGCACAATGTTGTAACCGTCTCCATCTCCGCTCGCATCTTGGCAAAGGGACTCCACGTCGGCATCTTCCATTCCAAGAATAGCTGCCATCGTTCCGGGACGCATTTTTCCGGCTCCCGCCATGAGTTCGCCACGGAGCCTCACGGTTTGCAGGGCATCTTCAAATGAAATGGCACCCGCTGCGGTTAGTGCGCTGTATTCACCCAGACTGTGACCAGCTGCCATATCTGGATTCCCGTGCTGCGCTTTCATCGCTTGCAACACAGCCATCGAATGAACAAATAAAGCGGGTTGAGTATTCTGAGTTTGCTTGAGTAAATCGGCATCATTTTCTGATCCCGTTCCGAACATAATGTCTGTCAGCGAGAAACCAAGTACCTCATTCGCGCGGTCCATAATGGCCCGCGCTCCAGGCATCGCATCATAAAGATCCGCTCCCATGCCAACGACCTGAGAACCCTGACCAGGAAAGATCAATGCCGTTTTACCCATGATCACACACCTTCGCCGTCGTAAGCCCATTTAACATAAATAGCGCCCCAGGTGAACCCACCGCCAAACGCAGCCAATACTAGGTTGTCCCCTTTATTGAGGTCCTTCTCCCAGTCCGCAAGGCATAAAGGAATCGTGGCTGCGGTAGTATTGCCATAGCGCTCAATATTGAGCATCACTTTATCCATTGTTACACCCATCCGTCGAGCCGTGGCATCAATGATGCGCAAGTTGGCTTGGTGAGGTACAAGGTAGCGGATATCGTCACCCGTCAGGTTGTTCTTCTCCATGATCTCGGCGGCCACGTCAGCCATTCCTTTCACCGCGGCCTTGAAGACAGGCGGGCCTTCCTGATGTAAAAAATGCCACTTTTTTTCAATGGTCAATGCAGATGAAGGGTTAAGACTACCACCACCCAACATGCAGAGTGCTGCCCATTGAGATCCATCTGTACGTTCAATTGAATCGATTACACCGTACCCATCAGAATCGGCTTCAAGCAACACCGCGCCAGCGCCATCTCCGAATAAAATACACGTGGTCCTATCTGTATAGTCCACAATGCTACTCATTTTGTCAGCCCCGATCACAAGAACTTTCTTGTGTTTGCCGGACTCAATGAATCGAGCACCGGTTGAAAGAGCGAACAAAAATCCTGAACAGGCTGCGGAAAGATCATATCCCCATGCATTGACCGCCCCAATATTGGCAGCAACGATACAAGCTGTCGCAGGAAAAAACATATCTGGCGTGACGGTTGCCACAATGACCAGATCAATTTCTTCGCCTGAAATACCCCTTTTTCGAAGCACTTCCTCAGCGGCCTTGGTCGCCATGTACGAGGTTGCTTTCGCTGGGTCCTTCAGAATGCGACGTTCTCGAATACCGGTTCGGGTCCGAATCCATTCATCGCTGGTGTCCACCAACGTTTCAAGATCCGCGTTCGTCAGACGATCCTCAGGGAGAAAATGCCCGACGGCCGTAATGGCGGCTCGTACCTGTTCCATACTTCAAAAGAGGGATGGTGATGTAAATGCGTGTCGTTGCATGAGAAAAGAGATGAGCGGTCAAGCGCTCATCACCTCAGCAATAGTAGAGGAAACCTGCTCCCTGACCATTTTATCAGCAGCTAGAACAAGGTTTTTGATGGCGTAGGCATCAGAACTGCCATGACCAATAAATACGGTGCCGTTCACCCCAAGCAAAGGTGCGCCCCCAAATTCTTTGTAATCAAATCGTGCCTTGACGCCCGATAGCGCTTTCCCAACAATGGACATTTCCTCGGGAGTCATCTGGAGTCGATGCATCTCCTCGCCGATCATTCGGGGAAGGGATGAAGCTAGGCTTTCACCGTACTTCAAAAGAATGTTGCCTACAAATCCATCGCAGACCAGTACGTCTGCGGCATGATTCATGACTTCTCGCCCTTCAACATTGCCGACGAAATTCAGGTCAGAACGTTCATCCAATAGAGCATACGTACTCTTAGCTAGATCATCGCCTTTTCCGGGCTCTTCACCAACATTCAGCAAGCCAACGGACGGGTTATCAGCACCCATGACCTTCTCGACGTAAACGGCACCCATTCTGGCGAATTGCACTAAGTGTTCTGGCTTACAACCCACATTGGTGCCGACATCTACGAGGATAGTCGTTCCCTTGAGAGTTGGAAAATAGCCAATCGCTGTTGGTCGAGAAACGCCAGGAAGTCTTCCTATAATGAAGAGTGCTCCAGCCATGACGGCTCCCGTATTGCCTGCCGATACAAACGCGTCTGCCTTTCCAGCTTTGCACAAGCCGAGGCCTACATGTATTGAAGACTTGGGTTTTGATTTGAGTGCCACGGCAGGAGCTTCATCCATACCAATGACGTCGGGCGAATCCACAACTCGGATTTTCGCCTGAATCTCTGGATCCAACTGGGCAACCAACACAGATAACTGGTCTGCAGGGCCCGTCAGCCAAACATCCAGTTCGCCTGGACGGCTTTTGAGCGCGGCAGCGACTCCCTCTACGACAACATCGGGGGCATGATCTCCCCCCATCGCGTCAACGGCAATTTGTGTCGGCATGGAGTGCTAAAATGATGGTGAGCCGGAAAAATGCGTCGGATACAAAATAAAAGATACGTCAACGCCAGCAATCAGAGTATTCCTACCTTGAAAGATCGCGTTTAAACACATCTTTATCGTTCGGACTATGCGTTTTCTCGATCGCTGACCGCACGACCACGGTAATGACCGCAGGAAGGGCATGCGCGATGCATCAGCTTGGTTTCACCACAGTTAGGACATTCCATTGTGGTAGGCTCACTCAACCGATTGTAGTAGGTTGTGCGGCGCTGGCGCGTGCGCGCTTTCGAGTTTTTACGTCTTGGGTTTGCCATAATGCAACCGGGGCGTATCTATTTCTTCTTTAACGGGATTCAGTTCCGGAGTCAGACTTTAACGCTTTTAGTGCAACCCATCGCGGATCGAGATCCGCTTCCGTAGGCTCACCAAAAGAGGTGGGTATGTCTTCCTCATCTGCTCCAGGCGCGATCTTGCGAATCGGTACCGCCAAAAGCAGAGTGTCCCTGACTATGGTAGTGAGATCGATATCTTCGGCCCCCTGTAAAAGGGGAAACAAATCATCTCTCTCCTCATCTCCATCAAGCTCTTCTGGTGGCACAAAGACCACCGAGAAAAAACCCTTGACGGGAAGAGTGTAATCGACTGAAGTCCGGTCACAGACCAGCGCTGCCGTAGCAGCAATCTTCACGCGAACGTACAGTCGCCTGCTTGCAATATCGAGCCTGACATCCAATTTGAGATCAGTAAATTTGTCTTCACTGACCTCGATCTCCTCAGGAGATGGAGTAAAACTCAAATCATGTACGCCGTTCGATAATGAACGGATATCTATCTTAAGCATGCGTTCTGCCTCGCTCGAGGATTGACCCGAAGCCGGTCGAATACAGAAAGGCTAATATACGGCAATAATTAGTCGTATCGCAAAGTAGCTGAGGGGGCTTTGTTGCCGAAAAGCGTGTGAAGTTCGTCTTGGAAGCTCTTTATTCAATTCCTGTGTGAAATCGGGAATCCGATCCTTGAACTTTGCCCGTTCAGTCACTACCATCGAATCCCCAGCAATTGTGGATAACTTTTAAATTGCTGGTCAAATCAGGCCAAAAGCCAGGCTGTTCACGCAAAATGGCCGAAAAGCCCGATTTAGACGCTTTGAAGAGGGCACCCCACCGATTATTGGAATCGTTTTTCAATAGTCATCGCCCAAAATGAAGCGAATGGACTTACCCGAGTCCAGCACATGTGGACAACATGTGAAGCTAAGTATGTGTCACTTTCAGTGCCATGAGCCCCTGCTATGTGGGGACTCTGACGCGGACGAGATGCACCTAACCGTTAACCCCGTTGCGGCACTGTTTGCACTTTGCCTCTCCTGAGCCCTAATAGACGAACGTGAGCAAGACAGAGAGAACACCAGAACAGGTTTGGAAAGAATGCCTTGACATTATCCAGGATAATGTGAGTCGGCAGAGTTTCAGAACATGGTTTTCTCCGTTGAAAGCACTTCGCTTAACGGAAGAAACCGGAACTCGAAAGCTAACACTTCAACTTCCCAGCCGCTTTTACTTTGAATGGCTGGAAGAGCATTATTTCGGTCTCCTTCGCAAGACGATTACTAAAGTCCTTGGCGCGGAAGGACGCCTATTTTACGAGGTGGTCATAGAAAATGAGGATCAGGAGTCTGGCTTCGACGGAACCGTCATGCAACTTCCTGCCAGACAGCCCGCGAACGAGCCCCAGACGTCAGCTCTATCAGGAATCGGAAACCGCCCCAACTTGGGCTCGCCCAGAAACCCTAGGCAAGGGCTATCACCTTCTCCCTCCACATTCGGTTCAACTGGATTCGGCTCTCCTGTAGGTTCCAGTACATCGGGCCCATTGGGCTCACCAGCAATCAGCAGTCCTTTTGTTATTCCCGGAATCCAAAAGGTACAGGTCGATTCCCACCTGAATCCAAATTATACCTTTGACCGCTTTATCGAGGGAGACTGTAACCGCCTGGCACGAAGCGCCTCGCTTGCCATCGCACAGCAACCCGGGGGAACGAGCTTTAACCCATTTCTACTCTATGGCGGGGTCGGTCTTGGAAAAACGCATCTCATCCAGGCGATTGGTAACTATTTACACGCCAACCGACCAGATGCGTCTATTCTGTATGTATCCAGCGAGCAGTTTACCAATGAGTTTGTGCAAGCCATTCAGCACAACAGGGTCAGCGACTTCTCACTTTACTACCGCCAAATCGACTTACTAGTCATTGATGACGTCCAGTTTTTTTCGGGCAAGGAAAAGACACAGGAAGAGTTTTTTCACATCTTCAATGCGTTGCATCAAAGTGGAAAACAGATCATCCTGTCTGCGGATCGCCCACCAAGAGATATTCAAGGGATAGAGGAGCGATTGCTTTCTCGATTCCAATGGGGACTCTCGGCTGACCTTCAGCCTCCGGAATTTGAAACCCGAATGGCGATTCTGAAGCGAAAAGCCGTTGAAGACGGAATTGAAATCAGTGATGACATCTTTGAGTTTGTCGCCCACAACATTAAATCTAATATCCGAGAGCTAGAAGGTGCGCTGATACGCCTTCTTGCCCACGGAACGCTACACAAACGAGAAATCGACCTCTCTCTGGCAAAGGACGTTCTGCGTGACCTGATTACAGACACGCGTGTTACATTGAGTATTGACCAGATACAACGGCTCGTTTGTGAGTATTTTGACATTGCAGAGGACCTGGTTCGAGCCAAAACCCGAAAACGGGAAGTGGTTCAAGCGCGACAGGTAGCCATGTATTTTTGCAAGCAACTCACTCAGCATTCACTCAAAACTATCGGCCTTCATTTCGGCGGACGGGACCACTCCACTGTCATCCACGCAAATCAAAGCGTAGGCAATCAAATGGACACTGATCCTAAGTTTAAAGAGATGATTGAAGAGATCACCAACAAGATCGATTTGAGAAGTCGTTAATTTCTCAGAGATGTGGATTCCGCATGTCTGAAAATGTTACCTTGTCGTCTCACTTCAACCTCAGGATACTATCATGAAATTCGCCGCTTCCAGCGTTGAACTTCTCAAGGCACTTCAAACAGTCAGCGGTGCCGTTCCATCAAAAAGTACACTTCCCATTCTGGAGTGCATCTTATTTGAAGAGGATTCAGGAAAATTGCGCCTAAGTGCAACGGATCTGGAAATCTCTATCGTCCAGCGATTAGATGTATCTGCTGAAGTGGATGGACCGTCTCGCGTAGCCGTTCCGGCCAAACGCCTGATCGATACGCTTCGTGCCCTGTCGAACGTTCCGGTTCGATTTGCAGCGGATGCTGATTTCAATGTTGCCCTCGATACAGATCAGGGACATTACAAAATGGTCGGATACGACGGTGCAGATTATCCTGCCCTTCCCGAATTGGCCGATACGGTAACCGTGGAAACTGACGGCGCCCTTTTACGCCGCGCCATCCAAAAAACGTCCTTTGCCGTTTCCAAAGATGCACTTCGTCCTGCGATGATGGGTATCTACTTCCAGATTGGTCGCGAATCAGGTAAAGCCGTCGCTACAGACGGACACCGTCTCGTAAAACTCCAACTGGACACACTCGGTGCCACTGAAGACATGGACTTCATCGTTCCAGAAAAAGCCATGTCCTTGGCTGCTAAGGTGGCAACGGATGATTCTTGCACCCTAACAGTTGATAGTGGCTATGCAGGATTCGATTTCGGCGACTCACGTGTATTGGCACGACTAATCGACGAGCCGTATCCCAATTATCAAGCGGTTATACCGGTTGATAACGACAAGAAGATGACGGCTAATCGAGATGCTATGCTGGCTGCGGTCAAACGTGTCGCGCTGTACTCGTCTACCATGACCAATCAGATCCGCCTCTCCGTCTCAAAGGATGAAGTAGTGATTTCTGCTGAAGATCTCGAGCGCGCAAGCTCCGCTAAGGAAACCGTGTCTTGTGACTACGACGGAGATGATCTCGTCATCGGCTTCAACGCTCAGTACCTGACAGAAGTCCTCACTAACGTGGATTCCGAAGATGTGCTGTTCGAATTTAGTTCTCCTAATCGTGCTGGAGTCGTTACCCCTGCTCATCAGCGTGAAGGCGAAACCATGATGATGCTCATCATGCCAGTAATGCTAAATACGTACGCATAGAGCGCTTCGTCCTGGTCTCAATACCAAGGCCCCGTATTTTCAAAAAATGAATCCTTTTTTCTGAAGTCTAAACTTCAGAATCTGGACTTCTACCGCTTTGCGTCTTCCAATTTCGATGACCTCCTCTATGAGAGGGACAGCCTTTTCCTCCTGTTCTGCATCCAAATAAGCTTTTGCCAGCATCAAAAGGGCCTCGGAATACACGTAACCACCCTCCCACTGGAAGGCTACAGCCGTCTCCATGGCCATAATGCCATCTTGCAATAGGTCGTCCTCAATACCAGGGAAAAAGCCCCAAACCGACGTCCTCGCAAGACGCAATCGTCTCAGAGCATCAACATACTTCCAGCTTACCAGCGTATCTCGGTTGATCATTCCTCCACGAGGCGTTCTTCCCAGATCTACCCAAGAATACTCTGGGACACCATGAATCACCTTCATGGTATCCAGTCTTGATTCCTGTGCCCCAACTACTAATAGCAGCAGATAGACCGCAAACGTCCCGGCAAGCACCCGCCCATTCAAGCGCGGTCGATATGGGGTAAGAAAGGATCCCTTTAAGGCGCCTCCTGAAACCTGTTGCCGCCAAGTTGTCCGCTTTGTGGACCGACGGAATACACGCTGTGAGTTAACCGGAAGATCAAATACCGAGTGTCCCGTTGTCTGTTCGAAATGCGCAAAAACGTTTTCCGACTCCACTTTTTTGACCGAACTCAACATACTTTCCCACCTCCGGCGCAAGGCATAGTTACCGAAAACCCGTCGCATAAACCGCGTTCTTGCCGTTTCTAGGCCCGGCAACCTGAGCGATTGGCCCTCCACCTCTTGAACGGCCCAAAAAGGCATGTTCTGCTCATCTGCATCGGCATCCATAATGTGACGCCCGGCCCTGACAACCGGCTTTATGGTCTCAGTATTTCCGAGTCCGGAAAAAAGAGATTGATTGCCAAACGGCAGCTCCTCAAATGAAGATCTGGTTCGCCAAAATCGAAAATGTGGGAAATGCATCATAAAGGGTAGGGGGAAAGCGCGTCTTGCATTAATTGGACACGGCATGGGAGTGGACATAACTCCATCATTGAAATAATTGATCGGCCCAACTACGAAGCGCGGAATCCTTACGAAAGCGCTTGCAGATCTTGTGCACATAAGAGCGTACCGTCGGCACTCGTTTTCCAATAATTCGGCTTATTTCTTCGTAGGAAAGATTCTCAACAAACTTCATGCGTGCCGTTGACTGCAGAAACTCGGGTAATGCATCAATGGCGTTCAGAAGCGACAAGTGAATGCTGGCGCTGTTGGCATCAAGATCCAGTAGGTCCGGAGCTGCCGATGGCTCTCCCGGCAAGACATCGAGTCCAACGATCATTTTCCTTCTCGAGACAAAATTGATGAATGTGTTTCGGCAGATCACACTCACCCATTGCGCATAACGATCGTGGCTCAAGACATTAGTCCGATGCCGCTCTATTTTTTGATACGTTTTTTCAACAAGCTGATCCAATTCCGAAGCCTGAAAAGCACCCCGTCTCAAAAATTTGATCAGGAAATATTTCCGGACATAACAATAGGTCCAGAGATCAATGAGGATCTTCTGCTGACGCGTACCCTCTACCATATATATGGAGAAGGCTTCGTTAACCTGTTCGGCTTCTTCAAGCCTAAAGGGAAGCCGTGAGGCCAGTGCCTCAAGGGTCGACAATTCGGTTCGGTAAGACATGAGCAAAAAGCGATGCTGATAACGGGTTCAGCGCGCGTGATCAGTGTTTGGGGTGGGATTGATCCGCGACTGCTCACCTATAGAAACGGAAGGTGGCCGAACCGAACGCCAACAAGGCCGATATCCTCGGAATTCACAATAGGCCGCCACGAGTGGGCTCCCGGAGGGAGCCCACAAAAAAAGGCGGGGCGGATTGTATATCCGCCCCGCCCAACAAAACTCGGCTTATGTCGTCGACCTATGAAACAGAGTTACTCAACAGAGTTACTCAACACAGAGGTCGCCGTCAAGATCATCTGATACATCTAGCGTAATGGATGGACCTGTGATGACTTCATTTCTCGTTTCAACCTGTCCATCAAAAGAGGAGCTAAATATATACGTAGCTCCTTGCTCGAGTCCAGGAATGGTAACGCTTCCACCGGTAATCCGACCAAGGTCATCATGAGTCAGGTTGTCATTCGTGACAATAACTGAACCCGATTGCAATGCGGATTGACCCTCCTTCCTGTAATTAATTGTATAGCTGCTAATAGTGGTTGTTCGAAGCGCCGTACATGTCGGACCGAAGTCTAGTGCAAACGTTACATCGATCACGCTTGCAGCCGGCGCAGGAAGACTCACATTAACCGTGTTGTTACATGGACTAGCCACCACGGTGTTCGTACCATCTACAGATACTGAAATTGATGCGGCTGATGCCGGAAAGTCATCAATCGTATCAGAGGATGACCCAGACGGCATTGAACGGCTTCCACTCCACATGATTCCACCAGCAGCATCGAGTGCTTCTGCTGTCATATTGAGAGCACCAATATTTCCATTTCTGGCCACGTTCACAACCACAGGACATGCCGTTCCCGCATAGCCTGCACTCCAGGTAGAAAGGTGATTGGTCATAAAAGTAGCCCTGAAGTTTCCGTTTCCATCGGGTCCAGCAACGGCCGCACTTCCTTCATCCTTCCAAATACCACCATCATCGTCATAGCTCATTATAGAAATGGCTTCCCCGTTCTTAATGACCTGACCGGTGCTCGGATTCAGCGTCGTTCCGGGAACGTCAATTGACAATTCGATTGGCGGGCTAAAACTAGTTACTTCATTGCCGGAGCCATCCGTTACAGTGACGGTCATAAACCCTGCTGTCGTAATGGGCGCCTGCGTGACGACTCCACTTGACTGCTGTACTCCACCAGAATAACCTCCTGGAAACGCTTGGGAGGTTTGCGTAGTGGGGGCCGTATAAAAGGCAATCGATGTCTGAAGAGCTCCCGATGCGGCTTGGCCAGCAGACGTTGTGGCCACCGTTCCTACAGGAACAGAAACAGCCGCTGCTGCCTGATTCGTGGCATCACCCGAGGCAGTTGAGAGCTGTACCGCTTGCTGCACTGTTCCACCTGAGGCTTGGCCGACGGCATTGGCTGAAGCACCTCCTTGTACCGTTTGGTTTTGGCGCACCATAAATACGGTGGTCTCCGTCAAGCCAGTATTAGAAATAGTTACGGTTGAGGAGCCCGTCTCAAACCCCTGTGCCTGTCCAACAACCCGAACTTCGATAGGGTTTGATTCAGAGGGCACGAGGGCATTCTTGATTCCGAACCCTCCGATACCGCCGACGACATCTAACTCGGAAATCGGATCAGAATAAATGTCGATGACATCGGCTCCATTATTTCCAAGAAAGCGCATAGAAACCTGCTCATTCAAAAACTCATCCGTTTGCGCATCGACGAAACGAACCGAAACGTTCGTGTTGATTTCTTCGAGGGCGATGATTACGTCGAACTGTTCGAACGCGTCTTGGGCCGCATCAAAATCACAACCCGCGATCAGTAGGGTTCCAGCCAGAATGGCTCCAGAAATGGTATTGATAAATCTATTGTTCATAGTAGAGCACCTCATCATGCCCAAAATCTAACGTCTTAAATTGCTATTCGGGATCCTTGAGACTTAAAGAAGTCGAATGGACAGCCCCAACGAAACGAGGGGCATCCACTTGAAGGTTTCCAAACCAGCTTCCATGGTTGGCCCAAAATTCGCTGTGGGAGCAATCATTCCCGTACCAGTCATATCAAAAGAGGGCGATCCTTGATACAGCACTCCGATGTCAAGCAAAAAACCGACCCGCGATCCTCGCGTCGCATTACCAAAACCAATCCCAGCATAAGGGCTTACCGATTGATCAAAACTGACTGCCGCAGTCATCGAACCAAGTTTATCGGAGGTGAAAATCTTTCCATCAAGATCAAAGTCTGAAACCGGAACGCCGGTTGCTGTCACTTCTCGTTGGTCCATATAAGCGCCGCCTGTTAGACGAAAACTATTTCCAAAGGGATGAACGTCTAATAAGGCACGAAACCCTCCCCAGGTAACATCGCCATCAAATCGTATTTCAATATCGTCATCCTTCTCTGTACGCGATCGAGTGATGGAAAATAGCGTACCTCCACCCCGAACGGTAAGCTTCTTCCCAATAGGCAACATAAGCTCTGCACCGGGACCCATCGTACCTGCACGCAAACCCAAAGCGAGGCCCCGATTTTCTTGAGCATATGCAGTTGATACAAACGCAAATAACATTATCAACAATAAAGTTCGTCTCATGGCGCTATTGACCTAAAAACTGATTTTAAACGGATAGGGGAGAGTACCGCTAATCGCCCTGTATATCAAGCATTTGACGGTTTACTCACTGTGAATTGCATGTTTCACGTACACCTTCGCAAGGGAGTAGATGATGGACAAATAGGATATTTGATTACTCGTTATGCCCTGCTCACGGCCCTTTGCTATTTCAAGATTGGTGGAAGAATGCGTCAGGCGTCAACTTTAATGGCCCATAAGCGTGCATGAGACCCCAAAAAGCACACTCTTCGCCATCCGAAAGGTTTTCGAGTCGTTTTTTGATTGATCGACGCTTAAAACATCCCTATTTTGGGCGTCTGCGTTTTTTTCCGGCAGCCCACTAATGGCGCTTTTGCCATTTTGTCGGAATTCACTTTTGGATACCCATCCAACTAAATCAGAGTCCCCGATGGACGTCAATAGCTTCAAGACAATGAGCGCCAAACCTGCTGAAGTAGAGCGGGCATGGCATATTGTCGATGCAGAAAATCAAATTGTAGGCCGCCTGTCATCGCAGATAGCCGCAATCCTCCGTGGAAAACACAAGCCTAGTTTCACACCTCATGTGGACTGTGGCGACTTCGTCATTGTAATCAATGCCGATAAAGTGCGCTTCACAGGAGATAAGGAGAATGACAAAGAATACTTCCGCCATACCGGTTACCCGGGTGGTGGTCGCGTCCGTACTCCTGCGGAAGTGCGTGTGAAAAAGCCCACCTTTATGGTTCAGAATGCTGTCAAAGGTATGCTACCAAAAGGAGTGCTTGGCCGCCAGATGCTTACCAAGTTGAAAGTGTACGCGGGAAGCGAACACCCACATGGTGCACAGCAGCCTACACCACTCGAATTCTAAATCGTTCTCTCCCCGAGAAAAAGAACAAACACTGAAATATGGCAACTGCCCTTAATCAGTTCATCGCAGTAGGTCGTCGTAAGAATGCGATCGCACGCGTATACCTCCGCCCCGGTGGAAGTGGTAAAGTAATCGTCAATAAGCGTGAGCTTAACGAGTACTTCCCAACTACCTGGCGTCAGAATTCCGTTATCTCTCCATTCGGAGTGACCGAAACAACCGGTCAGTTTGATGTAGTAATTAACGCAACTGGCGGTGGACAAACCGGACAGGCTGAAGCCTGCCGTCTTGGTATTTCGCGAGCCTTGGTCAAATTCAATGAAGAGCTGAAAAAGCCTCTTCGCGACGCCGGATTTATGACGCGTGACCCTCGTATGGTCGAGCGTAAGAAATACGGACAGCCTAAGGCGCGTAAACGCTTCCAGTTCTCGAAGCGTTAGAACTACTCTATCAGCGTTCTGGCATCTTGCCAGTCGCGTTTATCACACATACGTCTGGATGCCCGCCGGGGTGACCTTAACGGGTTTCGGTGGGCGCGTGAATGACGTAGCGGAATAAACCCTCTATATAATGAGCGAAGAAAAGACACAGTCGGCGCATCGCGCGTCGATCGAAGATCTCCTCAAGGCCGGTACCCATTTCGGTCACTTGACGAGCCGCTGGAATCCAAAAATGCGCAACCACATCTTCATGGAGCGCAATGGAATCCACATCATCAACCTGAATCACACGCAGTCCTACTTGGACGCAGCCGCAGAAGCTGCAGCCCGCTTTTCCCGTCGGGGAAAGAAGATTCTCTTCACGGGCACCAAGAAGCAAGGAAGAGATATTATCCGAAAGCACGCCTCCGAATGCGGTTCTCCGTACGTCGTAGAGCGCTGGTTAGGTGGAACGCTTACCAACTTCCAGACCATTCGTCGCTCTATCCGCCGGATGGAAGAGCTCGTCAAAATGGAAGAAGACGGTACTCTCGAGCAGCTCAAGAAAAAAGAGCGCCTCATGAAAGCTCGTGAGCGTGAAAAGCTCGAAAAAGTACTTACTGGTATCAAAGACATGGCTCGCGTCCCTGGCGCATTGTTCATTGTTGATATCAACCGCGAACACATCGCTGTTAAAGAAGCCAAAAAACTCGGGATTCCCATTATTGCCATCGTGGACACCAACTGTGACCCTGATGTCGTGGACTTCCCAATTCCTGCCAATGATGACGCTCTCAAGTCTATCGATCTGATTACAGGAGTGATTGCTGCTGCAATTTCAGAAGGTGAAAAAGAGCGGTCTATTCAGGAGGCTGCTTCGAAAGCCGAGAAGGAAAAACGAGCTCAGGACAAGGCTGAAATGGCAGCCGCCAAGAAGGAAGCCGCAGCAGCTGCCAAAGCTAAAGCTTAGGCCCTCTTTCTGTCCGGACCAGGCAATCCTGTAGGATTGCACCAAAAACAAACCCCGGGATCGGTGCTCGCCAGCAGAGCATCGAACCTATAAAATCAGTTGAATATGTCTATTTCTGCTGCAGACGTAAAGAAGTTGCGCGAGGCCACTGGCGTCGGCATGATGGATTGTAAAAAAGCGCTCGTCGAAACAAACGGCGACTTTGATGCTGCTGTTGACCTCCTTCGTACTCAGGGCCAGAAAGTCGCTGCTAAGCGCGCTGATCGTGACGCCAAGGAAGGAATTATCGCAACGGGAAGCGCAAACGGAGATGCAACGGGCATTCTTGTGGAAGTCAACTGCGAAACGGATTTCGTTTCACGGAACGATGACTTCCAAAGTTATGCTGCCGAGCTAGCTGACCTGACTACGTCTACGCTACCCGCTGACCGTGACGCATTTCTTGCTGCATCCATGCAAGATGGCCGCAGCGTAGCCGACTCACTAACAGATATGACTGGGAAGATTGGTGAAAAGATTGATGTTCGCCGCACTGCTGTCTTGAACAGCGACGGCGGAACAGTCGTTTCATACATTCATCCAGGAGCGCGTCTCGGTGTGCTCGTTGATATCTCTGGTGATGGAGATTTAGCGGCTGCAGGTCGTGATGTGGCCATGCAGGTAGCTGCCCTTAATCCTATTGCTACTCATCGTGATGAGGTGTCAAAGGAAGTCCAGGAGCACGAGATGAAAATCGCCGCAGACCAGGCTCGCGAGGAAGGTAAACCTGAACAGATTATCGATCGCATCGCAACAGGTAAGCTAGAGCGCTACTTCAAAGACAACGTTCTTTTAGAGCAGCCTTTCGTCAAGGACTCATCGATGACCGTTGGCCAAATGCTGAAAAGCACAGGTGCTGAAGTGAAAACGTTTGTACGTTTTGCACTTGGCGGCTAATTCTTCGGAATGGCATTATTGCAAAAAGGGGGGCTCGCGCTGCGAGCCCCCCTTTTTTTGTACTACGCGTTGCCTTAAACAGCAGAACAGAACGACTTGAGCTAGATTATCTTCATCCACGTCCCATGAGTGTCTTTTCAAAATTGATCCTGACTCGGTAAAACGTTAGTTTAGACCACCTTTTTGCCCGATTTTATCCTGCTTTTATCCCGATTTGCACGTGAACGATAACTCTCAAGACGGCCTGCCTTACAAACGCATCTTGCTCAAATTGAGCGGCGAATCCTTAATGGGCGACAAAGCATTCGGGATAGATGAAAAAGTGTTAGGAGCCTATGCCGCAGAAGTGCGAGATGTTGTAGACATAGGAGCTGAACTGGCCATTGTCATAGGGGGTGGTAATATTTTTCGAGGCGTGAATAACGCAACGAAAGGCATGACCCGATCCCATGCAGACTACATGGGCATGCTAGCCACTATGATCAATGCGATGGCCCTTCAGGATGCCCTAGAGCAAGCTGGAATTCATACACGACTGCAATCCAGCCTAAACATGGACGAAATTGCAGAGCCTTTCATCCGACGGCGCGCCTTACGACATCTAGAAAAGGGACGGGTCGTCATTTTTGGTGCAGGCACTGGCAATCCATATTTCACCACGGACACAGCAGCTGCGCTAAGAGCCCTCGAAATGGATGCCGACGTGATCCTCAAAGGCACGCGAGTAGACGGGGTGTACTCAGCGGATCCTGAAAAGGACGTTCATGCCAAGCGATACCGCTCAATCAATGGAGAAGAGATCATTTCCCGAGACCTCAAAGTCATGGATATGACCGCCTTCACCTTGTGTAAAGAGTCACAAGTACCGATTATTGTGTTCAATATGGACTCGGGTGGCAACCTTGCGCGTATTGCACAGGGAGAACCTATCGGCACTTTGGTCCACTGGGACCGTTCAAAGGAGACTGAACTGGCCTGATTTAGGCCTAACCTACCAACGTTGAAATGATACACGAAGAACTAGAACTCATACTCGAAGATGCCTCTGAGCATATGGCCAAAAGCATTGACCACTTGCGCCAGGAGTTAATGTCTATCCGAGCTGGTCGAGCCACACCGTCCATGCTTGAAAACGTCAAGGTCGATTATTACGGATCCATCACTCCTCTAAGTCAGATGGCTTCAATCAATGCGCCTCAGGCAGACCTCTTAGTGGTCCAACCCTGGGATGCGAGTGCTTTGGCAGATATTGAAAAAGCCATTCAATCAGCCAACCTTGGACTAAACCCGTCCAATGACGGCGCTATGATTCGCCTTCCTGTTCCTCCACTGTCTGAGGATCGCAGGCGGGATCTGGTCAAGGCTGCCCGCACGCGGGGTGAGGATGCCAAGGTCGCCGTTCGAAATGTGCGTCGACATGCAAAAGACCATGTCAAGTCTACACAGAATGAAGAAAATCTTCCTCATCAGGGTTAGTTAAGAAACCTAGTTCTATTA
>ERZ1049444.1242-NODE-1242-length-19561-cov-4.592074_pt1 | contig 19561 bp, 21 predicted proteins | sample MGYA00383101_ERZ1049444 | MGnify/ENA primary metagenome ERZ1049444 (study PRJEB29581, sample SAMEA5548371) | metagenome | biome: marine; feature: coastal; material: water | depth 50 m | study: Short-term variability in the microbial, nano- and picoplankton...
ATAATTAAACACAAAGAAATTTTTGATTTTATTTTCAAAAGAATTGATAGAACTTATGATGACATTTATTCATTTGTAGAAAAAATTGATAAACTTTCTCTTGAGAAAAAAAGACAATTAACCATACCATTAATTAAAGAAATACTGTAAAGATCAAAAAAAATGAACATTTACAGAACCCATTTCTGCTCAGATCTCAGTATCTCTAACCTTAATAATCAAGTTAAACTTAGTGGCTGGATTGATACAATAAGGGATCATGGAAACTTAATTTTTATTGATTTAAGAGATAATTATGGAATTACTCAATGTGTTATTGATTCAAGTCATGATAAGTTTGATGAAATTTCACATTTAAGTAATGAAAGTGTAATAACTGTAAATGGCAAAGTAATTCAAAGATCCTCTGATGTTATTAATAAAAGTATTTCTACTGGCGAAATTGAGATAAAAATTGAATCATATATTTTACTTTCACCATCTGCCGTACTACCTCTACCAGTAAATTCTGATATAGAATATGGTGAAGATATAAGGTTAAAATATAGATTTTTAGATTTAAGAAGAAAGAAGCTTCACAATAATATTATTCTTAGAAGTAAAATTATTTCTTCTTTGAGAGCAAAAATGATAGCACAGGGTTTTACTGAATTCCAGACTCCAATTTTAACCTCAACATCACCTGAGGGAGCGAGAGATTATTTAGTTCCCTCAAGAATACATCATGGCCAATTTTATGCCTTACCCCAAGCTCCTCAACAGTTTAAACAATTATTAATGATGGCAGGTTTTGATAAATATTTTCAAATAGCTCCATGCTTTAGAGATGAAGATAGTAGAGCTGATAGATCTCCAGGCGAATTTTATCAATTAGATTTTGAAATGAGCTTTGTGACACAAGATGACGTTTTTAATGCTATTGAACCAGTATTGTATGAAGTTTTTAATGAAAATAAAAACTACCACACTACTGAAGAGGTTACGGTTAGCAATTATCCATTTAAAAGAATTCCATATGAAGAGTCATTAGAGCTTTATGGTTCAGATAAGCCTGATTTAAGAAATCCGCTTTTAATCTCTGATTTTACAGAAGTTTTTAGTGGTTCAGATTTTAAAATATTTAGCAATCTTATTGAAAAAGAATTTAAAGTTAAAGGTATAGTTGTTAATAATACAGCTAATAAACCAAGAAGTTTTTTTGATAAATTAAATAACTGGGCAAGAGAAGAGGGTGCTGCTGGACTTGGGTATATAAGTTATGCAGACAATGAACATAAGGGGCCAATAGCAAAAAATCTTGATTCAGATCGTCTGAGTCTTTTTAATTTACAAGATGATCAATCTATTTTCTTTATTTGTGACAAACAAAAAGAGGCTCAATTATTCTCTGGTAAAGTTAGGGAAAAACTATGTAAAGAATTGAATCTACTTAATAAAAATGCTTTTGAATTTTGCTGGATTGTAGATTTTCCTATGTATGAGTTAGATGAAAAAACAAACAAAATCGAATTCAGCCATAATCCATTTTCAATGCCGCAAGGAGAGATGGAATCCCTATTAAATAAAGATCCTCTAGAAATTAAAGCATACCAGTATGATATTGTTTGTAATGGAGTTGAGCTCTCTTCTGGAGCAATAAGAAATCATAGATCTGATATTATGCATAAAGCTTTTGAAATTGCAGGTTATAAAAAGGAAGTTTTAGAGTCTAAATTTTTAGGAATGCTTAATGCAATGAAGTATGGAGCACCTCCTCATGGAGGCAGTGCACCAGGTATTGACCGAATTGTAATGTTACTGGCAAATGAACCTAATATACGTGAGGTTATCGCGTTTCCAATGAATCAACAAGCTATGGATTTGATGATGAATGCACCAGCTAAAGTTGATAAGGAGAGACTTGAAGAATTAGGCTTAAAATTAGTAGATAAAAATTAAACCAGAACCAATTATTGCTAATACTGTTCCAATCCAAGCTCCAGTAGTAGGAATTTTTTTTGTTACTAACCAAATTAAAAACAAAATCATAATAGGGCTAGTTGATGAAAGAGTAGCAACTATTCCTGCGTCTGCGTGCTGAAGGGCAATTAATAAAAGACTCATTCCTAGAGCCATTCCTAAAAAACCACTTAATATAGATTGTCCAATGATTTTTAAATTTAGCGAGGTTTTTGTATTAAAAATTTCGTAATTTAAGAAAAAAGTAAAAGCTAAAAAAATACAAGAAATTAAAGTTCTTAATGAGGCTGAAGCTATAGGATCAGCGCCCATGTTTAAAATTGGCTTCATCATTATTAGACCAATAGCCTGACATAATGCTGCTCCAATTCCAAATATTACACCTAAGTATAAATTTCCTTCAACTAATTCCCATCTATGATTTTTATCTCTACTATTGCCGTATGCTATTGCAATAACAACTCCAAAGAAAACAATTATACATCCGATTAAGTTAACCAAGGACATTATTTCATTTAAAAAAATGATATTAAGAATAACAGTGAAAGGCGCTGCTAAAGAAAATAAAATATTATTTCTTCTAGGTCCAATTTTTTGAAGAGCTATAAATAATAATGTATCACCAAGAAAAATACCTATTATTCCAGACAATAAAATAACAAATAAGAAATCATTATTAATTGTACTCCATGTATCTAAATAAAAAGTATAACTAATTAGCATTAAAGAGACAAAAAATAATCTAAGTCTATTAAAAGCTAAACCTCCAATTTTTCTTGTTACATCAGCTGATATAAGTGAAGCTACTGCCCAACATAATGCAGCTGAAGTCGCTATAAAATAATATAAAAGCATTATTTTTAATTAAAAAATATTTAAGATAAATTTTATTGGTAGTGATAAATATTCACCAAGAAGGTGCTCTTGCATAAAAACTCTTTTTATAAGACCTGTCCATCTAAGAAAAGCGTAAATTATTAAAACCCACAAATAAATACCAAAAATATAATTTAAGTAAGATATTATTTGTTTAAATCGATTATAAGAACTCATAATATGAAACCTAAATATTGGAATAAAGGTGTAATCCATTTATCAAACAATGATAAAGTTTTGAAGAAGATTATTGATAAATTCCCCAATCAATCTCTTAAGTTAAATAATAATAGCTTTCATGCCCTTATTAATTCTATTATTGGTCAGCAAATATCTGTATCTGCTGCTAATTCCATGAAAACAAAGTTATTTTCTCTTAAGAAAAATATTACCCCACTAACAATTAAAAATATAAAGAAAACTGATTTAAGAAAATGCGGACTATCGAAACAAAAAATTCTATATATTAATAACATTGCAATTTTTTTTTTAGAAAATAAAAAATTTATTAAAGAGATAAGCAAAAATGATGATTTGTCTATTAGAAAAAAATTAATAGAAATTAAGGGTATTGGTAATTGGACAGTGGATATGTTTCTTTTATTTACACATGGAAGCTCAGATATATTCCCATCTGGAGATTTGGGTTTCATAAAGGCTATAAGCAAACATTATAAAAAAGATTTACCACTTAGTGATAAGTTTTTAAAAAAACTTCAACGAAAATGGAGTCCTTATTCATCTATAGCAACTTGGTATCTTTGGAGGTCTCTCGATCCAATTCCTGTTAGTTATTAATATTTGCTCCTTGTTCTATCCAAACTTTTAATATGTTTCTTTCAGCTTCGGTTATACCAGTCATGTTACCTGGAGGCATAATATCTGAATCTATTACTTGATCTTTAATACCTTTAATGTTCTTTGTAATATCTTGTGTTGTATCAAAAATAATACCTAGAGGAGGTTCTTCAAATCCTTCATAAGTTGGATTATTTGCATGACATACTCCACATCTATATTTAATAATATTTGTTACTTCATTAAAGTTAACTTCTTCAAAAGTGTTTTCTTCTAAGTTATGATTTATTTTTGGAATAGACACATATAGCATTAAACATATCATACCTGCCGCTGCACTAGGTAATATCCACACATTATATTTCTTTTTATTTCGAAGGTTAAAGTAGTGTCTGACTGCAGCTCCAATAACTGAAATAATTGCAAGAATTAACCAATTATACTTATGCCCATAAGTGAAAGGAAAATGTGCGCTAATCATAATAAATAATACTGGAAGAGTAAGATAATTATTATGAATTGAACGAGTTTTTGCAGATAATCCTTTTTTTAAATCTGGCTGTTTGTTAGCTAATGCTGCATTAACCATGTTTTTTTGAGAAGGTATTATTACATGAAAAACATTAGCTGCCATTATTGTTCCTAAACATGCACCGACATGAATGTAAGCAGCCTTAGATCCGTATAATTTAGTAAGTGCATAGCTAATTAAAGTAGCTAATATTAAACCAATTATTGAAAATAAAATTTTATGGTTAATTAGAGATGAATTACATAAAAAATCATAAATTAGCCAAGATCCTGCTAAAAAACTTAAAGAAATTATTATTGCTGTAAATGGGTTGATATCATTGACTGTTTTATCAATCATAATGCTTTCAGCATTCAAATAATAAACAATAATTAATAAAGCAAAACCACTAATCCAAGTTGTATATGCCTCCCACTTAAACCAATGCAATTCTTTTGGAAATACTTTTGGTGGACCCTTTAATTTATTAATATGATAAAAACCACCTGAGTGTACTGACCATAATTCACCATCTACATCATTACTATCTATTTCCCTATCTAATCGACTATCAAGCCAATTAAAATAAAATGAAGTTCCTATCCAAGCTATTCCAACAATAATATGTATCCATCTTACGACTAAATCAAGCCAGTCCAAAAAAAAAGGGTATAGAGAAGTTAAGGTTTCCATTTAGTATTCTATTTTGTCTATTTTTTCTTCCCAATCAAAAAATGCTTTTTTTGCTTCACTTTGATTGATTTGTTTCATTTGAATTTTTCTTGAAGATAATTTTTTATTTAATTCATTATATATAAAATCATCATCAAATCCAATTTTTGCAGCATCTAATCTAGAGTTTCCAAAATAAATTTTGTTTATATGTGACCAGTAAATTGCACTTAGGCACATAGGGCATGGTTCACAACTAGTATATAATTCACATTCTTCTAAATTAAATGTATTTAATTTTTCACACGCATTTCTTATTGCAACAATTTCAGCATGTGCGGTTGGATCATTATTGCATGTAACTCTATTTATACCTTCCGCAATTATTTTATTTTTTATAACTATAACACAGCCAAATGGTCCTCCATTATCTTTAATATTTTGAATTGATAATTCAATTGCTCTTCTCATAAAATTATTATTTTTCATATAACTTCTTTTATTTTTTTATTTTTGATAACTTTTAAATTATTTTTAATTGATATTATTCTAGTAATAATTGAAAATGCTATTTCATCAGGATCTTTTGAATTACCTATATTTATTCCAATTGGACATTCAATGTTTTCTACTAATGATTTATGATGTCCATTATCTATTAATCTTTTGAAAAATCTATTCTTTTTTGTTTTAGATCCAATTAATCCTAAGAAAATAAAATCTTTTTTAAGAACTTCATTTAATATTTTTAGATCATAATCATGACTATGAGTTAAAACTACAAAAAATGATTTATCTTTTAAACGAGCAACTATTTCCCAAGGTTTTTTGGAAAGTAGGTAATTTATATTATTAATATTCGTCATTTTTAAAAAATCTTCTCTAGAATCTATTAAGAAAGTATTGAAATTAATATTTTTTAATTTTGTAATTAATGCTTGACCAATGTGTCCAGCTCCAAAAATATATAAATTTGAATTCTTATATTCATTTAAATTTTCATTTTTTAGGGCATCTGAAGAGTTTTTGTGTAATGAAAGTTGGATTTGAACATAACCACCACAACATTGGCCTATACCAGGACCAAGAGGTATATTAAGTATCTTTGTCTTTATTTTGCTCTTTAATATATTTTTTGCTTCCTCTACAATCAAATACTCTAAATTTCCTCCTCCAATAGTTCCATAAATACCATCTAATGAAACAAGCATAATATCATTAACTTTAGTAGGGGCTGAACCCTTAACATTTATTATTTTAACTTTAATTATCTTTTTTTTATAAATTAATTCATTGTTAAGTTTGTTTAATTTCATACTAATAAATACTTTTTAATATATTTTCCGGCGTAGCTGGGGCAATTAAGTTTGCAGAGCCTTTTTTCTTATTAGCGTTAAAAACAGCATCTTTTATTGCTGTAAAACTAGAGATAGCTAACATAAAAGGTGGTTCACCTACCGCTTTAGATCTATTCACAACTTCTTCTTTATTAAATCCGCTTTTATAGATTTCAACATTTAACTTAAAAGGTGTTTCACCCGCTGTAGGAATTTTATAAGTTGATGGACTGTGTGTTAGAATGTTCCCATCTTTTCTCCACGATATTTCTTCTGTGGTTAACCAACCAAGTCCTTGTATAAAACCACCCTCAATTTGTCCTTTATCTATTCTTTTATTGATTGAGTTTCCTACATCATGAATGATGTCAACTTGTAACAATTTGTTTTCGCCAGTTAATGTATCTACAATAACTTCACTTACTGCAGCACCATATGTAAAATATAAAAATGGACGACCTTTTAATGTTTTTGTATTTATATCAATTTTAGATGTTTTGAAAAAACCTGATGAAGATAAAGAGATCCTATTTAAGTAAGCTTTGCCAATTAATTCTTTAAAAGTAATTTTTCTTTTATCAAAATGGACATAATCATTTTCATATCTAATAATACTTTTGACATTATAATGATCGTAAATAAAATTATTTAAATTAGATTTTAATTTGTAAATTGCATTAATAATAGCTCCGCCATTTAAATCTGTCGTAGCAGATGCCGCACTTGCTGAAGTGTTAGGGACTTTTTCTGTATCAGTTGAGGTAATTTTAATAAATTCGTAACTTAAACCAAGCTCATGTGAGGTTATCTGAGCCAGTTTAGTCATTAAACCTTGTCCCATTTCTATACCACCATGATTTAAATGAACAGAACCATCTGTATAGATATGTACTAAGGCACCAGCTTGATTTAAATGTGTTGTGGTGAATGAAATTCCAAATTTAATAGGTGTAATTGAAATTCCTTTTTTTAAAACTTTTTGTTTATCATTAAATTTTTGAATTTCTTTTTTTCTTTTATGATATTCTGATTTTTTTATGAGTTGATTAAATATGTCATTTATAACATTATCAGTGATTTTCATTCCATAGTGAGTTTCATTATTTATATTTTTTTTATAAAAATTTAATTTTCTAACTTTAATTGGATCCTCATTAATTTTTTGAGATATATTTTCTAATATATTTTCTATACAAAACATTCCTTGGGGACCTCCAAATCCTCTAAAAGCTGTATTGGAGACAGTATTAGTTTTGCAACGATAGGATTCTATTTCTATATTAGGTATAAAATAAGCATTATCTATATGGTAAATAGCCCTGTCATTAATTGCCCCAGACAAATCAGCTGAAATTCCACACCTTGAAGCCATAATAACTTTTAGTGCATTTATTTTTCCTTTGTTTGAAAAACCCACTGTATATTTAAAATAAAAATCATGTCTTTTCCCAGTCATTATCATATCATCATCTCTATCTACTCTTAATTTAACAGGCTTATTGAGCTTTTTTGATGCTATCGCAGCTATTGCGGCAAATAAAAAAGATTGGGTTTCTTTACCTCCAAACCCACCACCAATTCTTCTGACTACAACATGAATACTATTAAAATTTTGATTTAAAACTTTGGCAACTATTTGCTGTGTTTCAGAAGGGTGTTGTGTTGATGAATATATTAAAAAATTGTCATCTTCTTGAGGAATAGTCATAGCAATTTGTCCCTCTAAGTAAAAATGATCTTGACCACCTGAATATAATTCACCCGATAAAATATTCTCAGATTTTTTTAAGTTATTTTTAGTGTCACCTCTATTTAAAAATCTAGGCTTAAGTACATATGATTTTTTTTTGATTGCATCTTTAATTGTAATTATAGGTTTTAATTCTTTAACTATAATATTTGCTTTTAATGATGCTTTTTTAGCTAAAATATTTGATTTAGCTATAACAGCAAAAATTGGCTGACCATGATATTCTATTTCCTTAGATGTAAATATTTTATCGCCTTTAAATATTGGACCAACATCATTAACACCCTTAATGTCCGCCTCAGTAATAACATCTATTACACCTTCTGAATTAATGACATCAGTTAAGTCTATTTTTTTTATAATACCTTTACTGCAGTTGCTATACCCAATAGCTGCATGTAACAAGTTTTGTGGTTCTGGAATATCATCAGTATAAATAGCTTTGCCAGTAACATGTTTTTTTGCACTTTCATGCTCTATATTTTTAGTAAATAATTTATCCATTAATATACACTTGATTTAATATTATTCTCTTCATTGAAAAATCTTTCAAGCAAATTCTGACTAATTTTAGTTCTGTATTCTTTTGATGCCCTAACATCATCAAGAGGGTTAAAGTCTTTTTTTATAATTTTTTTAGCTTTCTCTATTTTATTAAAAGTAAATTCTTTATTAATTAAGTAATCTTGAGTTAGTTTAGCAATTTTAGGTGTGCTGGCCATTCCACCACTAACAATTTTTATAAATTTAATTGTATTATTTTCTACTCTAGCATTGATTGACATAAATATTGAGCTAATGTCATCATCAATTCTTTTTGAAATTTTATAACATTTTAAAGTATTTTTTTTATATATTGGGATAATTATTTCTTTAACTAATTCATTCTTGGCTAATTTTGTTTTTCTATAATCAATAAAAAAATCATCAAAATATATAATTTTTTTAATTTTTCCTATAGTAATGATTTTACTATTTAAGCTCATCAAAACTGGTACACTATCTCCAATAGGTGATGCACTACCTATATTCCCCCCTAAGGAAGCGGTATTTCTTATTTGTTCTGACCCATATCTTTCAAACATTTTTGCAAAAGTTGGATAATATTTTTCTAATACTGGAATTATTTCATTAATTGTTGTTGCTGCGCCAATATGTATATTATTATTTTTTACTCTTATATATTTTAATTCTTCATTAGAGCCCAAGTAAAAAATATTATTTAGATTTTTTCTTTTCTTTGTTACTTCTAAAGATAAATCTGTGCCACCAGTAAGCAAATAATAATCAGAAGTTTTATTTAAATCTTTTAGAAGACTTTTTAATTTATAATGAATAAAAAATTTTGATTTATTTTTGCTAATTAAAATATCATTTTTTTTTATTTTTTTTAATTGATTAAAAATTTTTTTTGTTTCAATTATATTTTTTTTATATTTATACATATCCTTAATAGATTTTTTAATTGGTAAATAACCAGTGCATCTACATAAGTTACCAGATAAGAATTTATCAATATTGTGATTTGTTGGCTTTACATTGTTTACATACATTCCATACATAGACATGATAATACCTGGTGTACAAAACCCACATTGAGAACCATCTTTGTCAATCATACTATTTTGAACAGGATGCAAGTTTTGTTTTTCAAGCCTTTCAACAGTAATTAAATGTTTTGCGTTTAAGGAGTATAAAAAAGTAATGCATGTATTAATGCTCTTGTATTGAATTTTATTATTTTTTATTTCTCCAATAACGGCTGTACAAGCACCACAATCTCCTGAAGCACAACCTTCTTTGGTACCTGTAAGTTTTTTATCATTTCTTAAATAGTTAAGAACTGTTGTGTTTGTTTCAATATTTTGAACGGATACCAATTCATTATTAAGAATAAAATTAATATTATCCTTAGACATTAACTACCTCGATAAGTTGTATAACTCCATGGGCTTATAAGTAATGGAACATGATAATGTTCATTTATATTATTTATGCCGAATCTAATTACAACATCATCTAAAAAATAGGGCTCATCTAGATTTGTAAAATTTTTAAAGTAATCACCACAAAAAAAAATTAATTCGTATTTTCCTTTAATAAAATTTTCATTTCCCAATACAGGCACTTCGGATCTTCCGTCTTGATTTAATTTAAAATCTATAATTTTTGTCCTTTTATCACTATCAATTTTATATAGTGAAGCTTTTATACCGGAACCAGGGGTTCCATTAAAAGTATCTAATACATGTGTTGTTAAATATCCCTTAGACATAATATGTTTTTATTTATACAGTATTTATATAATTATTAAATTATAGTTTAAATGTCTGAAAAAAGAAATTTTATAGGTTATGGCAATAATTTACCTAAATTTAAATGGGTTAATAATTCAAAGATAGCAGTTCAATTTGTATTAAATTATGAAGAGGGGGCTGAGAACTCAGTTTTGAATGGAGATAATCAATCTGAGATTTTTTTATCTGAAATAATTGGCGCTGAACCTGTGGTAGGTCACAGACATATGAATATGGAGTCAATTTATGAATATGGATCTAGAAGAGGTTTTTGGAGAATTTATAATGAATTTATTAACAGAGATTTACCCCTTACGATTTTTGGAGTTGGTTTAGCATTAGAAAAAAACGAAGAGATTTGCTCTGCTATTAAAGAAGCAAATTTTGAAGTCGCAAGTCATGGATATAGATGGATTAATTATCAGGATATTGATCCAAAAATTGAAGAAGAGCATATTATTAAATGTAACGAAATTATAAAAAAAATTTTTGGGTATTATCCATCAGGTTGGTACACGGGAAGAACTAGTCCTAACACTAGAGAGTTGGTTTTAAAAAATACTCAAGTTATTTATGATAGTGACTCATATTCTGATGACCTTCCATATTGGATAGATAATAAAGATAAAAGACACCTAATCATACCCTATACCTTAGATAATAATGATATGCGTTTTGTAACAGCTCAAGGTTTTAATACAGGTGATGATTTTTATAATTATTTAAAAGATTCTTTTGACACATTGTATGAAGAAGTTAATAAAACAGGATCATCTAGAATGATGTCTATAGGTTTGCATTGTAGAATTATAGGAAGACCAGGAAGATTTCAGTCTCTAGTAAGATTTTTAAATTATTTAGATGGCTTTAAAGATATATGGATTTGCAAAAGAAAAGATATTGCTAATTTTTGGTACGATAAATTTTAATGAATATAAAAGAGGTAAATAAATTAGAGCAGTATAAGTTTAATTACATTTTTAAAAATATATTTGAGCATTCAGATTTTATTACAAAAATAGTTGAGAACAATAGGCCCTTTAAAAATAAAGAAGAGGTGATTGATAATTTTTTAAAGACTTTTGATTCTTTGGATGAAAATATTAAAGTTAATATAATAAAGTCTCATCCCGATTTAGGTGATAAATTAAAAATTAAAAAAGGTTTAACTGAATTTTCTCAAGAGGAGCAGGCAAAAGCAGGGCTTGCTGAGTGCTCCGATGATGAATTTAGTGAATTTCATAAACTAAATAATGATTTTAAGGCTAAATTTAATATACCTTTTATTTTTGCAGTAAGAGATAAAACTAAAGTTGAAATATTCGAAGAGTTTAAAAATAGATTAAAGTCAGATAATATAGAACAAGAACTTGACAAATCTTTAAATCAGGTGAAAAAAATTGCAAGTTTAAGAATTAATGAAATAATAACTAATGAACAAATATAAAATTAAAAACTATATTAATTTAGCAAGTCCAGTACTTGGCTCTAAGATTTATAAATTTAGTGACCAGTTTTTTGGAAATGCTTCACGTTTAATAAAAGATGAAGATCCTGTTTTTAAAGAAGGTGTTTATGATAAGCATGGTAAATGGATGGATGGCTGGGAAACAAGAAGAAAAAGAGACGCTGGAAATGATTATGTTATCTTGAAGTTGGGAATACCTGGAAAGATCTCTGAAATTCAAATTGATACTGCTTTTTTTAATGGTAATCAGCCTGAATATGCATCCATTGACGTATGTTTTTCGAAAAACTCTAAATTTAAATGGAATACAATTTTAACTAAAAAAAAACTTAATCCTAATAGTCTTCATAAATATAAAATCAAAAATAATAATACTTTTAATTATGTAAGATTAAACATTTTTCCTGATGGAGGTGTGGCTAGATTAAAACTTTTAGGAGACTTAATAGTTAATAATAAAAAAAGTAACGAAAAAATTGATTTATCAAGTGTTCTTAATGGTGCCAAAATTGTTGCATGTAGTGACGAACATTTTGGTGTTGCTCAAAATATTATCTCACCTGGTAAATCTATTAATATGGGAAATGGTTGGGAAACGAAAAGAAGAAGAGGCGAGGGCTATGATTGGGTTATAATAAAACTAGCAGACATAGGTTTAATTGATAGTATCAATATTCAAACTCATCATTTTAAAGGTAATTACCCTGCAAGTTTTACAATTCAGGGAGCTTTAAATAACACTAATGTCGGTATTATTAAATTAATTAAAGATAGTCAGAAATGGCAATCAATAATTAGTAAAACAAAGCTGAAACCTCATGACGATTTCAAGATTGATAAATTAAACTCCAAAATAAAAGAAGTTAATTATCTTAAGTTAAGTATATTTCCTGATGGAGGAATTTCACGATTAAGAGTTTATGGAACAATTTTATGAACTACGAAATTAAAAAAATAACAAAAGATAATTTTTCAGAATTTGGTGATTTTATAAACCCTTATGACAAAATTGGTGAGAATATTAATTCCAATACAACTAAAAGTTATTTTGATTTAGCAAATATAGAAATTTTAAGTGAAGATAAGCGTGTTAGATTAAATTTATTTGATGCAAAAAAAAGATTATTCCCACTTAAAATTGATATGCTAGAAAATCACCCATTTAGCTCTCAGATTTTTTTGCCATTAGGTTCTTATGATTTTCTTGTAATTACTTGTCCAGCTAGTCCGAAACCAAATTTAAAAAAAATAAATATATTTAGAGTGGATCAAGGCAATGGCATTAATTTCAAGCCGCAAGTTTGGCACTTTCCTCTAATTTCATTTAATGACGCTAAATTTATTACTATCGATAAAAAAAATGATGAAAATAATTTAGAAATTTATAATTTTACCGAAGAGGAAACTTTTACAATTAATGGATAGCACAATTTTAAAAATTGATAATATTTCTAAATCTTTTCCTAGAGTAAAGGCTAATAAAAATATTTCGTTTAATATAAAGCGTAATACCGTTCATGCATTGCTTGGAGAAAATGGTGCCGGTAAATCAACATTTGTTAAAGTGCTATATGGTTTATTAAAGCCTGATGAGGGCTTTATGTATTTTAATGATAATCTTTTAAATATTCAGTCACCATCTGAGGCCAGGCAAAAAAAAATAGGGATGGTTTTTCAACACTTCTCTTTATTTGATTCACTTACTGTAAGAGAAAATTTAATACTTGGTATTGATCAAGATATGTCCTTTTCTGATTTACAAAAAAAAGTTAATAATATTTCTGAAAAATATCAATTACCTCTTGATCTTGACGCTCCTATAAATACTCTTTCAGCTGGTCAAAAACAAAGAGTAGAAATTGTAAGAATACTTTTACAAGATCCTGAATTATTAATTATGGATGAGCCAACATCTGTTTTGACACCTCAGGAAGTTAAAAGTTTATTTAAAACTTTAGATAAATTGCTAAAAGAAGGTAGAACAATACTCTACATTACTCATAAATTAGAAGAAGTTATTAATTTATGTGATGAAGTTACTATATTGAGAGATGGTGCCGTTATTGATTCCAGTAAATTAGAAAATGAGACAGCTGAAAGCTTAGCAACTAAAATGTTAGGTAAGAAATTAAGTGAAATTAAGACTGATTATGATCATATTAAAGATTCAATAAACTTTAAAGCTCATAATTTATCCCAAAATTTTAATAATCCATTTAATACTGATTTAAAGAACATATCTTTTGAAGTTAAGGAAGGGGAGATTTTTGGCATTGCTGGCATTGCTGGAAATGGTCAATCAGAGCTAATGAATCTTCTTACTGGCGAAAATGTTGACGATGTTGATGGTTCAATAACATTTATTAATACTGAAATAACAAATTTTAATCCAAAAAAAAGGAGAGATTTATCTATAGCTTTTGTGCCAGAAAATAGATTAGGTCACAGTGCCGTTCCAGAACTAACTTTAGCAGAAAAAGTTTTACTCAGTCAATTTCCTAATAATGGTTTTTTAAAAAATGGGATGATTAATTATAAAAATATTGAAATTCAGGCAAAAAAAATTGTTGATGAATTTAATGTGGTAACACCTGGAGTTGATGCTAAAGCCTCAAGTTTATCAGGAGGTAATTTACAAAAATTTGTAATTGGAAGAGAATTAATATCTATGCCTAAATTATTAATTATTTCTCACCCTACATGGGGAATTGATGCTGGTGCTGAACATTCAATTAGAAAATCTTTAATTGAGTTGGCAAAAAATGGCACCTCAATAATAGTTATTTCACAAGATCTAGACGAGTTATTTGAAATTTCTCATCGCATATCAGTAATATTTAATGGAAACTTATCTAAAAGTATTGATACTGCAAAAATATCAATCGCAGAAATAGGTCTTTTAATGGGAGGTAAAGGATTTGTTTAATTTTCTGCCAGAATTAAAAGCAAGAGAAAATCCTTCTTCAATAATGAATTTTTCTGTTCCTGTTGTAGCAGTTTTTCTGACAATTGTTACGGGTTCATTAATTTTTGCTATGATGGGTTTTGATCCAATTTTTGCGTTACATACATTTTTTATATCTCCAATTTCAACTACTTATGGCATTTCTGAACTTCTAGTTAAAGCTACTCCTCTTGCTCTAATTGCTGTCGGCTTATCTTTTTGTTTTAAAAACAATTTATATAATATTGGTGCCGAAGGCCAATTAACTATGGGCGCAGTAATAGGTGGGGGTATAGGAATTTATTTTCATGATACTCAGGTTTTTTGGGTTCTGCCGCTAATGATATGCGGTGGCGCTATTGGTGGAGCGCTGTGGGGAATGATACCTGCATTCTTAAAAATTAAATTTAATACAAATGAAATTTTAACTAGCTTAATGCTTGTTTATATAGCTTTGTTAATTCTTGATTATCTCGTTGTTGGGCCATGGAAAGATCCTAATGGCTTCAGTTTTCCCAAAACACGTAAATTTGGTGACTCAGGGAGAATGCCATTATTATTTAGCGGTTTACGAGTTCATTTTGGAATTATTATAACTTTAATTGGCATATTTTCCTCATGGTTTATTTTTTCTAAAACTATGCTTGGTTATCAATTAAAAGTTACTGGCTTTAGCCCTGTAGCTTCAAGATATGCAGGTTTTAGTCAAGACAAACTGGTTTATATTGCTTTTATTATCGCAGGTGCATTTGCTGGAATAGCAGGACTAGGAGAAGTTTCGGGACCTATAGGATTGTTGTATAGAGATATTTCTCCAAACTATGGCTTTACAGCAATTATTGTCGCTTTCTTAGGAAGATTGCATCCAATTGGAATTATTTTTGCATCTTTAATTATTGCTTTAACTTATTTAGGGGCTGAAGATGCTCAATTATTTATGCAAATTCCAGCAGCAGTAGGCTTTGTTTTTCAAGGGTTAGTTTTATTTTATCTTCTAGGAGCCGAACTTTTAGTAAACTATAAAATTGTATTGAGGAAAAGAGTATGAATTTAGATATCGTAATAGGAATTATTCAAATTATACTTATTGCAACAACACCTTTAGTTTTTGCTGGAATAGGTGAGTTAGTTACAGAAAAAACTGGAGTTCTTAATCTTGGAGTAGAAGGAATGATGTTGGTTGGGGCAGTTACAGCATTTGTCACTTTAGTTATTACTGGAAGTTACTTTTTAGCATTTTTAGTTTCTATTTTATCAGGCGCTCTAATGTCTGGATTATTTGCTTATCTAGTTTTAATATTAATGTCTAATCAGGTTGCGACTGGTCTAGCTTTGACAATCTTTGGGATAGGCTTAAGCTCAATGATCGGTAAACAATATATTGGCACACCTATAAAAGGATTTAATCCATATTTTTTTGTTGTCCTTTCCTTTGTAATAGTCTTTTTAGTACATTATTTTTTTTATAAAACTAAGTTAGGTTTAATTTTTAGAGCTGTTGGAGAGTCTCATCATTCATCACATGCATTAGGATATAGTGTAATAAAAATAAGATTATTAGGTATTTTATTTGGAGGCTCTATGTGTGGGCTTGCTGGATCATACATGTCGATATGTTACGCACCTATGTGGCAAGAAAATATGATAGCAGGAAGAGGTTGGATTGCTCTTGCTCTAGTAGTGTTTGCAACTTGGAAACCGAGACGAATTTTAGTCGGTGCTTACATTTTTGGAGGAGTTTCAATCTTACAAATGAACTTACAAGCTTGGGGAGTTAATTTTCCTGGTCAATTTTTTAATATGGCTCCATATCTAGCAACAATGATCGTTTTGGTTATTATATCAAGTAATCGCCTTAGAATTAGATTAAGTGCTCCTGCCTCACTCACTACCCCTTTTTTTAAAGGAAGATAGATATCCACTATTTTTCGATAAAATATATTAAGAATCGTTGAGGTATCTTTAATAAAGATATTGAATAAACAATTATTTTTAGCAGGTGAGGTTAAAATGATTAAATTAATTACAACGACTATTTTTTTTTTAGGATTAATGCTTGGGTCAGCCAATGCGGATCCTAAAAAAATTGGCTTTATTTATATAGGCCCACCAGGAGATCATGGCTGGACTTACATGCATGATCAAGGAAGACAATATATGGAAAGTCAGCTAGGTGATGCTGTATCTTCTACTTATATTGAAAATGTTCCTGAAAATGCAGATGCAGTTAGAGCAATTAGAAAATTAGCTGCTTCAGGACATGATTTAATTTTCACTACTTCATTCAATTATATGGATCAGACTTTGGAAGTTGCAAAAGAATTTCCAGATGTAAAATTTGAACATGCAACTGGATATATGCGTGCTGATAATGTTTCAACTTATGGCGCAAGATTCTATGAGGGAAGAACTATTAGCGGTCATATAGCGGGTAATTTGACTAAAACTAATACTATTGGTTATATTGCATCTTTCCCCATTCCAGAGGTTGTTAGAGGTATTAACGCTTTCTACTTAGCTGCTTCTAAAGTTAACCCTGATATCAAAATTAAGATAATATGGGCTTTTACTTGGTATGATCCAGGTAAAGAGGCAGATGCTGCAAAAACTTTAATTAATCAGGGTGCTGATATATTAGTTCAACACACTGATACTTTTGCCCCTTGTCAAGAAGCAGAAAAAGCAGGAGTTCTTGCTTTTGGTCAAGCTTCTAACCAGGAAGAATTTTGTCCTAATTCGCACCTAACAGCTATTGAAGATGTTTGGGGTCCATACTATGCTGAAAGAGCAAAGGCAGTAGTTGATGGGACTTGGTCATCTTCAGATACTTGGGAAGGAATGGACAAAGGTATGGTTGTTATGTCTCCATACAATGCTAAACTAATGCCGTCTGACTTAATTCAAGAAGCGGTAGCAATGGAAATAGCATTGAAAGATGGAAGTATGCATGCTTTTGATGGTCCAATTTATAACCAAGCTGGTGAATTAATGGTTCCAGAAGGTGAAGTAGCAGACGATGGTATGCTACTTGGAATGAATTGGTATGTTCAAGGTATTGACGGCGAACTACCTCAATAATAATTTAAAACATATCTAAACCTCTCTTTTTTTTAAAGAGAGGTTATTACAATTTTTAATAATAGGAAAAGCAATGGTCGATTTACATATCACGTGGGACGAATATAATAAAAAAACAGAACAACTTGCCGCAATGGTTTACAAAGATGGTTGGGATTTCAATCAAGTAGTCTGTATAGCTAAGGGTGGAATGAGAGTAGGGGATATTATAGCAAGAATTTTTAATGTACCTTTAGCTGTTTTATCTGTTGAGTCATATCGAGGTGATGGAGTTAAAAATAAAAGAGGGTCTATTACTTTTTCAAGAGACCTTGCTAAGACAAGCCCTAATATAGGTTCTAAAGTTTTGATAGTAGATGATTTAGCTGACTCAGGTATAACATTAAAAAAGAGTATTGAGTGGATGGAACATTTTTATGGATTTTATCTAGATGAGCCAATCAGAACAGGTGTTCTTTTTTATAAAGCTGTTTCAAATTTTAAGCCTAATTATTACGTTGACTATTTAGAAGATTCCCCATGGATTCACATGCCTTATGAAAAGTATGAAACAATGAAACCTGAAGAGATTGTCTAAAAAATTGAAGTTATTTTGCTAAAACTTTTTTTCTTTTCTGCAAATGCTGGAATAACACAATCATCCTTTGGCTTACCAATTACTAATAAAACAAAAGGTTTTTCATTATTAGGTCTTTTTAGTATTTGGTTTAAGAAGTTCATTGGACTAGGTGTATGAGTTAGCATTGATAAGCCCGAGTAATGCAAACAAGATATTAATATGCCAGTGGCAATGCCAACTGACTCTTTGACATAGTAATTTTTAATTTTACTTTTATCTTTAAGAGAATATTTTTTTTCAAAAATTGCTATTAAATATGGAGCTTCTTCTAAAAAAGATTTATTTTTATCCGTTCCTAATGGCTTAAGCGCATTAAGCCATTCTTTTGGTGCTTTATTTTTATAAAATTCTCCCTCTTCTTCCTCTGCTGCAACTCTTATTTTTTTTTTAATTGTTTTATTCTTAATAATAACAAAGTGCCAAGGCTGAAGGTTTGCGCCATTTGGAGCTGTACCAGCAGCTAAAACAGCATTTTTAATTATTTCAAAATCAATACTATTTTTTTTAAAATTTCGGACACTTCTTCTATTTTTAATCAAATTATAAAAATTTTTAGAATTAACTTTCATTTCTTTGATAGTTTGGTTTGAAAAATTTAATTTTTTAGTTATGAATTCCATAAATGCATTGGTTAATAATTATTTTAGGAACATTTATACTTTCTGTATCTGTTAGTAACCCTCTTTATCGACTCTTAATTAACAAAAGAATTAAGTTTAATGCTTTTATAAAGATAATTATTAGATTTTTTTTGTTTTTTATAGGAATAATAGTGATTTTTAGTGGACTTTATTTGGAGAGTATTTAATTTAGTATCTTCTAATATTCCTATCAATTAAAGCTGCCCAAGCATCAATCCCACCAAGAACGTTGACACAATTCATTAATCCTTTTGATTTAAGCCATTTGCAAACAGCCTGACTTCTTGTGCCAGTGTGACACATTACAAATATATTTTTATCACCATTTAATTCAGTATATCTGTTAGCTATCTCTGATAATTTTATATGAATAGTGCCTTTTACATGGGCATGATCTCTTTCAGTATCTTCTCTGACGTCTAATATCTGTATTTTTTTATCTTGATCTCTTAGCTCATTTAACTTGTGAACTGTAATTTCGCTACTTTTATATATTTCCATTAAATTGTATTTTATATAAATACTCTAAAATATCTAGTGTTTTTATGGTTAAATCCAAAATATAATTTGTTTAATTAGAAAAAATAAGTATAACAAATTTTTTTCAAGGA
>ERZ1049444.1245-NODE-1245-length-19520-cov-5.131775_pt1 | contig 19520 bp, 17 predicted proteins | sample MGYA00383101_ERZ1049444 | MGnify/ENA primary metagenome ERZ1049444 (study PRJEB29581, sample SAMEA5548371) | metagenome | biome: marine; feature: coastal; material: water | depth 50 m | study: Short-term variability in the microbial, nano- and picoplankton...
GCCTGTGAAACAAATTCCGGTGAAGCCCATGCCGAGGAACTTTTCGTCGGTGATGGCATCTTTCCCTACGAGGGATGGGAATTTGAGTGCCATCAATGGAACGGTGATGATCCAATCCATGTAACGGTACTCAATCGAGACTACATCCAGGTCGGTGTAAACGCCTCGCATGTAATAATAGTGGAAGGCAGCAATACCAACAATCAACGCAGAGATGGTCATTGTGGTACGGTATTCTGGAGCCACGTTGCTGCGCTCGCTCATGAAGAAGACGAAGGCTGCACCCATTGAGATGTAGCCGACGAAGAACAGGAAGAACGTAATGAGGCCCATGGTGTCACCCTTGTATTTGACAGCGGGGTCAACAATATCGGCAGCGCTGACCGTTCCGGCCATTGCGAGGGCGATTGTTCCAATTAACAGCAAGCTTGTGGTCTTAGAAAACTTTTCAGAAATCATAATTCTCAAACGTCCTTCTTATCATCGCAGATATAAAGTGCTGTTTTTTCTCTCAACCTGCAGAAGGGGAATGATGGACCGCAGTGCCGCGTTTTCAAGGGGTTGAAGTCGAAGAAATTCCAGTTTGTACCGCCCAAAGGCGAGCATAGGTTCCGTTCAACAGAACTAAATCGTCATGACTTCCGTCTTCAATGATGTCTCCGTTCTCAAACACCAAGATGCGATTAGCATTTCGCACCGTAGAAAGCCGGTGGGCGATGATGACGGTGGTTCGCCCCCTCGAAATCCGACCGATTGAACGTTGTAGGGCTGCTTCGGTTTCGTTGTCTACCGCAGAGGTGGCCTCGTCGAGAATAAGCAGCGGAGCATCCTTGAGAACAGCTCGAGCGATTGCAAGTCGTTGCCGTTGACCGCCAGACAAGCGGTGGCCTCCTTCACCAACCATGGTGCCCCATCCACCGGGGAGCTGCTCAATAAATCCGGTTGCTTCTGCAGTAGTGGCAGCCTCTTTTACCTCATCATCAGTACATTCTGGGTTTCCATAGCGAATGTTTTCCATAATGGTTGTAGGAAACAGAGTGATGTGCTGGTCTACCATTGCTATGGATGACCGAAGATGACTTAATTTCCATTCTGAAATTGGTGCCTCTGACCATGTTATTGTGCCAGAGGTAGGTTCTGCAAAGCGGAGTAAAAGTCGGACAAGCGTCGTTTTTCCCGCACCGGTGGACCCGACAACACCCGTCGTGTGGCCCGCTTCCAACTCAAGGTTCAGGTTTGAAAATACGTTGTCGCGACCAGGCTAGGCAAAACTCACATCGCTCAACATGATGTTTGACGCCGCGACGTTCTCAAGCGGCGGTTGGTGTATGCCTTGTTTGACTTCTGTCGGCGAAGTGAGCACGTCCAGTACTCGGGTAGAGGAAGCCATTGCCCGTTGATAGAGGTCAAACGTTTCGCCAAGTCGCGTGAGCGGCCACAGAAGTCGTTGGGTCATGAAGACCAATACGGAGTATGCGCCGATAGCAAGCGTACCTTCGAGAGCCATCCACCCACCGAGCAACAAGGTAGCAGTGAAACCACAAAGAATGGCCATTCGAATAAGAGGTGTAAATGCCGCTGATAGACGAATGGCTTCTCGGTTTGCGTCTCGGTATTCATTGCTCAATGCTTCAACCCGCTTCATTTCTCGCTCTTCAGCAGTGAACGATTGAATGGTCGACATGCCCGATAAATCGTTTTCAAGAAGCGCATTCATTTTTCCAGCGGTGTTTCTCACTTTCTCATATCTTGGCTCAAGACTCCGCTGATAGCGAAATGAACCCCACACGATGAGAGGAATCGGAAGGACAGCGAAGAGTGCGACCTCCCAAGAGATCATCAGGAATACTGCGCCAACAACCAATACCGTTGTGCTCACTTGGAGCAAATCATTTGCTCCCTTATCCAAAAACCGTTCAAGTTGGTTGATGTCATCGTTGAGAATAGCGAGAATATCTCCTTTCTGCCGATCATCAAACCATCCCATGCCCTGTTGTTGGACGTGGTCAAACGTATCGAGGCGCAATTCATGCTGAACGGTCTGTGCTAAATTTCTCCATAAGATGCCGTAAAAGTATTCGAAGAGCGACTCAAGACCCCAGATGAGGAAGGTGAGCACAGAAAGGAAGATGAGTTGATGCCACGGGTCAACCAAGCCATACGACGCAAGCATTGAGTCTTCTTTCAAGACAACAACATCAACAGCCAACCCGATCAACAATGGGGGGGCAAGGTCCCATATTTTGTTAAAAATAGAGCAGAATGAGGCGAGACGAATTGTAGCGCGATGAGGACTCATGTAAGACAGCAGTCGCCGAAACGGTCCCCCCTCGCTCATGATGTTGCGAACACAGGGGCCTTTGATAATCCTCCCATTGAAACATCTCGCCAGCGTAAGTCCTATGCCCTGCCCGCCGTGACATTGGAGCGAGGGCCATGCACGTCGGAGAGACAACAGTACTGGAAAAAGTGCGCAGAGGAACCCATCCAGCGCGCCATGTTACGCTCATTGACCCGGCAAAGCAAAGCACAGAAACAGCAGCTCAACGTGCCATGCTTGCAGTTGAATCGGGTTCAAGGATGGTTTTTGTTGGCGGGTCTACCGACACTCCAGACAAGATCGTCCATGCAACATGTGAAGCAATCCAAGAAGCATTTGAGTTGAGAATGTTTGCAGCAAGTCAAGACCCCGAAGGCGACGAATCTCAATGGGACGTACCCGTTGTTTTGTTTCCCGGAGGCGCTCATGCACTGTCTCCGGCAGCAGACGCCATTACGTTCATGATGCTCATGAACTCAACCAAACGAGAATTTTTGGTTGGAGAACAGATTCGTGGAGCACCATACTTGGCCAAATTCGGCGTCGAAGCCCTTCCCACAGGATACGTCGTTTGTGCCCCAGGAGGGCGAGTGGGTGAAGTTGGTGCTGCAGAACTGATACAACCAACGGACGTTGAATTGGTGCATGCTTACGCATTGTGCGCCAAGATGTATGGATTTTCTTTGTTGTACTTGGAAGCGGGCAGCGGAGCATCATCACCAGTCCACACCGACCTCATCAAAAAAGCGAGAGAGGTTGAGGGATTAACACTCATCGTGGGCGGTGGCTTGCGAACTTCTTCAGACGTTGAAGCCGCAGTTGAGGCAGGAGCTGATTGGGTCGTTACGGGGACTGTGACAGAAGACGCAGCATCAATGGACGAACTTCGCAGCCGATTGCAAAGCCTGGTCGGTGCTTGTTCAAGCAACTGAACGAATCACTCGTTTTCTTCATCAAAAAGCACGGGGTCCCCGGTTCCACCCGGAGATGGAGGCCTTACACCCTCAACATCCATGCCTTTCTCAAGAACTGTTTCTTTGGTGTTGAGGTCCAACTCATCACCTTCAGCCAAACGAGACATGTCCTCGGTTGACGGCGATTCAATGACGCGCTCTACATCGGGTGCGTTGGCGTAGAGTTCCCGCTTCAATTCACGGCTTTCATGACTTCGGACAAGCGATAGTGAGTCTGCAAAGACGCGGCCAACGACTTCCCGAGTACGCTCGCTTCGACGGGCAGAATGCAACTCATGTTCCATTGAACTTCGCTGGTCTTCCAACTCACGCAATTCGGCAGTTCGGTCTTGGAGTGCAGACTCGAGGTCGGTCATGGTGAGGGTGATCTGCTGCAAACGTTCGTCACGCTCAAACACATCGTTGTGCAGGCGTCGCTCTCGTCGTCGCAGTGATTCATATTCTCGGTTTCGCTCAAGAAGTCGGCGTTTGAGTTCTTCGATTTGTTCAACGAGATAGTCATGCTCTGCCGAAACGGAGCGTGGCCCTTGCATGACGCGCTCCAGTTGTTCCTCAAGTTCTCCAAGACGTCGGTCACGGGCATCCAAAAGTCCCCGAAGGCGGTCTGCAATGTCTCTCAAACGTTGACGCTCTTCCTCAAGCGCTTCGGCAGCGGCTTTCTCAACCTCAAGCTGACGCTTCTTCTCATCAACCTGATTCTTGAGGAGGCGAACCTCTTCAGCGGTAACTGATGTCAAACCAGCGTCTGCAGCCCTTTCAAGCGCCTCTACCATTTGGGAAATACGCCCTTCCATCTCACCAATGACGGCGTCCTGTTGAGTCGTAAGGTCTCGCAGTTGAGATACCTCATGTTCCATAGAGGACCGTTCTTGTTGGGAAAGAGAAGATTGTTGGGATGACAATTCCTTCTTTGTATCGTCTAACACGCGCTCAATGTGAATGATTTTTGCGTCCGCTTCTCGCAGCGCTTGCTCAGATTCAGCCAATTTTGCGAGTTCAGGTGCAACTTGGTCATGCCGTTCGGCTAAATCCAATTCAACGACACGCAGTCGTTGCTTCACAGTCACGAGTTCATCGTTCCGTTTTGCGAGTTCATCCCAAGCGATGAGTACCTCGTCCACGAGTTGCTCAATTGGATACCCTTTCAGCATTCCCTCAAGGGCTGCCCGCTCGTCGTTGGTCGAGGTTCCAACTCGACGAATTCCACCAGGAGATGAAGCATCTACCGTCATACGGTTGCTCATCGCGGATTAACCACACTTGAACCTTCCCGCCACGACAGGGCTGGGCAGTGCTGATTTGAGACCCTTTGAAGAGTGCCGAATCAGTTGATGGACGTGTACATGTCATCGGGCATTTCGCTGGCGAGTTTCAAAGCACCTGCGGCCACAGAGTTGATGGGGTCTTCAACGCACCAAACACGAACATCACCGATGTCGGAAATTTCTGAGGCGATTCGCTCGGCACATCCATCGATGAGTGAGCCTCCACCAGAGAGAATGATGTTGTTTCGGAGTATGGGCTGATATTCTGGGTCAGCACCTGCGACGTTGCGCTTGATAGCGTTTCCAATTTTTGGAATAATGAGTTCGCAAGCCTCTTGAATCAAATCGCCGATGTCAACAACTTGTCGCTTTCCATCCACAGACAGTTCAACGGTGACTTCACGGACGTCGCCGCCCACGTAGGAGGATGCTTCCTTCCACTTTCGGACCATGTCCTTGGTGACTTGGGCTCCAGTGTACTTCTTGCGGATGAGCGTCATGAGTTCCAAATCCAACCAGTCTCCGGCTTCAGTGATGGTGACTTGGTCTTCGTCGGTAGGGAATGTACCGTAGACACGAGCGATGTCAGTTGTTCCAGCGCCGATGTCAACAACGATCGAGCCTGCGATTTCGTCAATTCCATACGCTGTTGCAAACGGTTCTGTAACGACCATGATGGCGTTAACTTGTCCTCGTAGGGTTGCTACCAGGTTGGACTTGTCTGTGAAGGAAACGTGGCTTGGAGAGCAGATGACTCCAAGAACTTCGTCGAACTCTTCCGGGTCAACGGTTTCCAGAAGATGAGAAACAAAGGCCTTTGCTGCTGCGAGGTTGGCTTCATCGTCTTGTGTCACGCCTGCTGCCATTGGACGGTAAAGGTTGCAAGCGAGTTTGTTCTTGAGGGCGTCATCTCCAAAGAGAACATCACGGCCCAGGAAGTTACGTGCAACAGGGTCCTTTGGACGACCGACGACGGTCTCGATGGTGTGCATTTTTCCAGCGCTTGAAGCAATGGTTGATTGGTAGGTTCCTAGGTCAATTCCAACATATAGGCGGTCGCTCATTTTTGTTCACCTTCCGACTTGCGGACATACCTGCGAGTATGCCACCAACCTTCAAGGTTCACCTTGTGAAATCGATGGTAATGGAGACGGATGGCGGTGTGGATTGAAGAGCAGGCTACCGTTTATTCTTCTTGTTCCCGTAAATCGTCTCTACCTTTTTCTATTTCTACAAATGGTGCCGGTGTCTTCCCCTTTGCCTCTTCCTTCCGCACTCGTTTTGACCACCAAAAACTGGAGATTGCAGCGAGCAACGCGCCAACAAAAGTCCATTGCATCAGGGGTGGAGATGATTTGGTGGTAATTAACAACGGTTCGTTAGGGCCGTCATCACGCATTATAGATTTGTCCAGTGTGATGTTATTCGTCGTGTTGATGATGACTCGTTCTTGAGAAGCTGCCGGAGAAGCGTTGGTGGTTTCAACGAAAACTTGGAGGACAAAATCACCGTTTTCCAGATACTGCAGTGGTAAATCAGCGGGATTGCTCCAAACACACGACATGGTCCGGTTGGCTTCATGTTGAAACACACAATCTGTAATGGTGTAATTTGAATTGTTTGAGTACACCAACTGTGCCCCGGTACGGTACCCATCTCCATCCGCATCGTTCACCTTCCATTCGACCGAGAAATTTTCAATCCAGACAGTTCCGTTTTCAGGAACGTTGGTGATTTGGATGAAAGGCGGCTCATCAAGAGGGTAACATCCGTTTGACATGACGGCCCAAGAATCGTCTTCAGTATAGCATTCATCTTCGTTATCAAGAACACCGTCTCCGTCGGAGTCATCAATACAACCATCGTTGTTTGCATCATAGCCTGTAGCATTCAGTTCAGGACAATCATCATAGGGGCTGACAACACCATCTCCGTCCTCATCATCGAGGCACCCGTCTCCGTCAACATCGTTTCCAAGTGCATTTTCATTTGGACAAAGGTCGTCCATGTTTGTCACGCCGTCACCGTCTCCATCGAGATGGTCATCCCCATCTCTATCCACGCCTTGGACGACCAAGCCAAACCCAACCCGGTCTCCATCGAGTCCTACTGTTCCAGCCTCCCCGCCGGGCGCAACATAGCGCGCTACAACTTCCACGTCAAAGTACGAATACTGCTCGATCAGCTCTTTTGGAAGGTTCACCCCAAACGTCGTCTCGTTGCTTCCAGGAAATGCATTGAGGTCATCAAAATCAGCTATACTTCCATTGAATTCTGTCGGTGTTCCGTCAGCATGCAAACGGTCTGGAATGACAACGGTGCCGTCGGGGAACGTTATTCTCAGTTGCAGGTCGTCAACTGCAGTGGGTTCAGGTTGGGCGGGATAAGCCAAACGAATGGCGACATCTGTGCCATTGAGGGGAGAGAAGCGTTGTTGAAATCGTTCACCGGTCTTGAGAAACGGACCGGCTGCACCAACCCCGTCCCATGTAATTTCTGAGAATCCTGAGAGGTTGCTCTGCTGCCCCCCATAGGATTCCATCCAGTCCACGGGGTTGGAATTGATGAGGCGATAACTGTCGTGAACCCACACGTCGTCAACTGGAGAGACTTCTCCCTCACCGTTAAGGGCCGATGGATCGAACACCTCGCTAAGGTTCAGCCGCCCCCATCCATCGTTTGGGTTATGCAGTTGATAGCCACCGCCCCCGCCGCTTCGTTCGTCTTGGCTGAGCGGCGTTGCTGCCAGCGCCAGAGTTGCACGCATGAGCGAGCCCGACGGAGTAAATCCAGGGCCAAGCAGTAGTGTTGTGTTGTTTGGCGTGACTTCAACCCAAGAGGGCTGAAGGGTCGAAAGTGGAACTGCGTGCAATGGTTCGAAGGAACCGGTTAGCCAACCGTCTTGGTACATCTGTTGCAAAACGCCTGCGGCCCCAGCGGCAGCAGGTGTCGCCATGCTCGTTCCTGAAGATGAGCGAAGGTTGTTGTTGTTCGAAGACCAGTCGCCGTCGGCTCCAGCTGATTGTACACTTCCCCCAGTTGCGAGCATGAACACCCCATCAGTCCCGGCTTCTGTAGGGCCGTACGAAGAAGAACCCCATACGATTGCATCTGTTGCCTTTGTGGTTGCACTGATCGAGACGACATTGCGCCCGTTTGCAGGTTCAAGAATCCCCGCGCCGGAATTGCCTGGGGCGATGAACGAAATGGACCAAGGCATGGCTTTAGCAAACCCGTCAAACGTTGCTGTTCTTTGAGTGTAAGCAGTGGTAGCATCACCCCACGAATTCGAATGGATGTACGCGCCTTGAGCGGAAGATTCGTAGAGCAAATCATCGACGTTCGGAGGAACCCACCCTTCCGAAGAAACGATGTCTTGCACCAGAAGTTTTGCACCGTGAGCCAGAGCCGAACCGTTGACTGGTATTGTACCGCCTCGGTCGCTTGAGACATCAAAACACACCAAACTTCCTGCGACATGGGTTCCATGTCGGTAGTCTTCGTGGCCGGGGGTATCGTTTTCATCAAGGGTCGTGTTGAGAAGCAACACCTTCCGATGTTGGTCTCCGAAGAGTCCTACCGCAGGGTAATCGGCAGAGGGTTCCGCATGTACACTCGAAGGTTCCGTAGCATTACGAAAGCAAGCATGGTCGGCATCGAGGCCGCTGTCAGCCACTCCAAGTGTGACGCCGCTTCCGTTCAAACCGAGGCCCCAGAAAGGATGCTCAGTGAGCTGACCGTGTTCGTGAATTGATGCACTTTGTCCGTTTCGAGCTTCTGTAGTTAGCACCGGTTCAATCCACAAAACACCTTCAATCTTCAACGCGGCTTCGATGAAAAGCATGTCTTGAACTTGGACATTGACGAAGGTTGGAATAGGGAGGAGCGGGCCTACATTGCGATCAGCCAATTGGCCACCATGTGCAGACAATGAGTCGGCTATGCTCAATTTCACATCAATTGGAAGTCGCGGTTCGTACACAAGACGAACCCAGTCCCCAACCTGTGCATTCTGGCCATCAACGCCTGCTTTCCAGACAGCGTCATTCAAGGAATTTACGTCATAATCATCGGGGACATTGGTAGTGTACGGCACCCACACAAGAAGTGATTTTTGGTCCACAACACGAAGCGGCGTCAATCCATTTTCAGTCAAGGCCGCCCATCCATCGGAATCCCAAACCCCGCTCTCAAGCACAATCAGTCGCTCGTTACCCATCGCAGCATCAGTAACATCGGGTTCCACCGGGAGGGTATACATTCCCGAAACCAGCGGTAGGAAGGCCAGAACAATCATTGCCCAAACCTTCGCCATGATACCCCCAACATCCCTTTTTGTCTCAATCTTGCGGTTGTTCGTTTGCTCAATTCGCGCCAGCGCGTTTAAGGATGGATGGCGGGTCGGTCGGTCCGATGAAGGCCTATCGAGTGACAGGGACGGCACCTTTTGGTAGCCAACGACAAGAGTTTTCTTACGACTTTACCGCAGAAAATGCTGAACAAGCAACCGACAAAACATATTCCATTCTTGGCTCACGTCATCGTGCTAAGCGACGAACCATCGCCATTGCAGATGTTTCCGAAATTGATCCAAGAACTTCTTCCGAGCCCCACGTTCTTCATGCTTTCCGAGAGCAAATCGCTGCTCAAGGCGGACCTATTTCTGCCGTCAGCGAAGAAGAGTGAACCCCCCGGTCGTCGCCTTCTTCAACTCCTAACGAATGGGAGGGTTGAGCCCGATGGTAGACCGAACCCAATTGCAGCGTATGGCCAGGGATGTTGAGGCACTGCGAAAGCGCCTTGATGAAATCCATCTGCGCATGGAACAAGTGGATGCAGTTTTGTCCGAGCACAAGATTACATCGGCTTCTCTCGAGGCACTGATGGCCCATGAAGACCCCAACAATGCGTCAAGCCACGTTTCAATTGGCTCAGGAGTAAGCCTTCACTACCGGCACCAAGGAAGCGAAGAAGGCATCGCACTCGTTGATTTAGGAGCAGGTGTTTTCGGCGAACGGCACTGGTCGGACGCTCACGCTATCACACTCGAGCGCGAGAGTGATATCCAACATCTGCGCGATGAATTGCAAGGCCAGGCAGAACAGACAGAAACCAATCTCGCCCAAGTAGCGCAGGCATTCAATACGGCCGCGGAACAGCTCAAATCTCTGACTGCCGCACCTGCAGAATCCAACCCCCTTCCACAACAACCTGTAAACGAACCCGAACCGGAGCCGGCCAAACCTGCCCGGAGAGGACGAAAACGGGGAATGTTCGGTAACGATTTGACATTGGATGACTGAGGCGATTGAATGGGCTTATTTGATAAATTTCGTAGCCGAGTTCGTGAAGTTGCAAGCGATGTCGACGAACAAGCACTCTCGACTGATGCCGACTCGGCTGAAGCCAAGGAACTCCTTCAGGCCGCAACCAATGCAACCAAGTCGTCCGAGGATTGGGAGGACTTGGAAGCAATTGAAGCAGTTGAACAAGAGGCCCAAGCAACACCAGAGCCTGACAACGAATGGGATGAATGGGACGACGACGAACCAACGGCTCCCATCGTGCTTACAAAGAAAGAGCGAAAATTCCTTGAGCGCCAAGAGAAGGAGCGAAAGAAGAAAGCGGCTAAGCAGGCCAAGGAAATGAAGAAACGAGGGGCAGTTGATGTCGCTCGCCCAAGAGGTTCCAAGGTCGACTTGACCATGATGCGGACCACGACAGGACGCCAACTCGTCAAAGTCAAACAGGCTCCAAAAGGGTCCTCAAAAACGGCGAAACTGGAAACAGAAGCTGGAACCGTCCTCGACATTGAACTTGGAGGCGGTGTTGTCGCTGAAGGAGGCCGAATTATCAAGCCAAGCGAGGCTCTGGACAACCTCCTTGAAGAATTGGAATGGGTTCTTCTAGAATCCGATATATCCCAACATGCAACCAACGCACTCATCTCCAGCCTCCGCACAGCACTTGTTGGATCTCGTCTGAGAAAGGGTGCCGAACTGCCAAAGGTTCTCGAAGCTGCACTCAAACGAGCACTGCATGGACTTTTGGAAGCAGGATATTGGGATTTTGATGCATCCGTCAAAGGGTTCCTGGACGCAGGCGATTCCCCAGTTGTCATCATGATGGTTGGTGTTAACGGAACAGGTAAGACAACGACCGCCGCTAAAATCGCCCAACGTCTGCTCAAAAACAACATCAGTGTGATCGCAGCAGCAGGCGACACTTTCAGGGCTGGAGCCATCCAACAATTGGAATCCCACTGCGAGAACCTCGGTATTCGCTGCATCTCAAGTCAGCGAGGAGGCGATTCTGCAGCCATTGCACGCGACGCCATTGACTCTGCAAAAGCACGTGGCATCGACGTCGTCTTGGTCGATACAGCCGGGCGAATGCAGAACAAAACCAATCTCATGAACGAACTTAACAAAGTCCGCAAAGTAACCAATCCTCACCTCACGCTCTTTGTTGGCGACTCACTGGCAGGAAACGATGCCGTTGAGCAAGCAAAGATGTTCCAAGAAATCATGCGTTTTGATGGAGCAGTTCTAACCAAAATGGACACCGATGCAAAGGGCGGTGCCGGCCTTTCAATCGCCTACGCAACCGGCCGACCGATTGTCTTCGCAGGAACCGGTCAGGGCTACGATGATTTGCTTCAATTTGAACCACAATGGCTACTGGACCAATTGTTTGAGTGAGCGCAGAGGACAAAAACCCCCAGCGCCTCGTCGGGCCATGGCGGATATGTTTGCAGACGAAGACTCAGCCCGATTTTTCCAAATCGTTCAGATGTTACAACGTTCAACCATGCTCCACATGGGCTATTTGCCCGACCAAGACCACGCCTTTCACTACAACCTTCTGGAGGCCAAGGAAGGAATAGAGGTTCTGAGAATGTTTCAGAAAAAGACAGAGGGTAATTTGACGACTCAAGAAACACAAATGCTTCGAACGGTGATCAGTGATTTGCAAATGCATTTCACCAAAGCACCGCAGCTTCATCGCAAGCGGCAGGAAGAACAAGCACAAAGCGAAGTCATCAGAGAGACATTCAACCAACCTCAAGACGGCCCAGTTGAAGATTTGTCAACATCAGCCTCTGAGGAAGAAGAATAGCGGTTGTTTGATGTGGAAGAACTCTGTGCGATGCTTTGATTGCTATGGGCCTTGTTACCGATGTTAACGATGACGCAGCACCAACCGTCCTCATTGTTGACAACAATCCGATGGCGTCAATGCGTCTCACCAACCTCTTCAAGGCCAAGAATTTCAACATCGAAGTTTGTGAAGATGGCGATAAAGCAGTAGATGAATACATTCGCCTTGACCCTGAATTGGTCGTTCTGTCCCTTGACCTTCCCTCCCTTGACGGACATCTTGCAGCGCTGGAAATGCGGGAACATGGCGGCGAACAACGGATTGTTTTCGTTGCTTCAAGTCGTATGGCTGAACTCGCCCGTAATGCCGCATTTTCTGCAGGAGCCGTTGCCTGGCTGCAAAAACCAATTTCCAGCGAAACGCTTGAAGCATCTTGGGACAACATCATTGGGCGCATCCCCGAAGCTCCTGGACTGGAAGATTTGGATGACCTTTACCCAGACCGAGTCAAGGTAGAGGTTGACGAGGGCGCCTTACTGCCCGAACTCCCACTGCCATTGCCCGGTGCATTGCTTCCCGAACTTCCACTCCCTGAGATTCTCGTTGCCAGTACAGCATCTCCAGTAAAAAAGAAGAGTTGGAAGAAACGAAGCATCTTTTTCCTTCTCTTAGTTTCTATTGCAGCAGGGGCGGGATATTATCTCGGATATCTGCCTGTTTAACCAGAGGGTTCTGACAGTTTGTCAAATCATTGAACCAAGTTCTTGAAGACCCCTTGGTCAATGTAGAGGTATGAATGGGAGTTGGCTGGTACGCATTCTCTTTATCGGGGCTCTGGCTTTGATTTGTTTCGGGGCGGCGTCCTTTGAAGGACAAGATCAAACGTCAGGGACTGATGAAGAGACTGATGAATTTTCGCCAGAATCAGCGCCACTTGCGGAAAGTGACGATGCGGGTGACAATAAGTTGGAGGACTCCGATGAACCAACAATGGATGAAGACCAAGAAACCGATCAAAACGGCAGGCTCTTTATTGGGTTTGGCAGCGGAATTATTGCACTTCTTTTTGCCGGGGCAGGCGCGTTTGAAGTAGTGAAAATCGCTCTATTAATGGCCCTTTTCACACCCCTCCTCGCGAAAAAGTCGAGAAACGATGAACTGAACAGAGGCAGAATACTTGGTTACATTGAAGCCAATACTGGTATTCATTTTTCAGCCCTACGTGACGCTTTGCGATTGGCCAACGGGGTGACGGCTCATCACCTTCAAACATTGGAACTCCAACACCAAATTGTTTCTTGGAGGGATGGTAAGTTGAGAAGGTACGCCTCAGCCAATCTTCCCGTAAGCCAGAGAAATTCTGTTGCATCCATAGTCTCAGGTTCGCGTCTTGCCATACTTGAAGTGCTCTCAGATGGCGGCCAACTTGGCCTTCCCAATCCCGAAATAGCAAAGCGCTTGGAACTTTCAAGGCAACTAATTTCTTATCATCTGAAGCACTTAAATCAAGCAGATCTCATTGAAAAAACCACGCCGAAACGGCGTTCACCTTGGCGTCTCACTGCACAAGGAACCGAATCACTTGCTCAAGGAGAAAAAATCCATTGAGCGTAAAATCACTTTACCAATTCATTCATAGCCCATTGGATTGTAGTGGTTTTATGAACAGGCATAAAGCGCTTGCAATATCCATCATCTCTCTGTTTCTATGTTCTGGGTGTTTGGGCATGGTTGAACCAGATGTTGAAGTCCCAGACGTGACGCTCCCCGACAATTGGTCTGAAATCCCGGCACGAAGCATTGGCTCACCACAGTTGGTAGGATACGATGATTGTGAGGACCTGGAACAGTCTTTGAAATTCTCTATTGAAGAAGAATATCGGATACAACTCCTGCAAGCCGCAGCCGAGGAGTATTACTACGGCGGAGGCATTTGGATGGAGGACGATATGGAAATGGTCGCTGACTCTGCAAGCGATACAGATGGCGGTAACTCAGCCCAACCTCGGGCCACAAAACAGTTGGTCGAAGGGGAGGATTATTCCGGAACCAACAATCAAGAAGAAGGTGTTGATGAAGCCGACTTCGTCAAAACCGACGGCTACAATATTTACTACCTGCAAGGTCAAAAGTTGCACATCTTTGGTGTCCCTGAATTTGGTCAACTCTCCGACCTTTCAAACACAACCGTTGAAGGAACCCCTCAGGCCATGATGCTGGATGGCGATGAATTGGTCGTCATTTCAACCCTCAGCCCGTGGAGCCTTTCACGGAGCAGCCCTGTAATTGATGAAATGGGATGGGATGGAGAATACGGCAATTGGAGGACCTCAAGCCTTACGAAATTCACGGTTTATGACGTCGCCAACCGCAGTGAACCGGACATTGAACGCGAATTGTACATTGAAGGTTCATACATCACGGCCAGGGAAGTTAACGCAACGGTACGGACTGTGAGCCATGCATGGATGGATGTGCAAGGTCTTCAAACATGGCTCGATCTCCCTAATGGCTATTGGAATTTGGATTATGAGGACCCATTGCGTACAGAAATCCGTCAGAAAGTTGCATGGGATACGATTGAAAACAATCGCAACGCTCTCACCACGCTCACACTGGAAGACCTTCTTCCTCAAGTGTATGAATACAGCAATGGTGTCGTGACGACCCATTCAATGACCGACGGGGAGTGTGCAGATTTTGTCGCCCCCAAGGAAGGATTTAATCGTGGGATATCCAGTATTTTCTCCTTAGACCTTACATCTGATACCTTCGATTTTGAAGTGGACCACATTGTGGGAACTTACCCACAAGTTTACGCCTCACAAGACCTCCTTGTCTTGGCCGAAAGTGCCTTTGATTGGTGGTGGTTTTGGGGCAACGACGAAGCCAACGAAATGACCAACCTCCACACGTTTGACATCAGTGGGGAGACAACAGTCTACACCGGTTCAGGACGCGTTAATGGAACGGTCGTCAATCAATTCGCCCTCTCAGAGTATGAAGGCGTTCTACGCGTTGCTACCACTGCAGGTCAGTGGGCGCGCTGGTGGATGGAAGATCCAGAACCTATGTCATCACAACTCGTGACGTTGGTTCGCTCAATGGACTCCGAAACCGGAGAACAAATTCTCATTGAAGCCGGACGAGTTGACGGAATCGCTCCTGGCGAACGCATTTGGAGTGCACGATTTGATGGAGACCGAGCTTACATTGTAACCTTTGAACAAATTGACCCACTTTGGGTAATCGATGTCTCAGACGAAACTCAACCCACCATCTTGGGGGAACTCAAAGTCCCCGGAGTTTCTACCTACATTCACCCACTTTCCCGCGACCACCTCCTCACCATTGGAATGGGTCCAGCCAATGAAGACGGCACTGGACTTGATTGGTCGGGAACTCAAATCTCCCTGTTCAACATTACAGACCCCTCAACTCCTTCACGAGATGCGGCACTCAGGCTCTCCCCTGTCAATAGCAACGAAAGCGACTATGTTTGGTCGTGGTCAGAGGCGACCTACGAGTCCAAAGCATTCCAGTATTGGGCTCCAAAGGAACTCCTTGCGATTCCATTATCGACCTACCGTTACTTGGATTACGAAGTGAATGGACGCTATTACTGGTCTTATGATTACGTTTCCAAACTGATTCTCGTCAATGTAAATGAAACCACGGGCAACCTCAGTGTTTACGGCACGGTTGACCATTCCGACCTGTATACCCAGGGCGAAAATAATCGGTGGTGGAATGAATACAACATCCGCCGTTCAATTTTCATGGGAGACTATGTCTATGCGATTTCTTCTGCAGGAATTACAGCTACCAACCTCACTACGTTAGAGGAATCAGCGAGAATACAAATATTGCAAGAAAGCCATTCTTCAGATGAGGTATATGTGAACGAGGACGATTCTACCTCCAGCGATGAGGAAGGCGAAGGGGAATCTCCCTCGCCAGCAGATTGAAGCGCACCATCCTCATGAAGAAGAACATCAACGCGGGACCATGGCGGCCGTACAACCTTTATTTTGTAGCCGCTGCGGTGGCGATGCGATGACAACGGGTGTGGCACTTTTTGTCTTTAACCGGCCAGAATTTTCCCCAGGAATGCTAACGCCCACAGGCAAATGCCCTGAATCATTTGAAGTCCGATACAAAGATGAAAACGGCCACAGGTTAAATTCGATTTATCGTTAACCAACACGCATTATGACGAGTGAGTTTCATGGATTTGAATGTAGGTTTGGTCGGCCACGGGCGATGGGGAAAACGTCACCTCGAGACCCTCATTCGGCTCAAAAAAGAAGGACTCATCCAGCACATCACATTATGCGACCGAGACCCTAACCAACTCGCCGACCTATCAAATCAAGTTGATTCAACCTTCACTCACTTTGGCGCCATGCTTGATGCTGGAGTTGTGAACTGTATTGCTGTCGTCACGCCGCCCAACTCTCATCTTGAACTGGCTTCAAAGGCATTGGAACGGAACATCCCAGTGTTGATTGAGAAGCCGTTGAGCGATCGTTTGGAACAAGAGCCCGAGTTCCTCAATTCGTTGACCTCGGAGGTAACGCTCGTCACCGGCTTCTTACTTCGTCATCATGAAGGTGTTGAGGCGATGAAACAAGAACTGGATGACGGAGCCATTGGAACATTGCAAGAGCTCCATTATCGCCGGAGGACGAAGCGAGGGCGCCCAAAAGGCGCAGATGCAATGAAAACACTGGCGATTCACGGCTTTGACCTTTCGCTTTTCTTTGGATTAAAGGGCATTGCGAAATCACCACCCGAGATCTTTGAACATCAACCCGAACGAATGCTCCTCGATGCGGGTAGAACAGGACAGAAACGCCTGCTCGTCGATGTGTCCTGGGGTGCAGACGAGGAACTGCGGGAACTGACTTTAATAGGCAGCAAGGGAAATCTCAGTTTAACGTTCGGAACCACACCAGATATGCATATCAACCGATCCGGGGTGCTGGAAACAGTTGAACTTACCAATGCCCACCCGCCGCTGTACAACGAATGGGTCTACTTCCTCCAACAGGTTAAATCAAGGACTCCAACTGTCTATCCCCCCATCCAAGACCTTCACGTCCTCAATCAATGGTTCCAAGATCTGGAGCAGTATTGAACCGCTCCAAAACCATACAAGGTGTTGCGAGTATTCAAGAATCAACAGCACTTCCCCGTCTCTATGGGACTTGCTTTCTCAACCGTCCAACGCATGTTTGCCGCAACTTTGGTTGCTTCCTTGGGTGTTTGGTATCTTGAAGGAACCGTCACTGCAGGCATGCAGTCACTCATCGCTCTTTCCGCCCTTACCGGGTTGATTTGGGGATTATCGGAGCGCGAAGTCATGACGTCAACCCTTAACCTGCAAGGAAACGGGCCATGGCAGATGCTTGCCGTTGTCGCCAGCATTATTATTTTCGCACAGTTTTCAGTTTCAATGTGGGCCTTTCCAACAGTTGGTGCCTATATTTTGTCACTCGCTTTCGTTGGCTCATTCTGGCTTACGGGTTTTATGATCCAACCAAACGGCAACTGAAACAGTTGTTTCCTGAACAGCCGAATCGTTTGGTCTACCATGCGAAGTGTCAAAGGCAGAAGCCGACGGCCTAAACACGAGTACTATGGCTACATTCGGCGACCACCCAGCATTACCCGACGCCCTGGAGGCCCTTCTGGAAGACGACGTCCACACGGTTTTTCTCAAGGCAGAATGCCCACCCCGAGTGAAACGAGGGACAATTGGGCAACTCAAACTCGTCGAGGTTGAAGACAGTGGAACGGATTGGGATACGCTGCGCGTAGAAGCACTCAGCGATGAACTGGCAGAATTGGTCGAAGACAACCGGCACCGCAGTGATTGTTTCTTGGAAATTGATCGCAAAGGTTGCAAAGTGATCCAACTCGGCGACTTGCGTATTGCATGTGCTTGGCCTCCATTTTCAGACGCCCGGGAAATTACCGTGGTTCGGCCGGTTGCAAAATTGAGCATTTCCGATTACAATCTTGATGAACGTCTCATCACCCGTTTGAGCAACCACCACCGAGGAGTGTTCATTTGCGGGCGTCCAGGTTCCGGGAAAACGACGCTTGCGCAAGCGATTGCAGAATATCTTGACACCGATGTTGGCGCACTGGTCAAGACGATGGAAGCTCCGAGGGACCTGCAACTCGCCGACCGCATCACACAATATGCTCCACTGGAAGGCGACCTGGAAAAAACAGCAGAGATTCTCTTCCTCGTGAGGCCCGACTTTGTCATTTTTGACGAAGTGCGCCGGGCACGCGATTTCGAGATTTTCTCCGATGTCCGTCTCGCAGGGGTTGGATTGTTGGGGGTAACCCACGCCAATTCAGCATTGGAAGCCATACAACGCCTGATTGGAAAGGTTGAATTGGGCCTCGTTAGCCAAGTGCTTGACACCATCATTCACGTTGAAGCGGGAGCAATTCAACAAGTCCTCGAACTGCGGATGACGGTAAAACCCCCAACAGGAATGCAGGAGGAACTTGCTCGCCCGGTGATCGAGGTAATCGAATTCCCAAGCGGAAAAATCACGCATGAAATGTTTGCTTTTGGCTCTGAAATCGCAGTTGTGCCGATTGATGGAACGAAGAAGGGCATGTCGCCTTTGAAAGCGCTCGCCAAGGAACAGATTGCCTCTCACATACGCCAGTGGGTTGGAGTAGACTGTCAGGTTCAGTTCAGCAGCGAAAGTGCCGCAACGGTCTATGCGCCGCAGAACATGATCGCAACACTTGTTGGCCGAGGCGGAGAGAACGTCAAACAACTCCAAGACGAACTGGGGGGAATCCGCTTGAGCATTGAGTCGTTTGATGAAATGCCTGAAACACTTGAACGGCCCAACAGTTTCCATTCCAACAAACGGGGCAAAGGAAAGGGCCAAACCGCATGGGATAATTCTCGCAGAAAAGGCGGGAACAAGGGCAAGAAAAACCGTCGTTGACGAACAAGGTAAAAAGAGGCCACTTCGGGGGCGTTAAAGAAAAATATTGGGACCACCTTTATGAGTGGATAAGCGGGGCTTACAGGATAGAGGATTCCTCATGTCCGTTGAAGAAAGTCCACGAAAAAGCAACGAAAGCGGGGCCATGGCCTTCCTTCTAGAAAACCGCTCATGGTTGAGCGGGGTCTCCTTGATCCTCGTTCTGTACGCCGCTTGGGCCGTCATTGAAGTCCTAACAAACACCTATTTCACGGGAATGCAAATCCCACCGGTCACAGGGACAGAAACCAACATCGACCCTACCGACACACAACGAAACAACAGCGGCTGGGTTATGGCCTCCGGTGCTGTTTCTGGACTGGTTGGACTTGCAGTTCAATACATCTACAAGGGCGCTCCTATGGTTGATTCATCCATGGCCGCTACCGCCGCTATGATCCTCGACCAAGCAACAGCAGGTCGTGTAGATGAAGCAGAATTGATTTCAAAGGCTGAAGAAGCGGCTACCGTCGCAGCAACAGAAGTTGCTAAGGAAACAGCCGAAGACACGGTCATTGAGATGTTGGATCCTGACGCAAGCGTGGATGAAGAATCCGAAGAAGAAGCCGAGGCAGAAGCCGAAGTGGAAGAAGAAGCCGAAGCAGAAGCCGAAGCAGAAGCCGAAGTGGAAGAAACAGTTGAAGAAGAAGCTGAGGCAGAAGCTGAAGTGGAAGAAACAGTCGAAGAGGAGCCCGAAGAGGCCCCTGAAGAAGACATGAAGAAATTTTGAGGTGAAGAAAAATGTGGGAACATCGTAGCGTATCAGATAAAACATTCAAAGCAACACAACGCATCTTACCGAGTGAGACATATGTCAAACTCATGGATGAAGTTG
>ERZ1049444.1250-NODE-1250-length-19462-cov-8.844695_pt1 | contig 19462 bp, 19 predicted proteins | sample MGYA00383101_ERZ1049444 | MGnify/ENA primary metagenome ERZ1049444 (study PRJEB29581, sample SAMEA5548371) | metagenome | biome: marine; feature: coastal; material: water | depth 50 m | study: Short-term variability in the microbial, nano- and picoplankton...
GCGCAGGATTCATAATCCTGAGGTCGAGAGTTCAAGTCTCTCCATCACCACCATTTTTGAAGATAAATATGAAAGAACTCCTTCTGATTATTAAAAGTGTTTTAGCAGCTTTTTGTGGAATTCAATCAAACAAAAAATTTAATGAAGATGATGATTACATTCAAAAGAACGGAGTATCAAGCTATATTTTTATTGGTTTTACTTTGGTATTCTTACTAGGTCTTATACTTTATTTCATTGTAGATTTTATTCTCAGCTAGATTATTTTTTTTTTAAAAGCTGACCTCTCCTCTAATTCATCTGTATACATTGTCATATGTGTTTTTTCTTTACTTAGAAAACTTTCGATTGCACTTTTAAAATCAGAATTCGCAATAAAATGATTTGAAAAAGTTTTAAATGGATCAAAGCCTCGAGCTAATTTATGCTCACCTTGCGCACCACCCTCAAAGTACTTTAACTTATTTTGAATACAAAACTCTTGCCCAGCATAGTAACAAAGTTCAAAATGTAAGCTAGGTATATATTCTAGTGCTCCCCAATATCTTCCGTACAGACTCTGCTCACTGATAATGTTCAGTGCGCTTGCTACCCTCTTCCCATCTTGTTGGGCAAATATAAACACAAGCTTGTTAGGCATATCATTATTCAATTGATAAAAAAATTCTTTTGTTAAATAAGGGGATGAATTATGAAGCATATAAGTATTGCAATAACATGTATAAAAAAACTCGATATCTTCATCTAAGATTAGGTTGCCTTGCTTAATAGTGACTTCAATATTTAAATTATTGATTTTCTTTCTTTCTTGTTTTATTTTTTTTCTCTTATTGTGAGAAAGATTTGATAGAAATTGCTCAAAATTATCATAATTTTTATTTTCCCATCTAAATTGCACACCCTCTCGTTGTAACCAACCCATATCCTTAAATAAGGATGCATCTTCTTCATTAGGAAATAATACATGGCACGAAGAAATCTTATGATCTAGTAAAATCTTTTCCAAAGCTTTTACCATCATCTTCTTGATATCAACATTATCAGCAATAACTCTGTTACCGGTTATTGGGCTAAAAGGAATAGCTGAAATCATTTTGGGATAATAATTTAAACCACTTTTATGAAAAGCTTCTGCCCATGACCAATCAAAGACATACTCTCCATATGAATGTTCCTTAAGATATATAGGCATAAAACCAACCATTTTTCCTTCTGATTTTGCAACAATTGGGAAAGGTATCCAGCCAGAGTTTTTTCCAACAGAGCCTGAAGTTTCTAATGCGCTATGAAATTCATAGGATAAAAAAGATGAATTTATCTTTAAATTTGAAAGCTCTTTTTTTAAATTTAAAAAACTGTTATTTGAAGTTATCTCAATCATTAGCTATTGAGTCTTCTTATGGGAATAAAGTTTAGAGAAAATTAATTAATTTTTTTGGTTTTAGTTTTATTCTTTTGCGCTGTTGCGGGGGATGGGGTTTTCTTACTTTTTACAATTTGCGAACTTTCATCTTGTTTGGCGTTCACTTTATCTTGATAGGCTTTTGCTAATATTGCCATCTCATCAAAACTAATTAAAAAATCGTTATTGGTATCTACCTTCCTAAACTGCCTTGCAATTTGTGGCAGACATACTGTAGTTTCATAAACATCCAGCTGCTCATTATTATCAGAATCGCATAAAATAAATCTTCTCTCGACACTTTCGAGCATTTCTCTTCTTCTCTGCTCATATATGACATTTACTTTATCTTCTGCTTTTGAGAAGTTAGATAACGCATTATGTATCTCTTCAAGTTCAATAGTTTGAGTTGAATTGCTACTTCTGACTTTTTTCAAGTCAACCTCAGCATTCGCATACCAAGTCATAAATAATAGCGGTAAAAGAATTAGTTTATTCAAATTAAAAACAATGCCTTTTCTTTAAAGGGTCAATCATTTTGCAACTACAATGTTAACCTAATATTACAATAAACGGTGAAATTGTAACAAAACTGTAACGATTTAAATATGATGATTAAGCTTTTATAGCATATTATATACTTTAATATAACTATAAATCTATCATGTCTGAGAATAAACCAAATATTGCCCTTGTTGACGATGATCCAAAAATACTTGAACTCACAGCAAAGTATCTCACAGATCAAAATTTAAACGTCTTTACTGCTGATAGTGGTTCTGCACTCGATGATATTGTTGACGCTAATGCTATTGATTTAATTGTTCTTGATTTAATGATGCCTGAAGAATCAGGTCTTAATCTATGCCAAAGATATAGAGCAAAGAATATCAATGTGCCGATCATCATGCTTACTGCCAAAGGTGATGAGGTTGATCGAATTGTTGGCCTTGAAATGGGAGCAGATGATTATCTTCCAAAACCTTTTAGCCCTAGAGAACTTCTCGCACGAATTAATGCAATCATCAGAAGACAAACAAAATTAGGAGTTTCATCACCAAAAAAAGTGGTGCTTTTCGGTTCGTTCGAATTTGATACAGAAAATCGAAGTCTTTCTCATGAAGGTAAGAGTATTTCTATTACAGCAGGAGAGTTTGACCTATTAAAAGTCTTTACAGATCATGCCAAACAACCTCTATCAAGAGATAGAATAATGCAACTTGCTAAGGGTAAAGAGTTGGATGTTTTTGATAGAAGTATTGATGTACAAATTTCACGGATTAGAAGATTAATTGAAGACAATCCAAATAAACCTAAATATCTTCAAACTAAATGGGGGTATGGCTATATCTTTGATCCTGATGGAGAGGCTCAGTAATTGAAATACTTACCAAAGAGTCTTCTTACCAGGCTATCTTTAATAATTGCATTATTATTGATCACAACACAGCTTGTATCCCTTAAAATTTTTGATGTTTATGAAAGAGAGCCTCGAGCAGAAGCTTTAGCTCTTGAAATATCTACTATTGTAAACTTTACCAAAGCATCAATGGCAGCTTCAGCTTCGGAAAAAAGAGTTCAGCTTTTGAACGAGCTTTCAACTATGGGGAATGTCAGGATATATCCCGCTCACTTCTTTGAGCAAATTGAGCCAATACCAGATGATCCATTTCTCCAACTTGTAATCCAAAAAGTTACCCAGAGACTTCCACTTGGAACACTTATTGCTATTAATCACTTTTCTATTGAGGGGATATGGGTCAGTTTTGAATTAAACAGTGAATTATTTTGGGTAGTGATACCGCGTACAATTGTAGACAGGCCCTTTCCATGGCATTGGATAGGTTGGGGGACTATTATTGCTTTAATTGCACTAGTTGCCTCCTACATGACAACGGAGAGAATCAATAGACGTTTAAATAGACTAATTGAAGCAGCTGAAAGTGTACGAAAAGGGTTATCTCCTGAAAAACTTCCTCATGATAATGTAGTTGAGTTTAGTGATTTAAATGTGGCTTTTAATGAAATGTTGGCTAACTTAAAAAAAGCAAGCCAAGAAAGAAAGTTTCTACTTGCAAGCGTATCTCATGATATTAGGACACCTTTGACACGTTTAAGAATTGCATCAGAAATGTTGCCAGAGAAATCAGATGATTTAAAAAAGAGTATGGAAGAAGATATTCTAGAAATTAACAATATTCTTAACCAATTTCTTGATTTTGCTCGAGGCTTCGAAGATGAACCTAAAATTCCAGTCAATTTAGGTAAATTCCTTAATAACATTCAAGTGAAGCATTTAAGGATGGGGCAAAAATTTACACTAAGAAAAAAAAATATAAAAAACGATATACCAAAAAAACTCTTTATTGATTTAAGACCCTTAGCGCTGCAAAGGTGTCTAGATAATTTAATTAATAATGCTTTCTTTTATGCTAAGGGGAAGGTAACACTTATCGCAACCCTTAAAGAAGAGTCTTTTACAATAAGTGTGGTCGATGATGGTCCTGGAATTCCAAATAAGGAACTTGAAAGGTTATTAAAGCCATTTGAACGTCTCGATGAGGCTCGAGGTAATGAAGGTGGGTGTGGGCTAGGCTTATCAATTGCTGATAGAATTGCAAAGGCGCATGATGGAAAATTAGAGCTTATTTCAAATAAAAAAGATAAAGGGCTTGAGGCAAAAATTACAGTTCCGATTATAAGAGCATAAATTTACTTAAACCATTTTAGGTGATCTCTTAATTTCACTACTTCGCCAATAATTACAAGCGCAGGTGATTTGATCTTTGAACGCACAACTTTAGTCTTTATATTTCCAATATTACCAACAATTACTCTTTGAGCATTTGTTGTTCCTCTTTCGATTACAGCAACCGGTATTGTTTTCTTTTGGCCATGGTGAATAAGTTCATTTATAAAATCATTTAGGCTTAAAAGACCCATATAAATCACAAGGGTTTGTTTCTCTGTGATTAGTTTTGGCCAATCAAAATCAATTTTTCCATCCTTAAAGTGACCTGTTAAGAATAGACAGCTTTGAGCATAATCTCTGTGCGTCAATGGTATCCCTGCGTATGCAGCAACTCCATTCGCAGCTGAAATTCCAGGGACAACTTGAAAATTTATTTTATGTGACATAAGTGACGCTATTTCCTCCCCTCCTCTACCAAAAATAAATGGATCACCTCCCTTAAGTCTTAAAACTTTTTTACCTTTTTTGGCATATTTCACTAGTAGGTCATTTATTTTCTCTTGGCTAAATGTATGTTGATCTCTTTTTTTCCCCGCAAAAATCATATCGGCATCTCGACGAACCAATTCAATCACCTCATCAGAAACTAAATTATCATAAATACAAACATCACATTTTTGCATTAAATGCAGTGCTCTTATTGTTAATAAATCCCTTTCTCCTGGTCCTGCCCCAACCAAATAAACTTCCCCTGTATTACTTTTCATACTGCCAAGCAAAGAATTAAATTTTTTAGTTAGTGTTTTATTTTGTTTTAAAAATGACTGAATATTTTCAATATCAAAGAATTTCTCCCAAAAGATTCTTCTTTTATTGCTTACTTTGATAGTTTTTTTAACTTTGTGCCTTAAGCTCCCTGCTAGATCCACTAGATCCTTATAAGCATCTGGAATCATCATTTCAATTTTTTCTCTAAGATGCCTAACCAATACAGGAGCTTTTCCACTACTCGAAATAGAAACAACCAATGACCCTCTTTCAACAATTGAACCCATCGTAAAGGTACATAATGAAGGTTGATCAACCACATTGACTGGGATTTTTTTCTTTACTCCGATTTGGGCAATTTGTTTATTAAGGGGTTTATTATTTGTGGCAGCAATAATGATCATTGGAAATTCAACATCATGAGGGTGAAAATCTTTCTGGATAATATCTATCGAATGCCTATCTTTTAAGTCCAAAATTTCTTCACAAAAATTAGTTGCTATCACTTTTATGTTAGGTTTTGACTTAAGCAATAACTTGATTTTTCTTAGTGCGATATCTCCACCACCAATTACTAAAACTGGTTTATTTCTAATCTCTAAGAATATCGGGAAGTTATCCATAACAAAATGTTACTCTATTAAAGATGTTATATACATAGGTCTTGTATACAAAAAAAGTTATAATCCATAATCGTAAAATTTATATTTTTAAATTACACATGTCAAAAAAAGTATTTGTAAAGTCTTTTGGTTGTCAGATGAATGAGTATGATTCTGAAAAAATTGAAGATATTTTAGGTTCTAAAAAGAATTTATCACAAACAGATTCTCCAGAAGATGCAGATTTAATTGTTTTAAATACTTGCTCAGTTAGGGAAAAGGCAGAGGTTAAACTTTTCAGTGACCTGGGAAGATATAGAAAACTAAAAGAAACAAAGCCGCATATACAAATTGCTGTAGGTGGATGTGTTGCGAGTCAAGAAGGCGAGGAAATAATTAAACGCGCACCCTATGTTGATGCTGTTTTTGGGCCACAAACTCTTCACAGGCTTCCTGAACTTATTAATTTAAGGGAAATAACAGGTAAACCACAAATTGATATTTCATTCCCAGAAATTGAAAAATTTGATAACTTACCTACATCAAAAAGTAAAAACCCATCTGCAATGGTTTCAATTATGGAGGGATGCAGTAAATACTGCTCTTTTTGTGTCGTTCCTTACACAAGGGGGGAAGAGATCTCAAGACCATTAGACGATATCATAACCGAAATTATCCAACTAACGCTTCAAGGAGCATCTGAAATTATACTTTTAGGCCAAAATGTAAATGGTTACAGAGGGCTGATGAGTAACGGAAAAATTGCAAACTTTGCATCCCTGATTGAATACATATCGGAAATTGAAGAAGTAAAAAGAATACGGTTTACAACCAGTCATCCAAATGAAATGAATGATCACCTAATTGACTGTTTTGGGAACATCAAAAAATTAGCCAATCACCTTCACTTACCCATTCAATCTGGTTCAGACAAAGTGTTGATGGCAATGAAGAGGAACTACACAACTTTAGAATATAAGTCGATTATAAAAAAACTTAGAAAAAAATTACCTAATGTTTCATTAACTACAGATCTAATTATTGGCTTTCCTACTGAGACAACAAATGATTTTAATTTAACCAAAAAATTATTTATCGAGCTAGATTTTGATTACTCCTTCAGTTTTATTTATAGCAAAAGACCAGGTACACCGGCAGCCTACCTTAAAGATGAAACGACGGATGTAGAAAAACTTGAGCGCTTACGTGAAATTCAGTCATTAAACATCAAACAAGGTGAGTGTTATACAAAAAAAATGATTGGTACCACCCATAGGGTTTTGATTGATCATTTTTCAAAAAAGAAACCAGGTGTTTTATTAGGTAAAACCGATAACAATAGAATTATTGAGTTTAAAGATTCAAAAGATTTATTGAATAAATTTGTCAATGTAAAGGTGATGAAAATTTTAGGTAAATCTCTGGTTGGAGAATTAGTTTAAAACATGAAAACAGAATTAAATCTTTCACCTCAAGACAACAAAAAACTAGCGAACTTATGTGGCCCACTCGATGAAAATATTTCTCAAATAAGTGTTGGGTTAGAGATTAAAATAAGCAGAAAAAATTCCTTGTTTGTTCTTAATGGAGATGAAAAAAAAATTTTACTAGCATCCCAATTGCTTGAAAGTATTTATCTAAGAGCGACAAGGGCAATCCTACCTGAAGATATTCAATTAAGCCTTGTAGAGCTAAACCAAAAAGAAAATGGTAATACAAAAAACTCACCCCAACTTCATACTTTAAAAACTGATTTACAAGGTCGCACACCCATGCAAGTTTGCTATCTCAACAATATTCAAGGAAATGATATTAATTTTGGCATTGGTCCTGCCGGAACGGGAAAAACGTATCTTGCGGTTGCTTCTGCTGTTGATGCACTTAATAAAGAAAAGGTTAAAAGAATAGTTTTAGTAAGGCCGGCAGTTGAGGCAGGAGAAAATCTAGGTTTTCTTCCCGGTGACCTTGCACAAAAAGTAGACCCATACCTAAGACCCTTATATGATGCATTATATGATTTAGCTGGTTATGACAACGTGACTAAAATGTTCGATAAAGGTATATTAGAAGTTGCTCCTTTAGCTTATATGAGAGGGAGGACGCTTAATCAAAGCTTTATAATTCTTGATGAAGCACAAAATACAACACCGGAACAAATGAAGATGTTTCTAACCCGTATAGGCTTTGGAACGAAGGCAGTAATAACTGGTGATGTAACTCAAATTGACCTTGCAAAATCACAAAAAAGTGGTCTCATTGAAATACAAGGAATTTTAAAATCTGTGAAAGGTATCGAATTCAATTTCTTTACTTCTGTGGATGTTGTTCGTCACCCATTAGTGCAAAAAATCATTAATGCTTATGAGAAATTTAAGCTATAAAATTTACTATGAAGTTTAAAAATTCATTTTCTGTATTTGTACAGGATGCGGTTCATAATAGAAAACAATTGTCAAAAAAGCAATGTGTTGAATGGTTAAGCCTTGTAGCCAAAAATCAAAGTAAAATTACGCTCAGAATTGTTGATGAAAATGAATCGAAAATATTAAACAAAAAATTTAGAAATAAAGATACATCAACAAATATCTTATCTTTTCTAATGCTGGAAGATCCAATTGAGGGAGATTTGGTCTTATGTCATCCGATTATAAAGATGGAGGCAAAAGCCCAAAATAAAAAAATCCGAGATCACTACGCACATCTTATTATCCACGGATATTTGCATCTTTTAGGATATGATCATCAAAATAATGCAGATGCTGATAAAATGGAAAACATAGAAAGAAAGATATTAAGCAAATTCAATATTAGTGACCCATATAAAGACTATAAATAGTTAAAATCATGAAAAGAAAAAGATTAAAAATTGGATCTCAACTAAGAAACCTTCTATTAAAACCAAGAGATAAAAAACAACTTGGCGATCTTTTAAAGTCAGCTTTTGATAAAAATATGATTGATGCAGATGCATTAATGATGATTGAAGGTGTTTTAAATGTTTCAGATATGCAAGTCAGGGATATTATGCGACCTAGGTCACAAATTGACGCTATCAATGTATCGAAGAAGCCCGAAGAATTCATTCCGTTTGTAATAGACACTGCTCATACGAGATTTCCTGTTTTTGAGGAAGGAATTAATAATATCATTGGAATTCTTCTCGCTAAAGACTTACTTAAGCTCACTTCCGAACATGATTTTGAAATTCGAGATATTTTAAGGCCACCAATTTTTATTCCTGAATCTAAAAGATTAAATGTTTTATTGAAAGAATTTAGAACGAAGCGGAATCATATCGCAATTGTTGTTGACGAACACGGTGGTGTAGCTGGTATGGTTACAATTGAAGATGTGCTTGAGCAAATTGTAGGTGATATTGAAGATGAATTTGATTACGATGAAACGGAAGGCAATATCATCGAAGAGAATCAGAGGCAGTTTCGAGTTAAAGCAACAACAGAAATTTCAGATTTTAATAGTTTCTTTGCAACCTCCTATGAAGACAATGATTTTTCGACGATTGGTGGTTTGGTGACGCATAAATTTGGCTATCTACCGGAGAACGATGAAAAAATTTCATTTGATGGCTTAGATATAACAATCATACGTTCAGATAGCAGGCAAATTCACTCCATTCAGATCAATATTGCTGAGGCAAAGAAAAATGTGGAACTTAAATAAATATTTAGCACTCTATTCGATTTAAAATGGATATTATCTTATGAAAATACTTATCGCTATATTCTCAATTTTTTGCTTCTCATTAACGCTCGCCGAAGACCAAGAGGTTGATTCAGAGAACCTAATCATTGATGAAATGCCTACTGATTATCTAGAATTTGCCAGCGTCATTGGACTTTTAAAACCAGAAGAAATTGTTGGGCTTATTGGTGAGCCAGCTAAAAAATTAGATTTAAAAATGAAATCATCTAATGAAATTATAGCGAGTTCATGGTACTACCATAACCTCAATACTGATGGAAATGGAAACTACTTTCCTACTACTGAATTAGATATCATAGATGGATACGTTGAGTCGGTTGTGTTTTTAAACGACGTTGATGAAAACTCAAATTTTGAAGGTAAAAAGTTCGATACCAAACGTTCTGATAGTTTGTTTTAATTTTTACAAGTTTAGCAACTAGAGTTAAAGTACTATTTTGTAATTAAAATAGTACATTTTGACCCTTTTATCAAAACAAGTTATAAATACCTCCTTTCTATTTCTTGGCGGTTTATTAGTTTTAAGTTTTTCCCCATTTAATTTTTATCTAATTATTCCTATTATATTTACCATTTTTTTTTGGTTAATCCAAAAAAATAATCTGCCCCTTAAAGAATGTCTATTTTTTGGGTTAGGTTTTTATATTTTTGGAATTTATTGGATATATATCTGCCTTCAAAAATTTGGAGGTATGCCAGAAATTGCAGCAATACTCTCAACTTTTAGTTTATGTTTTTTTCTATCTCTTTTTTTTCTGTCTCTTACAATTTTTCCAAAATTTAAAAATCAGCCTTTCTTAATCGCAGCATTTTTCACACTAGCTGAATGGGTTCGCTCTTGGATATTTACAGGGTTTCCTTGGTTAACTCTGGGTTATTCTCAAGTTGAGAGTAGTCCTTTGGCTGGATATATTCCTATTACAGGTATCTATGGTGTTAGCTTCCTTCTGATATTAACCTCGCATTTAATATTTCTTTTGTTAAATAAAACTCATCAGCGATTATGGATTATTTTTTTAATCATTATTATTTGGGGCGGAGGTCATTTTCTAAAAAAAATTGAATGGACAGAGCCAAATGGAGACCCGATTGATGTGACATTGTTACAAGGCAATGTAAAGCAAGATGAAAAATGGGATCAGACTAAAATTAAAAAAATATTAAATAAGTACGAGAGTTTAATTTTTAAAAGTAGTTCTTCACTTACTGTTTTACCAGAAACATCACTACCACTTTTACTTGAATATATTCCATCAAATTATTTAAATAAAATTAAAGGCCATATAAAAAAAATTGATGGAAATCTAATTTTAGGCGTCATCGAAAGAGATAGCAGTGATATTTATAACTCTGCTATTTCAATTGGCAAGGATGAATCACAGAAATATAGGAAATATCATTTAGTCCCCTTTGGAGAATATGTTCCTCTAAGAGGTATTTTTGGTTTCATTTATAAAGATTTACTAGATATGCCATTTAATGATTTATCAAGGGGCGAAAGAAAACAACTGCCAATGCAGTTTGATCAACAAAAAATAGCGATAAATATTTGCTATGAAGATGTATTTGGGAATGAAGTAATTCGTCAATTACCAAACGCAAACATTTTATTAAATATGAGTAATGATGCGTGGTATGGGCATTCAATTGCTGCCGAACAACATTTACAAATTTCACAAGCAAGAGCAATTGAAACGGGAAGGATGATGCTTCGAGCGACAAATACTGGCGTCACTGCTTTTATCAATGAAAAAGGTAAGGTCATGAATAAACTACCCCAATTTCAAAGTGGGTCACTTACTCAGAATGTGCAGGGTTTTAATGGGAGTACGCCATTTATAAAATATGGTCATTTTCCAATTTTAATTCTATGTTTTTTAATTGCCTCAATTACCTCGTTGCGAGAAAAATTAATTAGTAAGTTTCTTGCTGTGATTAAGAAACAACGTAAAATACGGTGATAATTAATTAAAATTAAAAAAATGCTTAACTTCCAAGAAATTATTTTTAAGCTTCAGGAATATTGGAGTGAACAAGGATGTGCCATCATTCAGCCCTATGACATGGAAGTGGGTGCCGGAACCTCACATACCGCCACATTTTTAAAATCAATTGGACCTGAGCCATGGAAAGCTGCCTATGTCCAATCAAGTAGAAGACCAAAGGATGGACGTTATGGAGAAAATCCAAATCGTCTCCAGCACTATTATCAATTTCAAGTTGCATTAAAACCTGCACCAGAAAATATTGTTGATCTTTATATGGCCTCTATTCAGAGCCTTGGCATTGATCTTAAAAAAAATGACATTCGCCTTGTAGAAGATAACTGGGAAAATCCAACTCTTGGTGCCTGGGGTTTAGGATGGGAGGTTTGGTTAAATGGAATGGAAATCACTCAATTTACTTATTTCCAGCAGGTAGGTGGAATTACTTGCAAGCCAATCACAGGTGAAATTACTTATGGTTTAGAAAGGCTCGCTATGTATATTCAAAATGTAAATAGTGTTTACGATATTCAATGGACAGATGCGATTAGCTATGGTGATATTTTTTTACAAAATGAAAAAGAACAGAGCAGTTACAACTTTAAATTTAGTGATAGTGAATTTCTATTAAAAGCTTTTGCCTCTCATGCCAAGCAAGCGAATAATCTTGTCGAAAAGAACTTAGCATTACCTGCTTATGAGCAAGTTTTAAAAGCAGCTCATACATTTAATCTATTAGATGCAAGAGGCGTGATAAGTGTTACAGAAAGAGCTGACTATATTGGAAAAATAAGAGATATTTCTAGAAATGTTGCAAAAGCATACTTAATAAGCAGAAAAGATTTAGGATTTCCAATGGCGGATAAAGATCATGCCAAAGAAGCCATAAGTGAACTTAACAAAAAAAGAGATTCAAGTGGTTAAAGATAATTTATTAATAGAGCTTTTCACAGAGGAATTACCGCCTGATTCGCTCAAAATTTTAAGTAATCAGTTTGGTGAAATCATAGCATCAGAGCTTATCTCTAGAAATTTAGTAGCTAAAAGTGATTTTCAATCTTATGCCACACCAAGAAGAATTGCAGTAAACATTAAATCAGTACTAAATGAAGCGGAGGATGAAGAAAAGCTGATTAAATTAATGCCTTATTCTGTAGGCTTTGATGAAAATAATAAACCGACGCAACCATTAATAAAAAAATTAAACTCTATCGATGAGGCAATAAAAATCGAAGACCTTGAAATTGTAGAAGAAACAAATCAGAAATTTATATATGTTACAAAAAAATTAAAAGGTTTAAAGCTTGAAGATAGTCTTAGTGACATTATAAAAAATGCACTTCAAAAATTGGCAATAAAAAAAGTGATGAGTTATCAGCTTTCTGATGGATGGACATCTGTCAATTTTGTTAGACCAATGAGGAGTCTAATTGTGCTTCATGGTACTCAAGTATTAAATACAACTGTTCTTGGCTGCACCTCATCAAATACAACATCAGGCCATAGATTTGAATCAAACAAAGAAATTATCACAATCAAACATGCTGATGATTATGAAAAAACTTTAGCAATGGATGGCAATGTAATTGCATGTTTCAATAAACGTAAATCTAAGATTAAAGAAGATATAAAAGTTACTCTTGCCACACTTGGCAAAGATTTTTTCATTACTGATGATGAAGCTTTAACTGATGAGGTCACATCTCTTGTCGAAATGCCGAACATTCTAGTTGGTCACTTTGAAGATAAATATCTTTCTATCCCAGAAGAATGCCTTACATTGACGATGAAGACAAACCAAAAGTACTTCCCTATTTTTAATAAAAAAATTGGCTTAACAAACCGATTCATTATTATTTCAAATATTTCACCAAAAAATTCAGATCAAGTTATTCATGGAAATGAAAAAGTGATAAGACCACGTTTAGCAGATGCTGAATTCTTTTATGTTGAAGATAAAAAATTGGGATTAACAACTTTTTGTGAAAAACTTAAAAACGTTATCTATCATCACAAGCTTGGATCACAAAAAGATCGGGCAGAAAGAGTTGCCAAGAAGTTACAGTACTTAACAAAAAATTTAAATTTAAAGTTTAAAATTGATTTGGAGCAATTATGTCTTTACTCAAAGGCAGATCTTATGAGCCTAATGGTAGGTGAATTTCCAAAACTACAGGGAATAATGGGGCGCTACTATGCACTAAGTGAAAATAAAAATAAAAATTTTGCCAATTCAATCGAAGATCATTATAAGCCAAGATTTTCCAATGATTCACTCCCGAGAGATGAGTTAGGTTTTATGCTTTCAATTGCAGATAAATTTACGACGCTAATTGATTTATTCTCTATTAATGAAATTCCAACAGGTGAGAAAGATCCCTTTGGTCTGAGACGAAACACGATAGGAGTAATAAGATTAATCATAGAAAAAAAATTGCCAATCAATATAAATGCCTTAATTGATACTTTCTTGGATAAAAATGATTCTGCTAGAGCAAGTTTAACTAATTTCTTTTATGAACGACTATTCAATTACCTTAAAGACCTTGGTTATTCTAATGATATGGTAGATGCATTAGTATCTTCAAAACCTGAACAAATTCATGATATTTTAGATCGCTTGCGATCAATTTCTGAATTTAAAAAACTCAACGAATCTGACACACTTTCCTCAGCAAATAAACGAGTATCAAATATTCTCAAAAAAGCAGACAAGATTATCATTAACCCTGTTGATGTAAATCTTCTAATAGAGAATGAAGAAATTATGCTTCATAAAGTTTTATTGGATCTGGAGCTAAAAATTAATCAATGCTTAGTGAAGAATGATTTTGTAAGTGCATTAAAAAATTTAGTCATTTTAAATACGCCAATAAATAATTTCTTTGAAAAAGTGATGGTAAATACTGATGATACTAAAATCAAAAATAATCGATATAGCCTTCTGTTCAAGCTAAGACAAAATTTAAACTGTGTTGCTGATATTTCTAAATTAGCCTCTTGAGATGAAATTAGTAATTTTGGATAGAGACGGTGTCATCAATAAAGACAGTGTACATTCTATAAAAAGTCCTGAGGAGTGGATTCCAATCGAGGGCAGCCTAGAAGCAATCAGTTTATTAAATAAAAATGGATATACTGTTGTTGTGGCAACAAACCAGAGTGCAATTGGTAAAAAATTAATTAATAATGCTACCTTGGATAGTATTCATAAAAAAATGCAAGATTTACTCAAAACGAAAAAAGCTAAGATTGATAAAATTTTTTATTGTCCTCATGTTGAAAAAGATAACTGCACATGTAGAAAACCAAAAACTGGATTAATGCAAAAAATAAAAGGGCACTACAATATTAGTTTAGAAAAAATACCTGCTATAGGAGATTCAGCAAGAGACTTAGAAGCTTATTCAAAATCTGAGGCCCAACCTATTCTTGTAAGAACGGGCAATGGAAAAGATGTTGAAGAAAGTAAATCCTACCCAAGTGGTACCTTAATTTTTGATAATCTTCTAGCGGTTTCTAAATTCATCATTAAAATGGAATAGTAATGTTTTTAAGATCAATATTATTTCAGTTGGGTATGTGGATTTTTACAATTCCATTTACTTTTCTTTCCATATTCACCCTTCCAGCCCCACCAATATATCGCTATAAATTTATTTCTTTATGGGCTAAAACTATGCTGATTTGGTTGGAATGGACTTGTAACATTACATTTCAGATAAAAGGGCGCGAAAATATCCCTAAGGCTCCTTTCATAATTTTATCTAAACATCAATCAGCCTGGGAAACGTTAGCATTCCAAAAGATTTTTCCTCCTCAGGTGTGGGTAATGAAGCGTGAATTACTATTTGTCCCTTTTTTTGGATGGGGTTTAGCAATGACCTCTCCTATTGCAATTGATCGATCATTAGGCAAAAAATCTTTATCTCAGATGCTTCAACAAGGTCTTGATCGAATTAAAAAAGGATTCTGTATTGTTATCTTTCCAGAAGGCACAAGAATTAAACCCAAAGAAATTGGTAAATATCATATCGGCGGTGCCTGGCTGGCATCTCAAACTAAAATACCTATTCTGCCTGTTGCTCATAATGCAGGATTTTTTTGGCCAAAAAATTCTATTATAAAAAAATCAGGTGTCATTACCGTTTCAATAGGAAAGGTAATTTCAAGTGATAAGTTAAAAGCTGACAAACTAAATCTAAAAACAAAAGATTGGATAGAAAAAGAAATGCTAAAGATAAATGTTTAACTTTAATTCAGAAAAAAAAGTTAAATTATCATTATCAAATGATGAATCTTTAAAATATCATTTAATTAAGAAATCTAAAAAAACATTAAGTCTAAAAATTACTGAAAATGGCTTGATTGTCAGTGCACCCTTTTACATGACGGAAAGAAAAATTAATGAGTTGGTATCATCAAAAATTAATTGGATTAAAAAGAAATTAGCGCTTATTGAGCCTCAAAGGAACAAGCTTATTATTAAGAATGGTGCTTCTTTTAATTTGCTAGGGAAGGAAATAAAAATTATTCTATTGCAAGGAAAAAATAAAATAGAATGGAGCAACACTCATAGCTTAAATATTCACTTCAAAGACCCTTCTAACCAAGAAAAAATTAAAATTTTTTTTATAAAATGGTTAAAAGAAACAGCATTAGATTATTTTTCACAAAGAGCTTATGAGATTTCAAAAATAAATTCGATTCCCTCAAATTTAATATTGCTTTCGAATGCCAAAACAAAGTGGGGTTCATGTAACAGCAAAACTGAAGTTAGAATAAATTGGCGGCTTATTCAGGCAGATCCTCACATCATAGAATATGTAATTTGTCATGAGTTTGCACATTTAACCCATATGAATCATTCAAGGAGTTTTTGGAATTTAGTTGAAAAAATTAGTCCAGATTACAAATTAGCTGAAAATTATCTAAAGAATAAAGGTTTTAGTCTATATTTACTCGATTAGCTTTTTAATATCATCAACGATACCTTCAATTTTAAATCCATATGGATAGCGAAGCCTAACCTCTCCCTCTTTATCAACCAAATATATTGCTGAGGAATGATCAATGGTATAGCTATTTCCTTCCTCCACTTTCAACCTAAAAATTTTATATTGCCGAGCCATTTTTTCAATATCCTCAATATTCCCTGTTAAACCAATAAAGGCTTCATTAAATGATGCCAAATAATCTTTCAGCACCTCTTGGGTATCTCTATCTGGATCTAATGTCACAAACAATACTTGTAAATTTTTATTATTAATTCTTTTATCAATTTCTTTTAATTCAATCAAAGTGGTTGGGCAAATATCTGGACAGTTAGCAAAGCCAAAAAAAATAGCAACAACATTTCCTTTAAAATCTTCTAATGTTCTATTTGCGCCATATTGATCAGTCAGACTAAAATTCCCATTAATTTTTGCTTTTGTTATATTAGAACCATTAAAGTTAATTTTTTTATCTTCAGAACACGAACATAAAAAACAGATCAATAGGATTACGTTTAAAAATTTATTCATAGAAAGTTTCTCAAAAATGACTTTTCATTTTATCATGCTAATCTAATTGCAAATTTTATAAAAAATTTGAATTAACTTATTTAAAAAAGGGTTTTTATGGCAATACCTCAATCAATGGAAAATAAAGATGGGTTTATCTGGTACGACGATAAATTTGTAGACTGGCGTGAAGCAAAGACACATGTTTTAACGCACACACTTCACTATGGTCTTGGCGTATTTGAGGGAGTGAGGGCTTATGAAACAAAAAAAGGGCCAGCTATATTTAGATTGAATGAACATACGGATAGATTATTTAATTCAGCGCATATTATGAATATGAAAATGCCTTTTTCAAAATCTCAAGTAATTGACGCGCAGAAAAAATCTGTTTCTAAAAATAATTTAAAATCTGCCTATATTAGACCGATGGCTTTCTATGGCGCTGAAGAAATGGGCATCTCAGCAGATAAATTATCTACCCATCTAATTGTTGCTGCATGGGAGTGGGGTGCATACATGGGTCAAGAGGCTATTGATAATGGTATACAAGTTAAGACTTCCTCATACTCAAGGCACCATGTAAACGTCACCATGTGCAAAGCCAAAGCAAATGGTAACTATATGAATTCAATATTAGCCCACCACGAGGCCAAAACTGATGGTTACGATGAGGCGCTATTACTTGATACACAAGGCTTTGTTACTGAGGGTACTGGTGAAAATTTCTTTTTAATTAAAAATGGTAAATTAGTAACACCAAGTTTAAATAGTGCGCTTGAGGGTATTACGAGAGATACAATAATTACTATCGCAAAGGATTTAGGAGTAGAAGTAATTGAAAAAAACATCACTCGGGACGAAGTTTATACAGCAGATGAGGCATTTTTTACAGGAACAGCTGCTGAAGTTACGCCCATTCGAGAGCTAGATAAAAGAAAAATAGGCTCTGGTACTAAAGGAAAACTTACTCATGAGCTTCAATCTATATATTTTGATATCGTAAAAGGTGGTAACAAAAAATACAGTGATTGGTTAACATTCGTTGAATAAGAAAATTCGAGAGTTAACCTTCATCACTCAAAAAGATTTTCCAATTTTTTGTCCATCCAATGAGGCTGATACTATTTCGATGCATCCAAGAGTCTATATAAATATGGATAAGAAAAAAGAGGCTGCTTGCCCCTATTGTGGAAAAGTTTTTAGGCTAAAAGCTTAATCCCAGCTTCGCTCTAATTTAATACTTATATTACTTCCAGAAAGAAATTGATCAACTATCTGAGGAATATTTTTATACTTAGTTAATATTAGCTTCATTTTTTCAATTGGCTCAATTGCATTTTCCCTCAAATTGAATTCTTCTAATTTTATTTTCAATTGTCTTGCTACTGCCTCACCCGTATCAACAATCATAATATTTGCACCCATAATTTTTTTTACCAAATGTTTTATATAAACAAAGTGGGTGCAGCCTAAGACAATAGTATCAACCCCATTTTTTTTAAAGTTAGCCAGATATTTATCCAGTAACTCAAATAATTCTATATCATCAAAACTTCCTTTTTCTATTGCATTTACAAGGCCTGGGCAAGGTTGAACAAAAAATTTTACGTCACCTGAGTACTTTTCTAAAAGAGCACAAAATTTTGCACTTTTTGATGTTCCACTTGTGGACAAAACACCTACCTTATTATTTAATGTAACCTTAAGAGCTGGCTTAACTGCTGGCTCCATACCAATAATTGGAACATTAAATCTGTCACGAAGAGTATTTATAGCATATGCAGTAGCAGTGTTGCACGCAACAACAATTACTTTGCATTCTTTTTTGTTAATAAGAAAATCTGAAATCAAAATAGCTCTTTTTACTATGTCAGACTCTTCCATATCTCCATAGGGAGTAAAAGCAGAATCAGCGACATAAGATAAGTTTTCGTTGGGTAAAAGATTATGGATGCTTTTCGCTACTGATAATCCTCCAAAGCCTGAATCAAAAATGCCTAAAGGAAGTTTTTTGTGCATAAATTAAAATTTAGTTTTCAAAAGATAACCCAAAATAATTAATTGGATAATGTAGAATACAGTTAAAAATTATGGTGAATAGATTAACACAAATTTATACTAAAACAGGCGATGAAGGTAAAACTGGACTCGGTGATGGAACTCGTGTTGAAAAATTTAGCACTCGAATTGAATGCTTAGGAAATGTTGATGAACTCAATTCAATTATAGGTTTAATTCTCACAGAAAATGTTTCGCAAACAAATATCTTAAAAAAAATTCAGCACGATCTATTTGATATTGGAGGAGAGTTATCTATTCCAAATTATAAAAAGATCGATATAAAAAAAGTCAGCTTTCTTGAACGAGAGCTTGATAGAATGAACGATACGCTCCCTCCCCTAAAAGATTTCATATTACCAGGTGGCTCCAAAGTAGCCTCTTATAGTCACTTAGGCCGGACAGTTTGTAGAAGAGTTGAAAGAAACTTATTCCGTCTAAATGATACAGAAGAAGTAAATAAAAACGCACTCAAATATATTAATCGTTTATCTGATTTTCTTTTTGTTCTAGCTAGATATGTCAATAAAGAAAATAATGTTGATGATATTTTGTGGCAAAAAGACTTCTAGAATCTAAATAAATGAATTTAAAAGTTTTTCCTCAATTTTTCAAAAAAATTAATCAACTAATTAGTCCCACGGGTATAAATCAAAACTTAATTAGCGAGGCTGCAATTGATATCGTACTTAAGCTTCAAGAAAATAATTATGAAGCCTATATTG
>ERZ1049444.1251-NODE-1251-length-19451-cov-8.326459_pt1 | contig 19451 bp, 10 predicted proteins | sample MGYA00383101_ERZ1049444 | MGnify/ENA primary metagenome ERZ1049444 (study PRJEB29581, sample SAMEA5548371) | metagenome | biome: marine; feature: coastal; material: water | depth 50 m | study: Short-term variability in the microbial, nano- and picoplankton...
CACTAGTATCCATGCAGCCCCAAATTTCTGTTATTTCTTCGATTTTTTCTTCAACAATATCTTCACTAATACCGTCAATACAACCCGCTAAAGGGACGATTAACATCAGGAGACTTGCAAAAATAACTTGGGCGCGCATGATTGCCCTATTGTATGGCGGTATTTGAAAATACCACCGCGTAAATCAACGATTAGGAATCACTCAAAAGAAAGAGCAACAAATTCACTATCTGCCATTGGACATCTTGTCATAATTGATTGACTCATTACTCGCATATGAATTTCTGCAACAACTTCTACAGTCGCTTCAAACATGTGACCTGCATGAACTTCAACATCGTTATCAGTAAATGTAGCATGTAAATGGGTAAATCCGCTGCCATCTTTTAATCTTGCAAAGTTGCCCTGTAGTGTAACTAATTCACATGGTTCCTCTAATGTCCAGCGCTGATAAATGTGTTCAGCATTCATGAAACCATATGCATTATTGCGCGTACGACCAATTCCACTTGTTATCGCTGCTGCATTGATTTTTTCTTGATTTGCAACTTCACGAATACCCGCATGAATTTCTTCACCTGGGTCCAATCGAATAAAGATGTCATCACCGCTTCTTGTCCAATCCATATACCGGCCAAAACAATGGGGGTTTTGAGTGTAATGCTCCATGCTACTCCGATTCGGCAATAATGGAATCAATAATCGGACTTTCAATTAACTCTCCTGAAAGTATATTTTCAATATAGTGTCTAGCGATTGTCAAATCATTTTGTTCACCGCCCAATGGTAATGGGCCAAATATCCCCCAACCCTTTCTCAACAACATTATTCTCCGCTTTGGCTGTCTCTTGGCAATTTTTAGCATCGACCAAGGATATCTTTGACCATCAGCAAATAAATGAGTATTGGTGATTGCATAACGTTTTGGAACCAATAGAGAAATCAAATGCAGTGCCAACAAAATATCCCAAATTATCACATAAGTTACTGAGGTATTGGAAATTTGTACTAATCCCCATGGTAACGCCATCATTGCAGCCATTGAGCCAAGGTTTCCCCATTGTCTTATCACCTCATGAGAGCCTTCACTTTGCCAAGCGAAGCAGCCATTATCTTGTTTGCCAAGAATTGGAACATCTGAACGTTGTTTGGTCAACCAATATGCATCCCATGCAATGATGATTGCAAGTATTGAAACTGCAACCATAGCGATATCGTTTGGATCTGGTAGAGCACTGGGTGTCACCATATTTTCACCTCAAAGAAGTCGTTCATCAAATAACTTCATCTCACTATTTCCGCCACCCTTTCTAGAACGAACGACTAGCATTATTGCAATTATTATCAATCCAATAACAAGAAGTAAGCCGGTGGTTGATATTACATTTTCATCTCCTGAAGCGACCCCTTCTAAGATGTCTGGGGTTCCGTCATTGTCATCATCTTGGTCTTCAAATAACCATGTTGTCATGCCCTCTGGGCAGTTGATGTCGTCAGGCATTCCATCATCATCGCTATCCGCAAATGCACAAGCATCTAATGGAAATTTGTCTTTAATATCTGTAAATCCATCATTGTCATCATCCTCGTCATAGATATCTGGGCCGCATGAACGCGTCAGCGTGTTGTCAAACCAATCGCTGTCATCGCAAGAAGAAGTCCAATCACCATCTGAATCAAGTGCAGTTACTTCAAAATCTACGCTAGCAATTGCCACCTTGCCAAAGGTGTCGGTGACTTGCAACTCCAAAACATAAATTCCTTGTGATATATCTGTTAAATTATATTGTAATTCATCAGGCCCTCTTAGAACTTCATTACCAGAAACATCACTCACTATCCAAAGTAAAGTCAATTGCTCAATGGAATCATAATCATCAGAGACTTGAGCAATTGCTGTCAAATGTGTAGTCTCCATGAATCTTTGACCTGGATATGGAGAACTGATACTCGCTGTAGGCTGGCCATTTACAGTCATGTTAACCATTAAGTGATTATTTTCAAGTGGTAACTCAAAGGCTGCTTCAGTGTCAATCACTTCTTCTGCACTAGCCAATAGAGTGATTGTAGTGGCTTCGTATGTAGTGGATGATGAAATCCACTTAAGCAAGATTTTTGCCTCAACTCCGTGCCCGCTATAACTCAATAATTGGTCATCAATACCAGAAATAGATACTTGATAACCCGCGGTAATTGATTGGTTATTCAATCTCGCATCCAGGATGAATGTCTCGTAAACATAGGCTTCAGACTGTATTAAGGAAAAAGTCGCTGATGTGCTATCAACATCAACCAATACAATTTCAGTTGAGGAACTTTCTATCTCCCCTACGATAATACCTTCTTCAATATTACAACCGAAACCTTCTGCTGAGATTGCAGTACTCGCCCATAAATCTGCATTTCTAATTATCAAATCAGCTGGTGATTCGCCTGTATCGGCATGTAAATCGATGGCAATCGCATAATTTGCAATGCTAATATCTTCAATTTCTAAAGATGAGGCGGATTTGCCATGGTGTACGGTCAAACCTGTTCCTGTTCCTTGCCCGATCAAATTTATCGTTGATATTGTTCCTGCAGTATTATCAAAATCAATTGCTGGTGCACCGGTTATTTCAATATTTGACAATGATATCTCTCTGTTATTATTGCCCGTAATCGCAGCAGTTCCCGCAACTACTGCACTCAAGCCATCAACAGAAAACTGTCCATCAATTGATTCAAGTCGCATGACATTGCTGTTACCATTGAATAATGATGCATCGATATTTTTGACGCTTCCTGTTACTCCTGCCAACTCCATCCCAGAGGATGTATTTTCTCCAATAATCAGACCATCTATCTGTAATTCAACTTGTCTTGCCCAAATACCCAATTCATTACATGAATCTAACTCTACATCGGCAAGAGAGAGGGTTGTGGTTGAAGGATAAGCGATAATACAACCAGAGCCCCCATCATGGAATTGTGAATTTCTAATGTTGACCTTTGCCGAACTACCTGAAGAAATTTGCATCAGTGGATCTGAACCGCTTGAGCGAGCGAATAGTGCCGAATTGGCTTCAACGACTCCGAGGCTAGGAATTGTCAATGCTTTGCTCGCTTCTACAACATGTGTGCCTGATAAATCAATGAGAGAACTGGTATATTCTCCCAAAACTAATCCTCCCCAACGTGCGCCGAATCCTGTGCTTGAGAGTGTGGCAATACCTGCATCTAATACACCGTTCACTGTGATTGTTGAGCCTTCGGTAGAACGAACTGCAACGCCGTCATGAATTGTCAATGTTGCAAATTGGCCAACTTCCAAATTACCATCCAAATAATATGGGCTCCATTGAGATTCTAATATCAACCAAGAATTTATTGTACCAATCGGTAATGTTGAAGCCATAAATGTATGAGTCAAACTAGCGGAAGAATCCCAAGAGGTCATATCTGTAAAGGAATCTATTTGCAAAGCAACTGTTTTCATTCCACCTGTGGTATCGCTTGAATCATCTACGTGACGAGCGGTTGCAGAAGTTGAAACCTGTCCACTATCATCTGTTTGTGACATTGCACCATCTACTGAGACAATTGCACCGACCACCGGTTCACCTTTGTCCAATACTGTAACTTCAAGTTTTGATAATAATGTGAATTCTCCTCCGGTTAATACAGCAATACTTCCTTCAACAACTCCTCCCGTCATTTCAACTTCACAGCCTGGTTGTAGAGTTAGACTTCCTTTGATTATCATTTGAGAAACTTCGCGTAATGTTTGGCACGACCAGATTAAATTAGCATCTAAAGTCAATGAATGGCCAATGTCTGCGCTAACCATTGCAGTAGTTCCTGCGAAAATATTTGGCACTGAAATTGTTGCACTTTGGCCACTCAATGTGCCTGAGCCTTGGACATCTATTTCTGCTGTTGACGGCAATTGCAAGTCAACACCAACCAATGAAAGTCCTGCATTATTGGAGATTGTCAAATCTCCTGATAAGATATGTGCTGTCCCATCTGGCTTTGGATTGAGAACTACAAATTGCCCGCTTGGAATAGTCCAATCACCAGAAGGTATGACTGGGATTTGTACAGATTGGCCGCCTTGTCCTCCGATCAATGAAACCCTGACTCCCGCGCCATCCAAAGTAACTGAAACCGTTGAACCTGAAGATAAGAGCGGTAGGTCTGCCGCACCATTTACATCACTGGTTAATTCAAAACCATGAACAAGTATGTTAGCTTCAACCGGATTACCAATCAAATCGGTAAAAGTAACTGCTGTTTCAATGAACTTGTCAGAGGATGATGTTGCTATCACTTGTGATGACGATGAACCATAAAGAAAATACCCATCTCCCAATGCTTGTGACGAACCTGCTGAATTCTGCGGTTGGAAATTACGAACTGTTGCCTGTGAGCCGTCCGACAGTGATAGAGGGGTTGTGTGTAGTGCAGCAGTCCATTGACTCAAATGAAGTGACGAATGGCCAGTTAATCGTACTCCAGTCTCTTGGGCTGTGCTATGAAGTGAGTTGCCCTTGAATGAAGTGTTGGACAAATCAATACCAACTTCTTTACCATATTCCAATACTATATCTGTTGCAGTGATTGTACTTTGTTCGGTATTGATAGATGTTGCAAAATTATTTACCTCGAAATTACCCAAATTAATATTTGAGTACCAAATGTTTAGAGCCTCTGATTGACTATCAAAGGAACTGTATGTTTTTGAAATAATTACATTATCCCAATCATGATTGCCGCCCAGTACATTGACTGAGCGTTCAGTGCTGGATAAGTGCTCAATTGCAACTGTTTGAAGAGATGAATCTGGACCTGAAATAAAAAGTGCATTTTGTTGAGTAGTGATGTTGGTTGATTGGATGCTCAAAATGCCTTGTCCTGATGCGGAGATGCCGCTATCTTGTCCGGTTAACTGTGATGCGGAAAACTCGTGTTGTCCGTTTCCTGAAAGCGTTGCAAGATGATTACTGTCCCAAACTTCAAGTTGGTTGAATTGACAAGTTCCCGCACAATTTGAATCAATAGTTGCCCTATTTGCATCGGTAGATGATTGGAATCTAATATCGTTCAAGTGATATTGGGTGGCTCCATTAGCACTGAGTAATCTTTGACCTGCTACCGCTGCTGTATTCAATTGTAAATCATCACTATTCGCTGCATCTACAAGCAACAATACATCACTACCAGTGATGTTGGAAACTTCTACAGAAGCACCGGAAACTGAAGAAATGCCAACAGTTGTTTGACTAATTCCAACCCGGTTGGCGATTAGGTTGCCATTGCTTCCGCTCAAGCCGATGCCTGATGAGGAAATTGCAATATCTTGTCCATTGAAATTTCCACTATTGGATACGCCAATTGCGATGTCATCAAAAGTTGCATCATCTAATACAAGATTTCCACTATTTCTAATCGCATCAAAATCAATATGATTTGCTGTGAAATCGCTAACTGATGAACTACCGATTACATTGAGTGCGATGTATGAATCGTTAACAATGAGATTGTTTGCTTCGAGTGTTCCTTCTACCAGTACACCTGTTTCAGCATTTTCTATGACTACGTTTTGTAATACTGCGTGGCCATTATTTGCAACTTCAATACCAACCCATAATCCAGCTCCGTGAGAGCCTTGGGAAGGAGAAGGATTGCTAGAATTGAAGTAAACTCCGTTTGCATCTAAAGTTCCTTCAACAGATATCCAATACTCTTTTGCATCTATTGTTGTACCAGATTGGATAGTTAGTGTTGTCCCATTAGCAACTGTAACATTTCCGCTGAGAATAACTTCTCCACTCCATTGAGAGTCGGAATTTATCACACTATCTGCACTAGATGGGGTTACAAAACCTGACAGAGGTGCAACTAGTAACAACAAGACGAGTATAAGGGCGCGAGCGCTTGCCATGTCAATGGCTCGTTGATTATCCATAAGAACCCAAAGGCTTCCCGTCAGTACTTGATAAGGTTCTTAGCAATAATTTGTCTAGTCTTTCGACCGAACAAGGGATTTGCAATTACTAGGTCAGAGTTGCTCACTTTAGAGATGTGCTGAACGGTGCGATTTCTTCAATGAGATCGTGGTGTCCAACATACATTCTGCGGCAGCAGTAACGAGTTAGTTCTACCTGGTCAAGTGCATCAGCAACTTCGATACCAGCGGCGATTTTCTCTTTGTACTCTTCCCACTTGTGGGCAATTAAGCCACCTCAACTGAAACAACGGAGTGGAATTATGATTCTGATTCATCTCAACGCTAAGACTTTTGCGTCTTTCATCGTACACCGCGACCAAGTTGGTGCTTGGCCTCTTTGCGGCGAGGATCGTTAACCAATAAACTACGGTCGAATCTCAAGTATTCATCACGTAATTCTTCGTCAATTCCTTCTGCTCCACCATTGTAGTGGACTAATCCACGTGCAATAGCAGTACGAATTGCATCACTTTGACCCATGATACCGCCACCTTCGGTGGTGATGTTGATGTCAACTTTGCTCAAGCGCTTCATTGCGTCTGCAATGATTAGCGGCTCCATTGCCTTGCGACGTGCAAGTGATGGTGAAAGGATTTCGATAGGTTCGCTATTGACACGCACTCTTCCCTTACCAGCGATTACGCTTGCTCGAGCTACTGCGGTCTTGCGCTTTCCTGATGATTCAACAGACTTCTTTTTCTTCTTACTTGCCATCATTGTTCACCTCCATTCCAGCGGTGGGTTGGTGCACCCAGATTAGCAGAAATATCTCCAAGGAGAATAAAGCGGTCCGGTAGTGCTCTTCTAATCTTGCTATCGTCACCAATTTCATGACCTTCAGGAAGATCATCTTCTAGATGAGATGGGCAACCGATTTCAACACGTAGATTACGTAATGCACGGCGTCCACTACTCTTCTTTTGATAAGGTAGCATTCCACGAACTGTACGCTTTAGAATCATATCTGGCATACGTGGGAAGAAAGGTCCCTTACGCGAGTGATTCAACTCATACTTTGCATGGTAATTGTTTAGTACGGAGCGTGGGCGTCCAGAAACGATTGCTTTCTCTGAATTGATAATGACAACTTTGTCATCACGGTCTTCACGAGCAGCCTTCAACAGAAGTTCTGCAACGGTAGATGCTAATCGTCCCATAATGAGACCATCTGCGTTGAATACGTAGGTGGTTTCATCCAAGGATTACGACCCCCTTTCCAGTTGGGTTTTCGTTCATCAGCTCGCCGTAGGTCATAATTCGACCCCCAGCGGCTTCTATTTTCTCCCGAGCGCCATTACTTACACTGTATGCTGCGATAGTGTGGTTACTGACCAATTCACCTGAGCCAAGAAGCTTGCCTGGTATGAGGATTGTTGCACCCTCAGGGGCGTAGCGACTTACACGGCTAAGGTTAGGTTGGGCCCAGTTCTTGCGACTCTTTGAAAGACGCATGGCCACATCTCGCCAAACAGCAGATCCGGTCTCGCGAGACTGTGCCTTCAATTGGCCGATCATGTCGACTAACTGAGTATTTGTCTTGCTTGTAGGTTTGCTCATTTAACTCCCTCGATGCTTTGAAGCAAGCCGCCGACTCGCCAACCCATTATGAAGCCACCGACGCGTGAACGCTGTACTACGCGTCGCAGTGCTGCGTTTATCAACAGCGGACTGTTTTCAATGGCTCGCGCCAAAAGCATCCGTTCATTCGTAAAGAATGTCGCCTTTTGCATCAAGTAGTTCTACTGTTAATCCTGCAGCCCTGCCTTGGATAATGATCTCTTCGTGTAATGCATCGGAAAAACTGTCCAGTGCTCCGAGTTGAGTTATTCCCTCAATATCGGTTAATTGGTCGATTAGATGATTCAGCACACAACTAACTCCGTATGCTTGTCCAGCCCTAAATGCGTGGTCAACACCACCAATTTCTGGGTCTTCTGCTTTCATGCGTAGCATTACTTGCTGAGAATACGCGACTAAGGCTCCATAAATTGATTCAATTATTTGTGCCGCTTCCAAATCCCCAAGTAGAGATTGTGATTGTGCTAGTGCTGCTCTAACCGCTTGTCCATAGGTGCCGTGTGCCCCAATTGTGTCGTTTGTCTCTTGTTGCATGGCTTGGTCGATGAGCCCTTTCCAGTCGTCCATGTTGTAAGCACAAGGGAACTGCCCCTTCAATGTTAAGGTTAATTTGACAGACAAATTCAACATGCTTGACCAAATACTACTCGTCAAAGTCTACACCGTAATGCGAATTAGGCGGGCGCAACGCATTGCGCCTCACCTATGTCGCCGATTATTCAGACTCAAATTGAGAATCCGCTGTTATCGTCGCCGTCATCAATTCCTGCTTGACGCATTGTTCCATCAGATGCTACGAATTCACCGGCCTTGGTTTGGACATCGTATAGATTTACCAAATCTTTCCTTCCAACCATTCCTTCTTCACCTAATGCAAGGGTCAAAGAGCTTGAAATTGCATGAAGTGTATTCATAGCCTTATCTCGGTGTTCTGCACCAATGTTGTGATCTGAATATCTTGCTTCCTCAAAGATTGTTAGGAATCCGTCAAGTTGCTCACTTGGAACCATACTGAAGGCTGCACGAACTGCTGTTTCAAATTCACGCGTTGTTTCGTAAACCTTCTTCATGAATCCGTGCTTTCTAAAGTGCTTGACCAAATTCTTGTAACAATCGAAAATCGCTGCGATATACTCGTTGCTCGCTTCGAGTTGCATCATCGTATCGGTCAAAATACCCTTCAGAGCATGTACTTGACGACGCTCTTGTACGCGTTGCCAATACATGAATCCTGCAATAAGTGCTGCCATCAATACAATTGCAAACGCCATCATATTTTGCGGAGTGAATAAATCGGAATCTGAACTGAAATCAGAAGGTTCTGCCCAACTGATTTCGTGCGTAATATTATCCTGTGATTCTGAGAAATACGTAGAACCTGGATAGTATGCAATAATTCTCCATCTTCCTTCACACTCGACACCATTACATGTTTTTCCATCAAATGCCCACTCAAAGCTTGCATGTCCTTGTTCATTGGTCTTGGTCTTGTTTACTCCTTCCTTAACCCATTCGCCATCGGCGAAGAATTGACGGACGAACCACACTTCTTCATTTTCAACTGCCAGATCAAGACGGTCCCGCAATAATGCGATTTCACCGATAATTGGGGTTCCTTCTGGAATTCCATTCAGTCCTGAATGGCTCCATGTCTGCTTAACTTGTAAGTCAACACGAGAGCGAACAAGAATTTGAATGTCCATACTTGAACCATTCAATACTGAGGATGAATCTTTATCACAACCACCAGCAACACGCATGTCCGGTTCAAATGCTACTCGTAATGTTCTGAATCCTTCCAATTTACCACCGGTCGTTTCCACACCCTTTAGGTTTGGATTTTGTAATGGGTCGCCACTGAACCATTCTATTGTACCATCTATTTCGTTAGTACGGATAGTTGCAATTGGGCGGATATTTTGTTCGGGATCAAGATAGATGTTCAAACACTTTCCACCAACGAATTGACCATTGGATTGTGTTAGTTTTGCATCTATGTGGAATGATTCCTTCAGGTAAAGCACTGGGTATGTGCTGCCATTAGGCGCCATCCATGATTCAACACTAGACTTGAACGGTCCAACTTCCATCACAGAAAGCGTAGAGTTTGAAAATACATCAAACTCAGATTGAACTGTCTTGTTTTCATAGCGGTAAGCATCGTTGTTATCGTATGATGAATAGATAACTGATACCTTTGCCTTTCCAGCCATTACGTCGCTTAGAGGGCAAGTAATAGAATAGAATCCATCTGAATCAGTTGTCGATGTTGGACAGGCTATTGGGCCAGATTGACCATTGACCATCTCGTAGTTAACACGGATGATTCTGTTGGTCAAGTTAGTTCCAAGTTCATCTGTTAACTGACCTGTGACAACCATTGGCTTAGGAACGACTTCACCCGTCATAGGATCAATTTCGCTTGTGTAAACGATTTGGTCATCAACATCCAAATTGGTTCTTCCAATTAGGCTGAATCCATTGGCATTATGAGTCATTATCACGCGATAGTGGTCGTTTCCTGGTGTGCTTACACACGGGTCCCAAGCTCCCTGTATTCCAAGGTATGATGCTTCTAGTGGAGCGCAACCTTCGTTTGGAAGTGTTTCTTCGAAGCGTAGAATAACATTTACAGGACCAAATCCATCTGGTAAGAAGGATTCTGGGTCATCACGTAGTAGTTGTGGATTCAGTGGACTGATGTTAGATTTCAAACATCCAATTGTTTCGTTACGGTCTAAGTTACCATCGGAGTTGTAATCTCTGTCTGCAAAGCCATCACCATTACCATCATAGAAACAAAGATGGGAACCATCTGGTTGTGGCTCTGGTAATGAAATCAATCCTGCTTGCGGTGCAATGGTTGCAACGACTTGGCGGTGATTTATTCCATCAAATCCTTTACCTTCAAAGATAACATCTACTAATCCGCCATCAGGCGCTTCTGCACCATCGAGTGCAGCTCCTCCAGAGTCTCGGACCTGTGTCTTATTGTCGTCAACTATCTGAGCAGTGAAATCCCACCGGTCTCCTGATTGTCGTATGTTAGGGTCTGATGTTGTGACCGATAAGTATGACCTTGAAACAACCCATACTTCTTGGGTCGCAGTATTACCCTTCATCAATGGCGTTCCTGCATATTCAAACTGTAGAGTAAAGTCACCTAATTCATCTTGTGCTGAGATGTTAAATGGAATTTCAAAGAATCCATTGTCATCTGTATAGTTAACACCGGTTCTTCCATCAAATGACCATGTGTAATTTACCGGAGCATTACGAACTGGTTGTAAAGAATTGTCAACTAGTTTTGCCTGAATCGTAGTGTTTGTGTTACGATATAGACGAGGCAGGGATGTTGTTTGGAAATCTGTAGTACCAACAACTGTTACGTTGATGTATGCACCTGTATGAGCCAGTGTTGTAGAGTTCCCAGTAAAGTAGTATGCTGAGTTAGTGAAGTCCACTCTAACACCGTATGTTCCTGCACTGTATTGACTGTACCAAGACCAGTTGTAATCATATGCTGCATCTCCATCCTTCATGATTGGTCGTTGTGCATATGCTGTTTCTTGAGCACCCATAAATTGTCCATTGTGGTCAACGTCAATTTGTAATGCAATCGGGTCCGCATCCCAAGCATGGTTGGTTCTGTTGGTGACAGTACCAATGACTTGGAAGCCTTCTCCAGTATTCATTTCTGGAACGATTTCACAACGCACAGGGCTTTGTGGGTCTGTTGGATCAACAGCACCACAAGGTGGTAGGTTAGAATCTCCACCATTGACTAAATTGATTCTCCAATGTGTTGAGTTTGTTGATATGAAATTACGCAGTCTCGCTGCTTCGCCTAACAATGAAGCAGGGGTTCCATCCCAATTTGTTGGGTAAGGCTTGTAGTTTGCAACATCATTGTAGTTAATTCCAGCAGCAGCAAGAGCTTGTGCGTGGAATAAGGTTGCCCAATTACCGAATGTTCCATCGCCGTTATTGATGGTCGCGTCAAAGTAGTATACCGGGTTAACACCGTTTGTAATCAACTGTCCTTCGATATTCATGCGATGCATGATACGAACTTGGAATGGTTGTGCTTCATCTCCATGTAGCCAAGGGAATGGCCATTCACTTGCTAATTCAGGTGAAACTCTTGCAACAATTTCAATGTCGCCGGAAGGTAAACTCGTATTGGTATAGTCATATCTAACTGGAACACCCAGATTATCTACAACTATATTGTGTTCTTTGGTCGTTGGATTCCATACAATTTCTTCATAACCGCCTGGAATTTGTCCAACTCCATTATCCATTGTTGAATTCCATCGAACTTGCTTCCAAGTTCCTGAAATACCCAAATCTTGGATAAAGGTCAAAGATGCCCATCCAGATGAATCTGTACGATATCCTTCGCCACCGAATCCTGTGAAGTTTGTTGGGTGGGTGTGGTTTCCGAAGATTCCTCCGAAGATAGAGAAAGTAATCGGTGCGTTCTTGATACGATTGTCAAATATTCCACGCTCCCAATCTGCTGTATAATGTGCTTTGAAATCAAGCCAGAATGGTTGTTCATCGCTACGGAAATATTCCCAAGCAGAATAATCAACTGTCAGATTTGATTCCACTCCTACATTGTAAGATTGTGATGTATTTCCATTGAATGCGAACATTTCAGTTACTTCAGCATAAACGACGTATGTCGAACTATCACCAACCACCAAATCTTCAGGATATAGGAATTGTCCAACGCTGAAATTTCCGCTCACGTCAGTCAATACATCGGTCGTCTGAATTGCAATTGTGCCATTTGCAGTCCATTCAATTGTGACCTGCACAGGTAAAGCAACCGCATCCTCCATCTGTCCAGTGATTGGATTCACCCAATCTACGTGTCCACTAAATATGGATGGGGAACGAGCGTCTATCCAAAGGTTGTTTGGAACATTCATGGTGATAAATGTTGGAGCTTTATCGTCCTCATCGAGAACACAATCATTGTCATGATCCCAATCACTTGATTCTACACCATTGTAACAAGCGTCTGTTGTGAAGCCATTTTCCAAATGGTCAAAGTCTGGGTCTTCGCGAGTATCATTGTCATCATCATTGTCTATTGCATCCGGACCTGTTCCACTATCAAGTGGGTTTGCAATTCCTTCACCATTACCAAAGTCATCGTGATCCCAAGGATTGGTTGAGTTTCGGTCAAAGCGAGTTGGCCACAGTAAGACTTCATCCTCGTCAAGCATTCCATCTTGATCGTCGTCCAAGTCAATGTCGTCACGGGTTCCATCGTTATCGTGGTCAAAGGCTTGAGTTAAACTGATTGCCAATTCTACAGTATTGGAAATTCCGTCTGCATCCCAATCGTCGTCAGCCCAATCAACAATTCCATCGTTGTCATGGTCGAATGGCATTTGCTCTTCTCCCCAGAAACAATTTGGCATTTGTTCTTGAAGGATGTCGCTGATTCCATTGTTATCGTCATCGAAATCTTCTGCATCTGGTACTCCGTCATTGTCATTGTCAACATCGTAAAACTTTGGTGCGCGAAGACCTTGTGACATTACACCTTGATCCCAAACTGCTTGGAACCAGCCATCTTCATCGACATCTGCATCATTTCCGTCATCGTCATTGTCTTCACAATTTGTTCCAGTAAAGAATGCTCCTGCATAATCTTGGCCTGCATCATTATCCAAATCATCATCGGAATCTACTTCGAAATAATCCCAGATTCCATCATTGTCGTCATCGACATCATACCAGTCGTAAACATTGTCATAATCATCATCTAAATCCACAGTAGAGTTTGTGAAATCACCATCGACATCTCCATCGACATCATTCTTTAGGAAATCTGCACCTAGTTCGTCTGGGAATTCATCTAAGTGCTTTGGACCCATTCCATCGACGTTCCACTGCCATAGTCCGGTTAGTAGACCAAACCATGTAACGAATGCGTCTCTGTTATTTGTCATGTCAACATTGGAGAGTGCTGCACTCTTTTGGCCGTTGAACTCAAAGTGATAGCATCCGCCTGCGGCACCTGGAGTGCAACTCCAGTTTCCAGTAGTTGGTCCTCCTCCAAATACACCTTCGTTCCAGTTTGCATCTGGACGAGTAGAATATGGTGAGCCCATTTGAGCATTGACTCCATTAAGCGGCATATGGTATGCGAGAGCGTAAGCATAACCGCAAACGAATCCTTGTCCGAGATTACCTACAGTCCAGCCACAACTGGTCAAATTGAATGAACCTCCCATTCTGATATCATTAACGTCGAGTACACCGTCATTTGCTTCATCTTGGTCCCACCAATCTGGCAATCCGTCTGCATCTTGGTCTGTGTCAAGTCCGTTGATTAAAGAATCACCATCACTATCAATATCCCAGTCATTACCACCATTATATGGTGACCAGCGAGTGTATAGGAACCAGTAAAACTCTGGAACAGTACCACTTGTTACTGGATTTGTTGTAGCATCATATCCGTTGTAGTTCAAAACTACTTCTTGGAATGGATTGTGTAGATAAACCATGTTCCAATGGTCACTAATATTGTCGGTATATGTTTGTGAATCTGCACTTCCATCCAAAGCACCGCCATCATCTACTGGGTAGTATGGTCTTGCGAATGCATCGCCCATGTCATGGTCTAGAACGCCGCAGTTACCATCATCTGGATCATACAAGTCAGAAATACCATCATTGTCATCATCCCAGTCAATATCATTCTCAAGTCCATCGCCATCGATATCTGAATCTACTGAATTAGGTCCATCATCACGATAGAGAGCTCCATTGATGGTGTGCAAATCTGCATCATTATCTAAATCACAATCCCAGTCAATATCTAATGCGTCTAAAATACCATCATTGTCATCGTCAACATCTTCCCAGTTACCAACGCCATCATTGTCCCAATCATTGAATTGTGAATGTGATGCGCGGCGTGAAACACAGCGTGGGTCTGGAGATGTTGGGTTTGGATTTGCAATAGTAGGACAATTCCATGTCGCTACATCTGAAGTCTTGTCCAGTGGGAAAGAATCGTTTTCATTTTGGATTTGGTCATCATCTAAATCATATTCAAAATTAGAAGCATCTCCACTAACTAAAATGTTGCCAAGGTTATCTGGAGATGTAGTACCGCCCATGTCTGGGTCCAGCCAATCTGGAACAGCATTGTAGTTCTGGTCAAGGAATCTTAAACGGTCATCGTCTTGGTCATTATCGTAATCAATTTCACAGTCTATTCCGGAAATTGAATCGGTATCTGCACCAGGTGTTTGGAATGGTGCTGTTAGATTACTCCTTGTATAATCATTCAATCCATCTCCATTAATATCTACATTTGTACAAACATCTGGAATACCATCATTATCATCGTCTGGATCTGACATGTCAAGAATTCCGTCGTTGTCGTCATCGTTATCTGCACTATCTGGAGTTCCATCATTATCGTTATCAGGGTCAAGGAAGTTTGGAATACCATCTAAATCTAAGTCTCCATCAACAATTGCGGTGAATGCTGGAGTTCCTTCAGCACCCATTGCTCCGAAACCAGATGTTACTCCATGAGTTCCTGCGGCTGCAACACGTGCTGCCTCGTATGCAATGTAATCAACACCACCAGAATATGTTCGGTATTCATTGAATGTCCAAGTTCTAGGAGATTCAAACATATTTCCTGCTTGTGTGTGAGATGTTGTAATTGATGAATCGTATGGGTGTGAATCTTCAACATCTGAAACACCATCTCCATCATCGTCATCGTCAAAATAATCTTGTGTTCCATCACTATCAAAATCACAAGGCCACTTGAATTGGTCGATTCGTGCATCATTATCGTCGTCTTCGTCATATCGTCCTGCACCTGAACCATCGCTGTCTTCATCGGTAACTCCATCGTTATCGTGGTCAAATGGATTTTGATCTGCTAGATAGAATGCTCCAACTGGTTGTCCAGTCCAAGGATGAACAATAGATGCGTCGAGGTATCGGTCAGTTGTTACATTGATTGGGTCTAATCCCAATCCTTCCAAAGCTACGTAATCAAGTGGGCCTTCAAGAATACCATCGTTATCGTCATCCCAATCTAAGTGATCAAGGGTTCCATCATTATCGTGATCGTATGGGTCTGTACCATAGCATCCATCGAAACGTTCTAACAAATCGTAAATTCCATCGTTATCATCATCCAAATCAGCAAGGTCATTCACTCCATCATTGTCGTGATCCTCTTTACTAGATTCTTCTAGGAATGTGGAATAAGAAGGAAGTACCGACTCCAATACAGAAATATCAAGAATTATTCCTGCTGAAACACCTGCATCAGACCACATTATGTCGCTTAACGCTGGATGGCCACCAGGGGTTATAGATTCCTGATAACCTGACCAACCACCTTGTCCACCTTGGTCGGTAGATTGTGCAGGTGCTTGTCCAATAAGTTGCCCTTCAACAAATATTGTATCGGGTGAACTCTGTTCAAATGAGTCTGGTTGTACTAATGATAGCAATGGACTTGTAATCATCAAAAAGACAATTGTCAAAGACATTGACAATAGTTGGCGTCGGCGTATTGTTTCATTTCTTGTATTTGAGAGCATATTGCCACCTCGGAATTATCTCGTGACTGAGATACCCTATTTGAAGGGAATGGCGCGGTCGTGCATTTGTGTATCATGATACTGTTCGCGTATCATCTGCGAATATTATTTCGATAATTAGACTGAAGTCCGTTAACGATTCAATATCAATTGATTTGATAGTGGTCAATATTATGCTTCACAATATAATGAAATCATCAAAGGCTCCATTGAAGAATAACTTGCCAGCATCTTCATCACGGAATTGTTCTAGGCGTGAAGAAACTCCACTGCCAGTAAGGCGGCAAGTAGTAGCAACACGATTCAAAAGTCCTTCTGCAAGGCCACGTGATTGTAATGTGGCATAATATACGCAGGCGATAACCATGCGAATGTTGGTATTTACGGTTAAAGGAGAATTCTTCATATCTCCAGGCTCGCCAAGAAGGGCCAATCTGTGGGCAGCATTTCTGTGAACCAGATCTAAGTCTGCATCACATAGTGAAGAGGAAAGAGCATCTTCAAGGTGTTCGATTACTTGGTCAGAATCATCACAACGCAATTCACTTGGATGAATTCTGCGCGGAGCAGGCGCCCAGTTAAACCCGACACGAGCTCTGTAATGCTTCAAGATGATTGCTTTAGCAGATAATATCTGCTTGTCTGTTAGTCCATATCTCATCAGGTCGAAGCGCCGGTCAATCTTGCTAGTAATCTGTAAATCTCCACCAAGTTCCGCCAATGCAATAGCAATAATTCTAGCGTTGCTTTCTTCAGAGTCCCCTTTCAAATCTGCCTTTTGTCGACAAATCTGATTTTTCGGCGTTGCTAACCTCTTCCTATCGCATGACTTCAAACCTTCGCGCACTTTTTCTTGCTCAGGAGTCAAGGGTGTGCATGTCATACGCGCCAAATGTTCTATGCCAAGGGCAGTGTTGAGGCCATAAAGCGCTTCTACTGCTCTTATGACCTTGCCAAAGAACGGGTGAGGTTTGTAAACAGTTCCGCGATCTATCTTTGTGCGGCGGCTCCAATCCCTTCTTGATTTAGGAGGCAACTTTCTGATATCAGCATATGTGGAGTTGCCACTGCCTAATGCTGTATTCTTATCGGTTACACCAAGTGTCCTAACCTTAGTAGCACTTGCTTCTTCTCCATACATGCGATTATAATCATCGTTAGCGCTGAACACTTGATAGTCCGTTACTAATCCACAATCACAAATTCTTTCTGCGCGTTCATAGTCTATTTCATGGTCTGTTCTTCCGCAATCCTCACATACGTCTTTTGTCTCTTCATTTTTTTCTTCTTTTTCATTATTCATGTTTATTTCTCTCCCTTTATGATGCAATCTTGTAGGAGTCGCACAATCCTTTTGTCGCCGGGAATTATTGCGGCAGCAAATATATTATGACCCATCCCCCCATAAAAAACTGTCGGCCAGATATAGCAAAAATCCTCAACATGAAGCATTCATATTAGAATTATTACTTTTTTTGATTCTATGAAAAGTAACGAAACATGAAATCATTCGGCCCGAAATTAGCTATTTTAGGCAGGTTCTATTTTGAATCGGATGGCATTACTAATCAAAGACAAATGTACAAAATACATTTATCCATTATCTGAATTATTCACCAATTATGTCAGCCTCAACAAAAAAGGATTTGGACGATCTTCACCAATACATGGGGCAAGAGTGGATATTTGTTGTAAGGCGTCTAAATCATTACGTAGTGAAAGAACGACAGAAGTGAGTTGGTTTCCCATTGGAAGAAGCATATGTTCTCTTAGCATATCTATTCACAGCGAACCACGCCCTGGGATTCCAACAGACCATGGTTTTCCCCAACGGCATGGCCTAATAGTGTACTAGTTGCCACTGCTTTCATTTTGATACAGCCCACCGAGCATGAATCACTTATAGCCTCCCGCATGAGGGTCAAACATTGATTGCAAGAAAAAGAAATGAGGATCATTTGAAGCCTATACTTCAAATGACCTTTAATGAGAATGAAAGTACTATTGTTACAGATTAATCTATAATCGTATAAAAATATAGAAACATATAGTGAGAATTATTGTTTTGAAAAAAGGGAGGACTACCGAGGACCTCAGCCCTCAGTAGTCCGGCTATTCAATATCCGCAGATATTGATGATATTGATTTGTTCACAGATTAAACTTAAACTTCGAGAGAATCTAGGATGCCGTCGTTATCGTCGTCGTCATCTTCGTTGTCTTCCAAGCCGTCGTTATCATGATCGAATTGACCGGTTAGGGAATTTCCATCATTAGCTTCGAACCAGTCGGATAATCCGTCGTTGTCGTCATCATTGTCTGAAAGGTCCCAAATGCCGTCGTTGTCGTGGTCGTAGCGGTATGTACCGGTTGCGCCGTCAACTTCGTCAACGTCGAGAATATCGTCGTTGTCGTCGTCGTCGTCAACACCATCATTCATGCCATCGTTGTCGTGGTCACGAGATAGGTCTTCGCCATTGTCTCCTACGTCATTGTAGTTGTCTATTCCATCATTGTCGCGATCTAAGTCAACAGCGTCGGAGATTCCGTCGTTGTCGTGGTCGTAGATGTTGGTGTTAGGGTCGCCGTCTTCAACTTCCTCACGGTCATCGATTCCGTCTCCGTCATCGTCGTCATCTTCAGCATCGGTGATGCCGTCGTTGTCGTGATCCATTGGGAATTCGTCAACTGAGTCTGGAATACCGTCGTTGTCATCGTCGTTGTCTGCATCGTTAGGGATGCCGTCACCGTCGTTGTCATTTTCGCCATTCTGTTCCTGGTTGTCAAGCTGCTGACCTTGTTGTTGGTCGGTCTGTTGTCCCTGTTGGCCTTGTTGACCGTTTTGGGTTTGACCTTGTTGCTGCTCGTTCTGTCCGTTCTGGTTCTGTCCGTTTTGGTCTTGACTGGTTTGGTCTCCTTGCTGGCCGCCTTGTTGACCGCCTTGCTGTTGTTGACCTTGTCCATTGTCTTGTTGTTGACCTTGCTGACCTTGCTGACCTTGCTGACCTTGTTGACCTTGCTGGCCTTGTTGACCTTGCTGGCCTTGTTGACCTTGCTGGCCTTGTTGACCTTGCTGGCCTTGTTGACCACCTTGCTGTTGTCCCTGTCCTTGTCCTTGTCCTTGGCCTTGTCCTTGTCCTTGGCCTTGTCCTTGTCCTTGTCCTTGTCCTTGGCCTTGGCCTTGTCCTTGTCCTTGTCCTTGTCCTTGGCCTTGGCCTTGGCCTTGTCCTTGTCCTTGGCCTTGGCCTTGTCCTTGTCCTTGTCCTTGTCCTTGTC
>ERZ1049444.1256-NODE-1256-length-19406-cov-6.025322_pt1 | contig 19406 bp, 17 predicted proteins | sample MGYA00383101_ERZ1049444 | MGnify/ENA primary metagenome ERZ1049444 (study PRJEB29581, sample SAMEA5548371) | metagenome | biome: marine; feature: coastal; material: water | depth 50 m | study: Short-term variability in the microbial, nano- and picoplankton...
GCGTGGGATTTTCATGCCAATATCACCAAGAATATTGCATCTACCTTGATTGTAGACACATCAACTTCGAGGATCAATGGCTATATTATTAATATGCCTGTTCGGGGAATGACAGGCTTTAACTGGACTGGAGATGAAATTGTTTATCATCATAAGCCAGAAGAGTATGGGGCTATTCATTTTCACGATGATGATATAGACGACGCGCGATGGGAAGTAGATTTTGAATACACTATCCCAGATAACTTGAAGAGTGGAATTTATGCAGCAAGGTTGCGTATTGGTGGATTAGATTCACCAGATACAGAGGATTATATTCCCTTCGTTGTTCGCCCCCCAAGAGGCAAAACCACTGCAAAGCTTGCTTTTATTTTACCAACTAACAGTTATTTAGCCTATTCTAACGATAATCTTGCGACAAACTGTGTGGTTGCTGAGTTGTTAGCTGGAAAGGTGCCCGTGATGAATGCTTCAGATTTGTATCTGAACGAGCATAGAGAGTATGGTTTATCAACTTATTCTCTCCACTCTGATGACAGCGGTGTTTGCTACTCATCGCGTTTACGACCGATTTTGAACATGCGACCTAAGTATCGCCACTGGTTGTCACCATCTCTTTGGCAGCTTAACGGTGATCTGCATCTTGTCGATTGGTTGGAAGAAAAGAACTTCGAATTCGATATCCATACGGACGAAGATTTGGACCGCGAAGGTGTGGAATTACTGAATAAATACCAAACTGTACTAACGGGCAGCCATCCTGAATATACTTCCGAAAAAATGTTTTCCGCGTATGAGCAGTACCAACAAGCTGGCGGTCGTTGGATCTATCTGGGTGCTAATGGATTTTATTGGTGCAGTGAGTATCATCCTGATAATTCAAATATTATTGAAGTACGAAAAGGCGAAGCAGGCACTCGTGCTTGGACCGCAAATCCAGGTGAATACAATAATGCTTTCGATGGCAAGTATGGTGGCATGTGGCGTGCTAGAGGGCGCATTCCAAGTAAGCTTTGTGGGCTAACATTCACAGCATATGGTTTTGATGTGTCTTCTTATTATGTGCGCGACAAAGACAGTGAGCGGCCAGAAACAGCTTGGATCATGGACGGGATAGGCAACGGTGAAAGAATTGGCGACTTCGGATTAGTTGGTGGTGGTGCTGCTGGTCTTGAGTTGGATCGCTATGACATAGAATTTGGAACCCCACATGATGCCTATTTATTGGCTCATTCAGAAGGACATACGAATTTAATGTTGCAAGTGAACGAAGAAATTCACTTTTCCGTTCGGGGTTACCATGGTGGTGGAACGGAAAATCCAATGGTGCGTGCTGACATGATTTATTATAAAACACCAAATGATGGTGCACTGTTTGCGCCGGGTTCACTTTCATGGTGTGGCAGTCTGTCTCATAATAATTACAACAACAATGTATCACGCATTACAGAAAATGCAATTAGGGGCTTTCTGAAAGAGGGACCTTTGCCTTAATCATTTTCTCAATAGAGATAACTAAAATGGCAAATAATCAACACCCTGAAATGATGGACCCGCCAACTGGGAAATCTGTTGTTGGGACAAGCACTAAGCCCCTTAATGAGTTAGAAAGGTCGGTAATTAGTTCGCTTGATGAGGATAAAGTAAATGATTTAGCGAAGTGTTTATTTACACTAAATAACAGACACTACGGTCCTATTGATGGAGCATATGTTGTAGTTTGCACAGTACCAGATAAAGAGTGGTGTGTAGGTCAGTTAAATGCTGACCGGGCGAAACCTATCATTTTGTTTGAAGACAAACTTTTTAAAACACCTGAAAAAGCACAAATTGCAGCCATGAAATTAAAAGAGGAACGTGGAGAATCAATTCCATGTCGTAATAATTGATTTAAAAACGGAGAATGAATGATGTTAGACTTAGGTAAAGTTAAGGGCGTAAAGGCGAATACAGCTCATAGTGAAGCAGATAAATTTATGACGAGAACCTATGTCATGCCGCTATTGTTCGATGATGAATCACGTCGTCGTCTAATCGCTGAACATAGGAATAGCCCAGTGGGGTCACCCCCTAAAAATGGTAGACCAGCTTTAGAGCATAGTCATGAACTTAGGACCGTACTTGACAAAATGCGTCGACATCCAATGGCTGGAAAGTATGTAAGTGTGTGTTTACGTATGTTTGAAGAATATAAGATTGGAATATCCTCTGGTGTGCGTGGTGAACCAGTAAAAACTTTTGAGGAGGTATACTCTTCAGAAGAGGCGTGTGAGCATGCTATTTTCTTGAAGCGCATCTCAGATTTAATGGAGCACTATAAATAAAGTTCTTTCATTATTTATTTACCCTTCCCCAAATAAGGTCTACAGATTATTTTCTTCTTTGAAGGTAACAGGGCATAGCCTCTTTTCAAAATATATTCCCTATCAGTTCTACCCTAAAAAAACTTCTGGAACCTCGTACTTGGGGGTTTTCAAATGTAGAAGGTTAGTTTGCAAAACAAAATGTAGTTAGTTCGTTTAAGATGGGGTCACCTCCAAATGTGTCACCTCCACAATCTCATACGTTACTGCTATTTCCTTAGATTGTTTCTTAAAGTTCATCACAGACGCACCCATTCCAGAGAGCCGAATTACTTTTACTATGCTGTTTTTTGCGAATAATAGTAATTTAATCCAATAAATGAAAGACAATTAATATAACTGTTTAATTCTTATTGGTAGCAGTTATATGGCCTGCATATAATTGTTCCTGTGTGATTGCCCCTAATTAACTCCACAGACAGAAATACTCCAAGTAAAATTTCATTTTATTGTACAATCTACTGACTTTTTTGGAGAGTTTAATTTTCTTAAATATTATACCATAAACCTCTCCCATAATATTGTGACTTACTGGCAGATCTTAGTAGGGTACAATCGGCCCATATTACAAGTCAGGTGCTTAATGGTAGTGACTTGCTGATAGCCCCTATTCGGGTAAAATTTGTGGAATTTATGATGCGTTGAGTTTTGGTTTGAGACTTGTGGTTAGACCTTCGTCGTGTACAATGATATCTCATTTGGGGCACATGCACTATTTGTTGTTAAATTGGAAATTCCAAGGGCGTGATTTCTGCTTTAAAGTGTGAGCCTAAATAGTAAGCAATAGCAGATAGCTTCCGGAATAGACTTAGGTAAAATAAGCTAATAATTTATTTAAAATTTAAAAGGGTTTTATGAGTTTCTCAAGTTACTTCACACACAAAACAGGTGGTGACAGTATTTTTTCTGTTGAAGCACCAAAGATTAAATTCGGACGCGGCTCGCTTAACGAAGTCGGTGACGATGCTAAGGCACTCGGCATGAGCAGGGTGGGCGTCTTCACTGACCCTCGTGTGGCTCAACAGGAACCTGTTGCCAAGGTAGTTGAATCTCTCAAGTCCAATGGGCTTGATGTTGAGGTCTATGATCAGGTTGCGGTTGAGCCTACTGATATTTCGTTTAAGCAAGGCTCACAGTTTGCTAGTGAGGGCAAATTTGACGGCTTTGTTTCTGTCGGAGGCGGTTCAGTGATGGATACCTGTAAAGCTTCGAATTTATACTCCTGTTATCCCGCGGATTTTCTTGATTATGTAACAGCGCCGATCGGAAAGGCAGTTCCGGTTCCGGGTGCACTCAAACCGCACATAGCCTGTCCCACAACATTCGGCACTGCCAGTGAATGCACGGGAATCGCCATTTTCGACTTGCTAGAAATGGAAGTAAAAACGGGAATTGTAAGTCCAATGATTCGTGCGAATCTTGGGGTTCTTGATCCTAGCGTACTGTCCTCACTTCCTCCACTTGTCAGGGCTGCAAACGGTTTTGATGTTTTCAGTCACGCCTGCGAATCAATCACAGCACGACCTTATACTCATCGTACCGCTCCGGAATCTTCACAGCAACGACCACTAACTCAAGGAGCAAATCCTTACAGTGATCTTGCCTGTCTGGAAGCGATCAAGCTTATCGGTACACACATTGTGCAAGCAGTCAATGATCCGCTGGAAGATAGTTATGACTCACTAATGTTCGCAGGAATGCTTGCTGGAATTGGTTTCGGAAATGCAGGTTGTCACCTGCCTCACGGGATGTCATACGCGGTCGCCGGACTTGTTAAAGATTATACCCCGGAAGGTTGGCCGACTGATCACAATATGATACCTCATGGTATTTCTGTAATAGTCAACTCGCCAGCTGTTTTCCGTAAAACAGGGCCGGCCTGTGCAGAGCGACACTGGAAAGCCGCGGCTGCCATGGGAGCGGATCTCACCGATACGAAGGTGGAAGACGGGGGAGACATCTTGGCAGATCAAATTATTGGAATGATGCGTGAAACCGGTATTCCTAACGGACTATCCGGAGTAGGTTACACTATGGATGACCTGGATGCGCTGACGGACCGCTCATATGCACAGAAACGACTCATCGACAATGGACCCATGCCTATTTCCCGTGACGAATTGAAGGAACTTTTCAGTGAAGCAATGAGCTACTGGTAGAAGTTGAGAGCTAGCGTTGCACCGATGAATTTCAATAATAACTGTCAGCTACTCTATATCAACTTTTGTAAAGCCTTCGGATAGTCTAAAATCTGAATTAATCCCATCCAGATTGACGTGAATTAATAAAACATAATTATCTGAGATAAGCTATAATTAAGCACAATCGATAGCGGAATATATACACATGAATGAACAGGTGCAACGAAGGTTTAATCAGTTTAGCGATTTGAGTACAAGACTGAATATGGATCCTGGTGATGCTTGGCAAGTCCATGAGCAAGCGTTTGCAATGAAACACTCCGGAGAGGATGTTATTTTGCTTTCGATAGGCGACCCAGATTTTCGTACACCAGAACCTATTGTCGATAATGCTATTAGCCATATGCGAGTTGGGCGTACTCATTATTCACCTGCCTTGGGTGAACTCAACCTACGGCGTGCGGTTGCCGATTATGAGTCCAGAATTTCGCCCCTGAGTTGCAGTGAAAACGAAGTGTCCATTTATCCTGGGGTTACTTCCGCCATTTATACGGTGATGAGTTGCCTGTTAAATGCGGGAGAAGAAATCCTCATAGTTGACCCATTGTACGTCGGTTATACACCTATTCTACAAGCATTAGATCTTAAGGTTTCAGTCGTACTGGCTTCGCCAGAACATAAATTCGAGCCTCAACTACATGATTTTATTGCGGCAATTAATAGCAATACTCGAGTTGTGTTGATCAATACGCCGGGTAATCCGACCGGCGCCATCATCTCGCGTGAGACGTTGAGAGCACTGGCGGATTATTGCTTCGAAAGAGGTATCTGGCTAGTGTGTGACGAAGTGTATTCGATGTTCACCTATGAGAAGCCGCATGTTTCTCTGCGCACCGCGGCAGACCGGCTCGAGAATATCGTGGTGATTGATGGCTTATCTAAATCGCATGCAATGAGTGGTTGGCGTGTTGGTTGGGTGGTGGCACCGATCCAGTTGACTAATCACCTGGGTCGATTTTCTTTCATGTCGATATTTGGAACTCCCCAATTCATCCAGGATGCAGCAGCCTTCGCATTGAATAATGACGAATATTATGTGCGTGAAATGCGGGCGAAGTATCAAAAACGCAGGGACCTGGTTTGTTCACGATTGGCGCAAATGCCGAGGCTAAGCTATCTGACGCCTGAGTCTGGTATGTTTATCATGGTAAATATCAGCGCTTTCTTCAAAGATGACAAAGAGTTCGCGCAAAAATTACTCGATGCCGAAAAGCTGTCGGTATTACCCGGCAGTGCCTTTGGCGCGGGCACGACGGGGCATATTCGGCTTTCATTGGTTCAACCAGAAGACGTACTTAGTGAAGGTTGCAATCGTCTGGAGAGATTTTTAAAGACTATGTCTTAAGCAGATATTTCTTAGACTATTATATGGAGGTTCTGACATGGCAACTTGCGGCAAAGTGCTGGTTAAAATTCTGCAGAATTATGGCATCGATACCACTTTTTACGAAGAGCGATATGGGTTGAGAACCAAAATGTCTGGGTACTAATTCCTGTTAGCATTTCAATAATATAAATAATTCATAGTTCCTTTTATCTAAGCTTTAAACATAAACAATCATTAATCGATTTTATTAAATCATTTTCTATTCCGTTTATGAATATATTTTTACGTTGTATATTTATAAACTGCTTTCTATTAGTAGCAATGCATTCTTTAATAATTGCTCAAGAAGGCAATGAAAATGACTCTGATAATCAGAGTTTAATTAAAAAGACTACTGAACTCGTTGATGATACTCATCTTCTCTTATCAGAACAAATCAGTTCTGTTTCTGATGAATTGGATTCTTTTTTTGGCGAGGAAAGAATGGATGGAGATTTCAATAAAAGTAAAATCAGATTAAATTTCATCACAACTTTTGACAACGAGGGAAAAGCAACTTATAAAACAAATATTTCTGCTTCCCTGATTCTTCCAAGAACCCAGAAGAAAATGAATCTGATTGTAGAAGACGTAAAGGAAAATCTTACCGATGACGATCAAAGCGACACTGGAGGCAGTCAAAGAAAAAATAAAGTTACAGATACTGTAACTGAATCAACTCTTAGCGCAGCACTTCAGTATGTTATTTTCGATTCTAAAACCTGGACTATTGATACAAAGACAGGTGTTATTGTTTCATCGCCTCTGGACCCTTATGCAAGATTAAGACTCAGAAGATCTTTCTATTTAGAGAATGAGTGGGAATCACGTTTTACACAACTTGTAAGATGGTCTTATTTACGTGACTGGGAAGAATCTACAGGTTTAGTCTTTGATAAAACGATTAATAAGCAATTACTCTTCCGAATCAATAATGGGATTTCCTGGCAAAAAAAAACCAGGCTATTCAGTTTTGGTCACAGTTACTCTCTCTATCATCAATTAACATCTAACAAGGCATTAGTATATTTCTCGAATATCAATGGAATCCATAAACCTGAAATCCACACATCGGGCTATAATCTTGGTGTTGGTTACCGACAGATGATATATGACAATTGGATCTTCTTAGAAATCAGTCCTATGGTAGTCTGGTCAAGAGAAAAACCAAATGAGAATTTTAAACAAACAAACATAAAAACAGTTAAAATTGAATTTATTTTTGGCGGGCAAAAACCAGTTAGTTCAAATAATTAAAAAAACATAATTATAAAATTTCAAAAGGTAATTATGGAATACGAGCCTTCAGTTTAGGGGCTCATTGAGTTCAATCACGTAGCCGTCAGGATCTTTGATGAAGGCAAGAATTCTTGTTCCGTTTTTCATTGGTGATGGCTCCTTGGTGAACTCTACTCCTTGCTCTTTCAAATAAGCGCTAGCAGCATAAACATCTGCTACCTTGAGCGCAAGATGACCCCACGCATTTCCTCTGTTGTATTCTTCAGCTTGATCCCAGTTGCATGTCAGTTCGAGGTTGGTTCCTTCATCTTCTCCCACATAGCCCACGAATGTGTTGGTGAAGCGACCTTCCGGATATTCAGTTTTACGGTGAACAGTCATACCTAAAATTCTAGTGTAAAAATCCAGGCTTAGTTCCAAATCTTTGACACGCAACATGGTATGATCCAGACGAAAATCAGGCTTAGTTAATGTTTTCTCAGTCATTGTTTTTTCCTTTAGTTGAAGTAGATTCAAGCGTAGTTAGTTTAAACTCTCACTCCAGAGTCACAGCTGACACAGATAAAATAACAGCTAAAAACAGTTATCAGTGAACTCTGTGACTCTCTGGTAAATTATATATTTGCTTTAGCTGGCTTTTGTCGGATCCAGCAAGTTAATGCTTGAAAGCCGGACGTATGGAATCTGCAACCAATTCCTGAAATTTACGTACACTAGATTCCCAGTGAGGTGACAACAATCCGCCTTGCTCGCTTAGGTCTGAGTGACGTCCCTGCTGGAGACGTTCGCAAATCACGTGATCTTCTTTGTGTACGCTGATCCAGAGTTTTCTGATTTTCTTAATCTCATCTGCACTTTGGTCAATACTTTTGAGCTGATAGATAACTCTTCTCTGGTGGGTAGTTCCTGCGGAAATTGGTTGATTAAGATGAACACCAAGCTGATCAGGATAATAAACACCAAGCACAAAATTCGGAAAAAGCGTCAAATACCTTGAACTGACGGACAATGTTCCTTCTTTTCCTTTGTTTTTCTGCTCGGATGTTAAGTCTACAGCACTTCCCAGACAGTGCTCATCCTCGACGACATAGTGATCAGCCAACGGCTGACTGGTGGTAGTTTTATGCACAAACTGGACATGATAAGGCTCTATGAAATTTTCCATCAGGAGTTTCCAGTTCGTCTTTATTTCATCAAACTCTATACTGGCGGCAACAACAAAATCATCCAAATTAAAATCAGCGAGTTGTTTCTGCAAAGGTTCTATGAACGATTCAAATGATTCCATGTCACCATTGAGATTGACAAACAACCAGTCATGAAAAAGTTGACACTGTACCTCCAGCAGGCCGTTGTCTTCCAGTTTAAAGTCCTGTGGCAGTTCAGTTTTGTTTCCTCCGAAATAAGGAGCTGCCAGCAATTCTCCGTTGAGGCTGTAGGACCAATTGTGATACGGACATGTAATCAAGTTTTTACAGTTGTGAGATTTGTCAACCAGTTTCAGGTTTCGATGAGGGCAGATATTGTGAAACGCGCGGATTTTATTTTTTGCACTTCGAACTAGCAACAATGGCTGACCTGCCACCTGCAGAGGTATTGTATCGCCGACGTTTGCGAGGTCATGTGCGAAGCCGACGAATGTCCAGGCATTTGCGAATAAATGCTTAGCTTCCTGCTCAAAAAAATAATTATCTGTATAAGCCGCAGAAGGCAGTCCGTGTTTGACAATGCCTTTCTTATCGAATGCTGAAAAAAGCTGTTTCTCTGTTAATTGAGTCATAATACAATCCTATATTCTATAGAAAAATTGCACTGTCGTAAAAAATATATTGACAAATTTTACGAATATAGCAAAAATCTATCAAATTTTTTGATTTTCGTCAATAAATAATAAATTTATTTATGAAATCGTTACAACTTGTTTTTTAAGAGGACATCATTCAAATTGATTTCAATCTCGAAACTCCAGTACTTGACTCACCTCATGATGATCTGAACCGGAAAATCGTGCAAATGTTGCAAAACGATGGTCGTTTGCCTTATAGTGACATTGCGGAAGTTTTGTGCGTTTCTGAAGGAACGATTCGGAATCGTGTGCAGAGGATGCGAGAAGCCGGAATGTTAAATATTGTGGCTCTCGTCGATCCGCTGGCCATAAAATATCAGGCCGATGCGATGCTCGGGATCAATGTGGCATCGCCTCATAGCCCACGGCAGGTTGCGGAACGTTTGTCTGAATTTAATGAGGTTGTGTACGTCCTTTGGGTTTCCGGACGTTTTGATTTAATGGTGGAGGTCGTTTGTGATTCATCAAAAAGTTTCCAGACTTTTCTGGAACTTCATTGTTTCGGTTCAGTAGACATTGATCAGTTTGAAATTATGGCTGGTATTGAAATGTTCAAAAATCAGTTTCTGTTAAAACGACAAGCCTTGTAACAATGACTACTATTTTCAACAACCCATAAGAAGGAGAACTTTATGAGCATGAACTATCACGAAAATTTTGCAGATGCCCTTCCGGATCCAAAACGTGTTACGGAAAAGAAAAAAGAACTTGAAGCAGCAGGAGTTAAGTACGTTCTGTCCTGCTGGATCGACCTGCTTGGAGTGCCGAAAACAAAACCAGTGCCTATTAGTGATTTTGAGTTGCTGTGTATGGGCAAGGGGCCACAATTCGCGGTTCATTCAATATCCTTCGTTCCAGAATTAGGGCCTGCGGATTCCGACCAGATTCCGCTACCGGATCTGGATAGCATTATTATCTGTCCCTGGGATAAAACCTGCGCCTGGATGTTTGCCGACCTCTGGTGGGAAGGCCACCCTTACAACCTTTGTCCTCGCAGTGCCCTCAAACGTATCGTGAAAGAAACCGGTGATCATGGTTATGCGGTTTTTGCCGGAATTGAACCGGAGTTCATGGTGATGAAGTGGGAGGACGGTCAGCCTGTAAAAGCCTTTGACAATGATCCAAAACTAGGACAAGGCTTGCGACCGCGTCGTCAGGCTTTCGGCTATGATGCGGAGTACTCGATTGACTCGATGGGCTTCCTCGGAGAGTTGATTGACATCATCGAAGGACTCGGCTGGAACCTTCATGATGTGGTTGCCGAGGGGGCGTATTCGCAGTTTGAATTGGACTTCCATTACACAGACATACTCCGGATGGCCGACCGTTTGGTCTTTCTGCGGGTCTTGCTCAAGGAAGTCGCCAAGAGTCACGGCTTTTTTGTGACCTTCATGCCCAAAACTACAATAGGCGACTGGCGTTCTGGTGCTCACTTGAACACGTCCATGCAACCGATTGACAAGCCTGGAGTTAATATTTTTGAGAGCGAATCCGGTGGTTGGGCTGATGTTACGTTTAATGCGGTGGGCGGATTGCTCCGTCATGGTGGAGCATTGACGGCAATTGCCTGCTCGACTGTAAATTCTTATAATGGCCTTGTTCCAAGAGTTGGAGGTTTTGAAGGAGGCACTGTGACTTGGGCACCCACGCACATGACCTATGGCTACAACAACCGCTCCGCCATGTTACGTTTGCCGCAGAGTCGTTTTTGCATTGAGAATCGTGCCGCTGACATGTGCATGAATCCCTACCTCGCACTGGGCCTGACCTCCGCCGCCTTGACTGAGGGTATCGTTAATAAGTATACTGCAGGGGAGCCGTTGAATCAGGATTTGTATTCTATGAGCGAAGACGAAATTTTAAAATCTGGCACACAAAGGCTTCCACGTAATTTACTTGAAGCGATTGAAATACTGCGCTCCGATGAGCTTGCCAGAACTACACTTGGAGACACAATGCTGAACTCGTATCTTCATTACAAAACGGATGAATGGGAGCGTTACCATCAGGCGGTTACCGATTGGGAAGTAGAAGAGTATTTGAGGTTGTACTGATTGAACCGGAGCGTTGTCAACAATATTGATCAATTCAGCCAGGGAGCCACGCCGGATATGAAACCAGTTTGCTGGAATTATTGGAGCAGGAATGATTCAATAATTACCGACTCTTCAGAATAATCTTGAGCGAGTTTGTACCTCCTGAGCCAGCAATATGCGGGGGGTGTAGAGAGTTGTCGATACTTTTTAAAATAATTTTAAAAGATTTAATGCAATCATCGCTAAAATATTTTCAACTTGGAGACATCAAATTGCTTTCCGGAAAAGTTCTTCCGGATGCGGTGTTGGCTTACACCACCAGCGGGGAGTTGAGTCCGAACAAAGACAATGTGGTTCTCTTACCAACGTTTTACACAGGAAGTCACATCCGCAATGAAGGATTTTTCGGTGCCGAACGAGCCATTGATCCCGCACGGCATTTCATAATTTCAGTCAATATGTTCGGTAACGGATTTTCTACTTCTCCGAGCAACGCTGCAGATTCGGTGAGAGGTTCTCACTTTCCAGACATTTCGCTCTACGACAACGTGTTTTGCCAGCATCGTCTATTAACCGAAAAATTAGGCATCGAGCGTATCCGACTCGTTGCGGGTTGGTCGATGGCAGGGTGTCAAGCCTATCACTGGGCTGCGCAGTTTCCGGAAATGGTCGAGACGATTCTGCCTTTTTGTGCGTCAGCCAGAACGTCACCCCACAATTTTGTCTTTTTGGAAGGCGTTAAAGCCGCACTCACTGCGGATCAAAGTTGGAATGAGGGTAATTACACTTCACCGCCGGAATCCGGTCTAAAAGCGTTTGGGCGAGTCTACGCGGGTTGGGCTTTTTCCCAAAGCTTTTACCGTGAAGGTCTTTTCAGAAATTTAGGTTTTGAAACTGTGGAAGATTTGTTACAGGATTGGGAGAAGGATCATTTAAATTGGGACGCAAATAATCTTTTGGCCAAACTACGGACATGGCAAACAGCTGACATCAGTACAAATCCGATTTACGGTAGTGCTTTTCAACTTGCACTCGGTGCGATTCAGGCTAAAACTATTGTCATTGCCTGCAGTTCGGATTTGTACTTTCCTCCGGAAGATAACAAGATCGAGGTGCAAGAAATGCGAAACGCAGAATTAAGAATCTACGATTCGCCATGGGGGCACTGTGTTGCTTCTCCGGGGAACGACCCCAAATTTACCCGTTTTCTTGATTCTGCAATTGCAGAGCTTCTGGAAACGGATTTTTGCTGATGACTGTTAAAATGTCATCACAATAATTTTTAACCCTGATTAAGGAACATTATGACAAAACCAACTGTATTCAAACGAGCCGACATTCAGCACCGCAAAGACGGACTAGAAGACGGTGGAACGTACATCAAACCTTTGGTGACCACGAAGAACAGCGAAAGCATGGCTGGTGGAATTAACTTTCTGAAAAAAGTTTCCATCCCCTGGGATTTAACATGTGACGAAATCATCTATTGCCACGAAGGAAATTTTCGTTTGATGTGTGATGGGGAGGCCTACAATCTTAGTCCCGGTGACATGATGTTCGTTCCAAAAGATAATCATATTGCTTACGAAACTGACGATGAGTGCAGCATCTTCTATGCAGCATATCCTGTCAACTGGAAGCAACTGGCTGGTTTGACAGAAGTTCCTGGCATTGACCCTGAAGATATGTAAGTCAAAGTATTATTCTTAAGTCTTAGCAGGAAAAAACTCGGCGATTAAAATCAGCACAATTGCAGAGATCAAGTAATGCTCCAGTCAGAGCAACTGACTAAGCAAATTTATTATTTTATAATCCTGATAATTTTGCCGGAGAAACTTTGAGGATACAAGTTTAGAAGTTTGTGTAAGAATTAGCTATGCACTAGGAATAACAAGTTATTTAGGCTTTTTTAGCTGACAATCATCAATAAGCAGAGAGGTATAAATGAGTATCAGTCTTGCGGAAGCAGCAAAGGAAAAGGGTATACGATATTTTTTAATTAGTTTCACTGACTTGTTTGGAGTAGTCAGGTCAAAATTAGTTCCTGCTACTGCGATAGCAGGCATGCAGAAAAACGGTGCTGGTTTCGCCGGCTTTGCTGCGCATCTTGACATGACCCCTGCAGATTCAGACATGTTCGGGATTCCTGACGCCGATAGGCTGATACAGTTACCATGGAAACCGGAGGTAGGCTGGTTACCAAGTGATATTTATCTTGGTGGAAAAATTGTGGCGCACGGTCCCCGCACTGTATTAAAACAAGTACTTGCTGATGCGGGAGAAAAAGGTTTTCAAGTGAAGACCGGAGTTGAGTGTGAATACTTTATATTGAATCCTGAAGGAACAGCGGTCGAGGATTCTGCAGATATTCAGGCCAAACCCTGTTACGATCAGCAGGCACTGATGCGGCGTTATGATTTAATAACAGAAATTTGTGACCACATGGAAACTTTAGGATGGGGGCCATATCAAAATGATCACGAAGACGCGAACGGACAGTTTGAAATGAACTGGGATTATACTGAAGCATTGACAACTGCTGACCGCCACAGTTTTTTTAAGTATATGACAAGGACTGTTGCCGAAAGACACGGATTCAGAGCGACCTTCATGCCCAAGCCGATTGCGAGCTTAACCGGAAACGGTTGCCATGCTCATGTTTCGGTCTGGAGCAAAGACGGAAAGACGAATCTGATGGAAGATTCGCAGGGGGAACTTGGCCTCTCTAAGCTTGCGTATCATTTTATAGGGGGCTTGCTTGAACACGCTGAAAGTTTGGCCGCGATTACGAATCCTGTGGTAAACAGTTATAAGCGGATCAATGCACCTCGAACCACTTCTGGAGCAACATGGTCACCCAACACAGTTACCTATTCCGGAAACAACCGGACCCACATGATTCGAATTCCAGACTCAGACCGTATTGAAGTCAGACTTGCCGATGGAGCTGCGAATCCTTATCTGCTGCAGGCGGTGCTGATCGGGGCAGGCTTATGGGGCGTAGAAAATAAAACAGATCCCGGAAAGAGGCTTGATATTGACATGTATGCAGAGGGACATACGGTTAAGAATGCTCCCAGGCTTCCATTGAATATGCTGGATGCATTGAGAACTTTTGAAAAAAATAAAACTATGCGTCTTATTCTTGGAGCAGAATTTGCTGATTCTTATGTCAAACTCAAGATGGAAGAGTGGAACAGTTATATGCAGCACTTTTCGGAATGGGAACGACAAAATGCTCTGGATGTATAAAGTTTGAAAAGCATTATAATTGTTGAATTAATTAATACTTTGTCATAACTCAAAGACTTAACTAAATCGAAAAAATATGTGCGGAATTGTTGGTTTGTATTTGAAGAATGCTGAATTGCAATCCCAATTGGGAAGCATGTTTAAACCAATGCTGGTGGAAATGAGTAGTCGAGGGCCGGATTCCGCAGGTGTTGCGATCTATCGTAATCCAGTTGAATCGAGTCAGATCAAATTCTCTTTGGCACACAGCAATCCTGGCTTTTTGTGGGAAACACTTGGAACAAATTTATCTGCCTCATTGAACTGTGAAGTCTCCACTTCAACAGTTGCCAGTCATTGCATACTTATCACTGATGCTGCTGAAACTGAAGTTATTTCCTGGCTGCAAACTAATTATCCTGAAGTACGAATTGTTGGTTCCGGTAAATCGATTGAAATTTTTAAGGAAGTCGGTCCACCAGAAATGGTATATGAACAATTCGATCTTGAAAAGGCTTCAGGAACTCACATGATTGGTCATACCAGAATGGCAACTGAAAGTGCCGTTACTACAGCAGGTTCACATCCATTTGCAACTGGTGCAGATTTATGTCTTGTTCACAATGGCTCGCTCTCCAATCATAACCTTCTCCGTGTAAAACTTGAGCACGAAGGAATAACATTTCAGACTGAGAATGATACTGAAGTTGCTGCTGCATACATGACATGGAAGATCCGTTCAGGAGCAACATTACGTCAGGCATTAGAGGATGGTATCAATGAACTTGACGGATTCTATACTTTCTGCATTGGTACTCAGGATGGATTTGCCGTTGTTCGTGACCCAATCGCCTGTAAACATGCTGTGATGGCAGAGACTGACGACTGGGTAGCAATGGCCACAGAATTTCGTGCAATAGCACATTTACCTGGATCCGATCAGGCAAAAATCTGGGAACCCGAACCATCAACCATTTACATCTGGGGTGAACAATAGTATGGATATTCTTGATCTAAAAGAAGTAGGAGTTCGTGGTGTGAATTCTGTTCTGCATGACTTAGAATTAAGCAGAAATAAATCTTACAGAATCGACAATCCAATGGGCCAGCATGCTATTGCCTGTGGTCTTGATGCTCAAATGCAAGTTCAGATTGAAGGGCATGTTGGTTTTTATTGTGGTGGCATGAATCAGCAGGCAGAAATAATGATAAAAGGACATGCAGGAGTCGGGGTTGCAGAGAACATGATGTCCGGCATGGTCCATGTTAGCGGAAATGCATCAGAGTCTGCAGGGGCAACTGCTCATGGAGGATTATTGGTGATAGAGGGCGATGCTTCATCACGCTGCGGAATCTCGATGAAAGGTGTGGACATTGTGGTTGGAGGATCTGTTGGCCACATGTCTGCATTTATGGCGCAAAGTGGAAACCTGGTGATTTGCGGTGATGCAGGTGATGCTTTGGGAGACTCAATTTACGAAGCGATTTTATACGTACGGGGCGAAGTCGCAAGTTTGGGGGCGGATTGTATTGAAAAAGAAATGAGAGCTGAACACATGCTAAAACTTAAAGAAATTCTTGAGATTTCATCTTTAAAGGCTGATCCAACTGAATTCCGTAGATATGGTTCTGCCCGTACTCTTTATAATTTTGATATTGACAACGCTGACGCATATTAATTTATGGCCATGAAACAAAATATCCCCAGAACACAACCACGTAAATCGGCAACTTTTGATGAATATACATTATCAGAAATCCGCAGGGCAGCAGTTACAGGAATCTATGATATTCGCGGTGGTGGAGCAAAAAGAAAGTTGCCAGGACTAGATGACCTGCTTTTTCTTGGAGCTTCTATGTCTCGTTATCCGCTTGAAGGTTATCGTGAATCTTGTGGTACTGATGTGGTGCTGGGTACACGTTTTGCCAAGAATCCGATTCGACTTAAAATACCTATCACAATTGCTGGGATGAGTTTTGGCTCATTATCAGCGCAAGCCAAAGAGGCTTTGGGGCGAGGTGCTACTATCGCAGGAACATCGACAACGACTGGAGATGGTGGGATGACACAAGAGGAACGTGGTCAGTCAGAAATTCTGGTTTATCAGTATCTGCCTTCACGTTATGGAATGAATCCGGATGATCTCCGCAAAGCAGATGCTATTGAGGTTGTTGTTGGGCAGGGTGCAAAACCAGGTGGTGGTGGAATGTTGCTCGGACAGAAGATTTCAGATCGAGTTGCGGAAATGCGTAATCTGCCCAAAGGTATTGATCAGCGTTCAGCTTGTCGACATCCTGATTGGACAGGACCTGATGATCTTGAAATTAAAATAAACGAACTGCGGGAAATTACAGATTGGGAGAAACCAATCTATATTAAAATCGGTGGAGCACGTCCATATTATGATACAGCACTTTCAGTAAAAGCCGGAGCAGATGTGATTGTGATAGACGGAATGCAGGGAGGAACAGCTGCAACTCAAGAAGTATTTATAGAACATGTAGGTCAACCAACTCTTGCGTGTATTAGACCGGCAGTCAAAGCCTTACAGGATCTTGGAATGCACCGTAAAGTGCAGTTGATTGTTTCAGGAGGAATTAGGAACGGTGCTGATGTTGCCAAAGCACTGGCCTTAGGTGCAGATGCAGTTTCTATTGGCACCGCAGCTTTGGTTGCGTTGGGAGATAACGATCCTGAATTGGAAGAAGAGTATCAAAAACTGGGTACCACTGCAGGTGCTTATGATGATTGGCATGAGGGGCAGGATCCCGCCGGTATCTCAACCCAAAATCCGGAGCTTGCAAAAAGGCTCGATCCAGTTTTGGCCGGGAGACGTCTGGCTAACTATTTAAAAGTGATGACCCTGGAAGCTCAAACTGTAACCAGAGCCTGCGGAAAAAGTCATGTCCTGAATCTTGAACCTGAAGACCTGGTTGCACTGACAGTAGAGTCGGCTGCAATGGCACAAGTTCCACTTGCAGGAACTGACTGGATCCCTGGAAAAAATAAGCTTTGAGAGGAGTTGAGAGGGATTTTAGAGCACCGAGGATGAAATTAAGAATATCCAACTTGGATTATCAGCAAAATATTAAATCTAAGAGACTTACTTAACGTCTAGACAAAGAAATATAATACTCCCTTATAATTTACCCCAGATAGGAACAACGAAATAAGAATGAAAACTTCTGTAATAAATAAAGTAGGACTTGAACGGCAACAAACAGTGAAACAGGTCGCTAAGGTTCTCCAGCACCACCCTCCTCTCCTAAAAACTCTTCCTCTGCTGACTGATAATACTAATAGGATTTTCCGAAGTGCTAAAACTAAGAGTCTAGAGACTCAAGAAGCGCACTGGCTCCGCCCATTGATACATAAAGTAGTTACTCGCATTTATGGCTAGATGCTTCCTTAGATGGCTTCACAATCAGACACGCCTCCAAGTAAAATCCCCACACATTGTAAAACGAACCGATTGATGTTATATATTGGGTTCTCCTACATCTGGAAACCAATATTGATACTCGGTGTTCATCTTTCTTTTAATATAGTAGAATAAAATTATATTAATTTTGTTATTCTAAAATTGATTTATGAATTCATCATAAATTGTATTGATTTAAATAATTTTTTAACTAATAAAATCAAAAGGTTACTATGAATCCAGAAAATAAAGCAAAAGAACTTGGTATTCCATTTAGGGATGATGCTGAAATAGGTTATTTGAATATGGTAGTGAGTTATGGCAATATGCTAATAACCTCAGGGCATGTTTCAAAAATAAAAGGAAAGCTTGGGGATGATTTAAACGTTGATCAAGGATATATTGCAGCTAAAGAGTGTGGTATATGGATTTTACAATCTATTCATCAAAAGGTTGGAAGTCTTAATAATATCAAAGTATTAAAACTGTTTGGCATGGTTAATTCAACTTTAGATTTTACTGATCAACACCTTGTGATAAATGGTGCTTCAGATTTATATCATGAAATATTTGGAAAGGATAGTCATGGTTATCATGCTAGGAGTGCTGTAGGATTTGCTCAGTTACCTACAGGGGTTGCTGTTGAAATAGAGGCTGTTTTTGAATTGATTGATTAAAATCATAGATTTAAATTATAAATCATATGGGAGTTAATATATAATGGAATTAAAACGATGACCACGAAGATAGTTTGAATTGGAGGACTCAATTATCCATTCGAAATAAAAATGACTAAAAAGGTCAGTCATACATTCAGTTGGGTGATTGACCTCACCCACTAAATTCTTTATAGTCAAACACCCTCCACAGCCTAGCCAACATTTCCTATACAGTAATCATTAGTGAGGATTTAGGTGTCTCTCAGTTCCACCCCGACCTCAAGCGCACCCAAGTGGCAATTTCTGAGCGGAATGGCTTAAGGATCAGTCAGGTTACTGATGAGGTTCTATACACCGGGCTGGTTGAGATGCAGGAACTACCAGAGCTGAAATAATGATGGGGGAGTAGGCAGAGTTTGGCCCCGCCCATTCATACTTAAAGTAGATAGGTTCATTTATGCCTAGATGCTCCATTAGATGGTGCCGCCAGTCAGACACCTTCCAAATAAAATGCCTATTCTTGTAAAATACACCACAACACCTAACCTGAACATGGTAAAAAAATTTCTATGAAGATTGGTAGCAATACTTCCTATTTTTTTGGAATCGGAACTAGTTTCAGACTGACATTCTGTGGAGGCTAATGTACGTGTTAGTCATTTATATTATAATTGATTACATAAATAAGTTTTCTATAACACAACAGATTATCAATATATTGACTTGATGAATGGTTTTTAGAGATCCATAAAATACACCAATATTTGTAAAATATTTCTTAAAGCTCATTTAGTATCAGGAATAAGTTAAATATTACTTGACATCAAATTGGTTATTACACTACATTTAGCAATCAACAAATATGTAATATCTAAAGTATCGTCTTAGGACTATTCCTTCAGAATGGTTATAATTATGTGTCAAATGCATATTGAAATTATATGAAAATACTGAAGTTTCTCTTTTTCAATTCGAATAATAATACTTAAAAAGTTTTTTATGAATAAAATTGATTTGCAAAATAGAAAAGCTGTAATAACAGG
>ERZ1049444.1258-NODE-1258-length-19392-cov-12.167089_pt1 | contig 19392 bp, 19 predicted proteins | sample MGYA00383101_ERZ1049444 | MGnify/ENA primary metagenome ERZ1049444 (study PRJEB29581, sample SAMEA5548371) | metagenome | biome: marine; feature: coastal; material: water | depth 50 m | study: Short-term variability in the microbial, nano- and picoplankton...
ATGGTGAAGAACATGTGGTTCACAAAACAGGTGAAGTTTATCCAGGATTAATTGCAGCTGGAATGTCAGTTACAGAAACACATGGTTTGGCAAGAATGGGTCCAACATTTGGTTCAATGTTATACTCTGGAAAAAGAGCAGCAGAAATAGCAGCAGATAAAATAAAAGAGTTAGAAAGATAAGCCACAAAGGCGTCATTTTCTTATTGAAAATCAACAGAATTTTCCTATATGATGAACCTACAGTACCAGAAATTCAAATAGAAAAATTACTAAAATTCCTGACAGACACATTCCCAGTAAAAGTTGAAATTAAAAAAAATTTTTTGGAATATTCAAACAATGATATTTTTGAAAAAATTGCAAGTGTAAGAATTTTCGATTTAAAAAAACCATTTCAAAGACATGTTCCAACATTAAAAGAAATAGAGATTGAAAAAGAGAACAAAGACAACAGTGAACAAGAAGAGATGTTTTTGTATGATGGATTTAAAATTCAAGAAATTATTTCAGAGTTAATCCCAAAAAATGAAATTAAATTGGATACATTACACGTATTTTTTACAAATAAATTAACATGTACATACGATGAAAATGATTTTAGATATCATGCAAGAGCCCTAATCAGTTCCAACCCCACAATCATTTCAACTTCAGGAATAGTTGAGGCACCTGCAAAACCTAAACAATTCTATTTTGAATTAATGTCAGATTTTTCTAATGAAAGAATTAATGAAATAAAGAAAAAATACAAAGGAGAATTTTTAGAATACCACGATCTCCGTACATCAGAAGTAATAGAAGGGTATCTGTTACAAGCAATCATGTATCAAGAAACAGGAGAAATATTTTGTGAACAAAATGATTGCAGATTGTTTAATGCCCATTGGCAAAAAGATTTACTATATACCCAATTAGAAAATAAGAAATTTTGTCAAAAACATTTAGAAATTATCAAGAAAATTTCAAATTGATTTTTGATATAACCGATGAAAATAGATATTTTTTTGAATAAATTTTTTTAGAGATCTGAACTGTTCATAAAACAAATAAAAAATAAAAATGATATTGACTTAAATTATTGCAATTAAAAGACGAACCATATGATGTCAGCAGATTCAGGAGCAGCAGTACTAGAAACTAAAGATGACGGACCCAAAATACCAGACAAAAAGAAAACAAAATTTGATGTTATAGTTATCGGGGCAGGACCCTCAGGATATACTGCAGGGATTTATTGTTCTAGAGCAGGTTACGATACTTTGATTTTATCAGGAATATTACCAGGAGGCCAACTAGTAAACACAACAGAAGTTGAGAATTACCCAGGATTTGAGAATGGAATCATGGGACCAGATTTAATGATAGATATGAGAAAACAATCCCAAAGAATGGGCACAACAATTGTTGATGATGAAGCAGTGGATGTAGATTTTAGACACAAACCATTCAAAGTTTTAACAGCATCTGAAGAATACGAAGGACGTGCAATAATTATTGCAACAGGTGCAAATCCAAGAAAAATAGGATTAGAAGGTGAAGAAACTTTTGGAGGAAAAGGAGTATCATATTGTGCAACATGTGATGGCCCTTTCTTTAGAAATCAAGAAATAGTAGTTGTAGGGGGAGGGGATTCAGCAATTGAAGAAGCAACATTTTTAACAAAATTTGCAACAACTGTACATCTAGTACATAGACGTTCAGAATTAAGAGCAAGCAAAGTAATGCAAGAAAGAGCATTAAATAATGAAAAAATAAAATTCCATTGGGATTCAGCAGTAGTAGATATCAAAGGAGAACAAAAAATGCAACAAGCTGTTTTAAAGAATCTAAAAACAAATGAGGAAACATCACTAGATGCAGGAGGACTATTTGTTGCAATTGGGCATACACCGAATACAAAAATATTTGAAAAACAAATCGATTTAGACGATGAAGGCTATATTATTTTAAAAAATAAAACACATACAAATGTAGAAGGGGTATTTGCAGCAGGAGATGTACATGATAGAAGTTATAGACAAGCAATTACAGCTGCAGCATTTGGATGTATGGCAGCAATTGATGTAGATAAATATATTTCAGAATCTGCAGAAAAATAATAATGAAAAATGCACAATGCAAAAAATGTTTGAATAAATTCCAAGAAAAAGAAATTTACACCATTCAACAATTTCAATACAGAAATAAACCCACATACAAATGGTCATTAGCATTTTTCAAAAAATTAGATATTGATGAATGGGATTCATTTTGTGAAAATTGTTTAATGGAGTATTCCAAAAAATCTGAAGAGGAATGGGATAAATTAAAAAATACAAAAAGCTAAACTCTAAATTTGAATCAATTACGTAATTAAATAATGAGTGATAATTTAGAGCTTGAAAAAAAGATCAAAGAACATAGCAATATTCTAGCTAAATTAGGCACAGATTTAGCTAAAAGTCAGTTTAGTTACAAAGTTGAGAAAAAAAAATCTAAAGAATATTGGATAAAAAGAATTGCCGATGTTGAAAAATACAATGAAAAAGGTTTGGAATATTATAATGAAATTTACTCTATGATGAACATGATTAACAAAGAAGAATCACAAATGTTTCTTTTACGTATTGGTAAGTTCCGTCAGTTAGGATTAGAATTAATAGAAATTATGGAAAAAATTAAAGAACATCCAACAATTGGAAATTCAAAAGACAAACAGAAAAGTCAATGGAGTAAAAAAATTGGAGAAAATCTAATAGAACAAAGTGACAAATGTCTTCAGTTTGAAAGAGATATGAACGTAGTATTTAGAAAATTTTATGAGAAATACATCAAAGAGATTTTAGAATAATCAATAAGCCAATTCAGACATGTGTTTTGCATCTTTAAGAGAATTTTCAAATTCATCTTCAGACATTATATTTTGTGTAGCATAAACACTTTTGAATTTACGTCCATCATCTGCAAAAATTCCAACAACACAAGCATCACCATCAATAGGATATTTTTTCATACATGCATAAACTGCAGCTGATGAAGGACTAATCAAGAGTTTATCTTTTGTAAAAACTTCTTTTACAACTGAAAATGCCTCATTATTATCTGCAGAAACCCAATCATCAACAACATTTTCTCGTTTTAAAAATAAGTCAGGTTTAGCAGATTCTTCAAAATTTCTCCAGCCTTGAATTAAGTGATTTTGTTGGGGTTGACAACCAATAATTTTCACATTAGGATTTTTTTCTTTTAGATAAGCACCAATTCCAGTAATGGTACCGCCAGTACCAACACCAGTAAAGAAATGAGTTACTTTACCTTCAGTTTGGTTCCAAATTTCAGGCCCTGTTCCTTCATAATGTCCTCGAAAATTAGCTTCGTTAGCATATTGATTAGGAGAATAATACGTATCAGGTCTTGAAGATGCAATTGATGTTGCCAATGCAATACTTTGATCAGTGCCTGCACCAACTTTTGGACATAAATCATCGCTCGTCTCAAAAACTTTTGCTCCAAGATTTCGAATAATTTCTTTAGTTTCATTACTTGCTTTTTCAGGTATTACAATCTCAACTTTATACCCCAATAGATTTGCTATTCCAGTTAAAGCAATTCCAGTATTTCCAGATGTAGGTTCAATGATTATGCTTTTGCCTTTTGTCAAAATTCCTTTTTCTTCACCATCTTTAATCATCCAGTATGCAGCTCTATCTTTAACAGAACCAAAAGGATTGTGTCCTTCTAATTTTGCAAAATAATCAACATTGTCATGAGAAAGAGAATCCAATGTTACAAGAGGAGTATTACCTACTCGATTCAATACATCCGTATCATTAACAACAGTCATGAGTTTAATTATTTCACCTTTTTAATTTGGAATGTAATAACATCGCCATCTTTTGATAAATCCAATAATTCATGACCACTTCTTGTTACCCATCTAGAGATATCTTCTTCAGCTGCAGGATCATCAGCAGAGACTATTAGTGTTTGACCAACTTGCATTCGTTCAATTTCAATTTTTGTTCTAAATACAGGTTCAGGACAAAACAATCCTACTGCATCTAATTTTTTTTGGTCAGATTCAGACATGAATATCTAATTCAACGAGAGCGTTTTGTCATATTAAAATCTATTTGAGTTTTACATAAAGAATAGGTAAAGCTAACAAATGATTTTGAGAGTGTTTTTTAAAATTTAATTATTAATTAAAATTATTTGAAAAGATCTTCAGTTTCTGGACGAATCAATTCAGATATTCCATGATCTCCAAAATTAAAAGAATAATCACGAATAATTACCGCAGGGCACTTTAGTGCCTTACCCATTACTAATTCAGCAGCTGCTGAAAATTCATCAGCAACTGCAATTTCAGTTACACGTAAAATTTTTTCAAAAGAATCTAAAGTTCCAGCATAATCCAATAGAGGACTTAATCCAGATATTCCAATTGCGCAATTGGTTTGACCCATTCGAAATGGGCGACCAAAAGTATCAGAAATTATGATTGCCACATTTTTGTTAGTGTTTGATTTAATTTTTTCACGAATTATTTTTGCAGACATATCAGAATTTTCAGGAAGCAATGTAGCATATCCATTTTTCACATTACTTTCATCGACTCCTGCATTTGCACAAATAAATCCATGATTTGTCTGAACAATAATTATTTGATTTTTCATTCTAACAATTCTTTTAGATTCAGATAGAATCAATTCAACAATTCGAGGGTCTTTATCATATTGAGAACTAATTCCTTCTGCTAACAAAGAAGGAGTAACAGAAGATAAGTCAATGATTTGCCCTTCTTGCTTTGAAATAATTTTCTGTGCAATTACAAGAATATCCCCATCATTTAGGTCAGCAGAATTTATTATAAGTTTAGAAATGTCATCAGAGGATTCAATTTCTTTTTCTATATGAATTGGGATGATTTGCAATAATTACAGATTAAAAGATGTACTAAAAAATTGTTTATGCGGGTGAGAGGGTTTCTAATTCTAATTTGTAGTGTTTGTTAATTATATCCAAAATTTTAGACAAATCTTTTTCTTCCAAAGTTGTTGTTGCCAAATCCTTAACAATATCTTGTGCACGATAAGCGATACCTAAACCACAAATGTCAAATAATTTAACATCGTTTGCACCATCGACTACACATACAATATCTTCTTTATTTTCACCCCATTCCTCAATTTTTATAATTGCAGATTTTGCTTTATTTGAATCAACATTGATTTTTACACCATCAAGTTTTCCATCTTTGAAAATTAACTCATTGCAAAAAACATAATCCAAACTCAATTCTTCTTTTAATCTGTCCATCATCAAAGTAAAACCACCAGAGACTGCCATAAGTTTCCATCCAGCAGCTTTTAGGGCCCTACAAGCTTCTTTGGCACCAGTCATTATAGGTAATGAATCAGATACTTCTTGGCATACTTTTTCATCTAAACCTTTCAAAGCTGCAACTCTTGTTCGAAGACCGTCTTCCCAATTAATTTTGCCTTGAATTCCCTGTTTGGTAATTTCCCAAATTTCATCTTCTTTATTGATCTTTTCTGCAAGAATAGGCAAATATTCTTCATCATACAAAACACCTTCTACATCAAAAATAGCTAACAATTAATTTCTGATTTGCAAAAAAATTTCTAATAATATTAAAGTTTAAACTGGTTTTAAAATTAAAAACGCTAGTAATAAATCACCGAAGATCAAATTAGAGGTAATGGCTGATGAATTAGAACATAAGTTTGAAGTAGAAATTCTAGAAAGAGAAGGTAGACAAAAGCTACCACAAGAAGTCAAAGACGAGCTAAAATCATCAGGAATGATGGATGAAAAAGGGAAATTAAAACTCAAAGGAGTAAGTCCAAAAATGCTCAAAAGAATGAAACAAGAGTATGTAGAATGCCCAGTTTTGAAAGATCAAATTCATTTCATTCAATGTTTTGTGTGTCCAAATTTCCAAAGTAGAGTAATGGGAAAAGTTCTCTGCAAAGGCGATAAACTTTAATCATAAAATTTCTCACGAAAGGCTCATTAGGTAAATTAATTCTTTGAAATTTAGTTTGGGAAAAGAAGACGTAGGTATTACAGTTTCAAAAAATGAGGATTTTAGTGAATGGTATACACAAGTTGTACTAAAAGCAAAACTTGCAGACTATGCACCAGTAAAAGGGTTAATTGTACTCAGACCAGATGGATACTCCATTTGGGAATCATTAAAAAGCACATTTGATAAGAAATTCTCAAAAAATGGAATTAGAAATGGATTTCTTCCAATTCTTATTCCAGAATCATTACTAGGGAAAGAACAAAAACATTTTGCAGGATTTAACCCAGAAGTATTTTGGGTCACTCATTCAGGAACAAATGAAATAGGAGACAGACTAGCATTAAGACCAACATCTGAAACATTAGCATATACTTTGTATTCTAAATGGATTCAAAGTTGGAGAGATTTACCATTAAAAATTAATTTTTGGAATACGGCATTAAGAGCCGAAATTAAAGCAACAAAACCATTTCTTAGGACATCAGAGTTTTTGTGGCAAGAAGGTCATACAGTTCACACAACACAAGAAGAAGCAGAAAAAGAAGTGATGAAGATTTTAGATATTTACAAAAATACGGTAGAAGAAGAATTAGCAATTCCAGTTACAACAGGAAAGAAAAGTGAAAAAGAAAAATTTGTAGGGGCAGTATATACAACTACAATGGAATCAATTATGCCTGATGGAAAAGCATTGCAGATGGGAACATCTCATTTTCTAGGACAGAATTTTTCAAAGCCATTTGATGTAAAATTTGCAGATAAAGATAATGTAGAACATTTTGCATGGCAAACATCATGGGGAGTTTCATGGAGATTAATTGGAGCTATGATCATGGCTCATGGTGACGATAAAGGATTAGTATTGCCTCCAAAAGTAGCACCAATGCAAGTAGTAATTATACCAATTTACAAAAATGATGAAGGGAAAGAGACAGTATTACCAAAAGTAGAAGAAATCAAAGAAGTTTTAGAATCAAAAAACATCAGAGTTCACATTGATGATAGAAGTGGGTTATCACCAGGATACAAGTTCAATGATTGGGAGCTTAAAGGAGTACCAATTCGAATCGAGATAGGTCCAAAAGATATTGAAAAACAAAGTGTAATCATTGCAAAAAGATACAATCGTGAAAAATCAAGTTTAGAATTTACAAAGATTGAGGAAATTTCTACGATTTTAGATGAAATTCAGAATATCATGTTAGAAAAGGCAAAAGAACAAGCTAAAACAAACACAATCAACATTTCAGATTATGCAGAATTTAAATCAAAAATTGAGAAAGGAGGTTTCTTCAATGCTCCATGGTGTGGAAAAATAGAATGTGAGGAAAAAATCAAAGAAGAAACAGGAGCAGACATCAGAGTAATCCCATGGAATAGTGAAGATTCAAATAAAAAATGCATTTACTGCGATGAACAAAGTAAAACAATTCCAATTTTTGCTAGAGGATATTAGAAATTTACCCACAAATATAATAGTCAAAAAAATATGATTTTTCAATAATGACCTCAAATCCAGAATTAGAATACATGTCATTAGTAGAGCAATTCCAAGAAACTAGAAGTAGAACACTAGAACTAGTAAAGACTTTAGAAAAAGATGATTTTATTGTTCAAACTGCATTTTTTATGAGTCCACCAAAATGGCATATTGGTCATGTAAGTTGGATTTACGAAGCAATAATGAGTAAATTGGATAAAAATTATGAATTTTATTCTAAAGAATTTTCAGAATATCTCAATTCATACTATCAACAATTCGGAGTTCCACACGATAAAGGATTACGAGGAGTTGTTTCAAGACCAACAGTTGATCAAATTTTCCAATATTTTAACACAATAAATCAAAGAGTTGAAAAATTTATTGGATCACAATCATCGAATAAAGATGCCATGAGATTAATCACAATGGGATTACATCATGAATGTCAGCATCAAGAACTTTTAGTATATGATTTACAACATCTTTTAGCAGAACAGTACAAACCAACAAGGAAAAATAACATTACAAAACAAAACAGTGTTGAAAAAAAGTCGGTTCACATCAAAGGTGGGATATACAATCTAGGGTATAATGGAAAAGACTATTGTTATGACATTGAACTTCCAGAACACAAAGTTTTCCTAAATGATTACAAGTTAGATGTTTTTCCTATAACAAATCAACAATACATGGAATTTATCGAAGATGGGGGATATGAGACGTACAAATATTGGTTATCAGATGGATGGGAGAAAGTAAAGACAAACAAATGGAATGCCCCAATGTATTGGGAAAAAATTGATGATAAATGGCATGTAAGGGACTTTTTAGGGATTAGAGAAATCAATCCAAATGAACCAGTTAATCATGTTAGCTATTACGAGGCAGAAGCGTATTGTAAATGGGCAGGAAAAAGACTTCCGACAGAAGCTGAATGGGAAAAAGCAGCATGCTGGAACAAAGAAACACAACAAAAAACAGAATTCCCATGGGGAAATGAATCACCAACAGAGGAGAAATGTAATTTACTTGAATCACATTATTGGGGATGTACAGAAATAGGAACATATCCTCAAGGTTCCAGTTCATCAGGATGTCAACAAATGATAGGGGATGTTTGGGAATGGACATCTTCAGAATTTACAGGATTTCCAGGATTCAAAACAGGATTTGATGAGTACAATGACAAGTGGTTTACAAATCAGAAAGTTTTGAGAGGAGGATCATTTGGAACACCAAAAATGTCAATTAGAGCAAGTTACAGAAATTTCTTTAGATTAGATGAGAGATGGTTGTTTTCAGGTTTTAGATGTGCTGAAGATGTTTAATTTTTTGATACTAAAGATAAGGAAAAATTCTCACCAGCATCTAACCAAATATTTTTAATTTGAAAACCTGCACTAGTAAGTAATTCACGTATTTGAGACACTTGGAATTTTCGAGAATATTCAGTATGAATTAATTCATCTTTTTGTAAATGTAATAAAAGATTAGATTTTGAAATTATAACAGATTGATTTACAAGAGAGCGTAAATACATTTCAATTCTCTGATCTTCTTTGTTATAGATTGCATGATGTTTAAAATTAATCAAATCAAAATCTGCATCAAGTTCATCATTTATTCTAGATAAAACATTAAGATTGAATTCTGCAGTAACACCTTGAGAATCATTATATGCAGATTCTAAAACTTGAACATCTTTTACTAAATCTAATCCAATCAAAAAAAGATCTTCAGATTTCATAGCAGCATTAATTTTTTGTAAAAATGCATATCCATCATCAGGAGAAAAATTACCAAAACTAGAGCCCAAAAATAATATCAAATTCTTTTTATCATCAAAATTTTGAAGAAATTTTAATCCACCTTCATAAGTATCAATTATCCCAGTAATGTGAAGATCATCATAATCAACAAGTAATTGTTCAGAACTTTCAGTCAAAATTTCAGAGATATCAATAGGAAAATAATCTATTCTTTCTTGTAATTTAGTAAAAATATCTAAAAGTAATCTAGTCTTAATAGATGCACCACTTCCTAATTCAACTAAACGAAAAGAATGATCAAGAAAATCAGGCAATTCGGTTTGTAATTTTTTTAATATCATAATTTCTGTTCTTGTGGGATAGTATTCAGGCAAGGAGCAGATTTTCTCAAAAAGAGAAGAGCCCTTTTTATCGTAAAAGAATTTTGGTGCAATTGATTTTTCATTTTTAGTTAAGCTAGAATGAATTTCTTCTGCAAATGTTTTCTCAATTTTTGTCGCATGAGGTTTAAAATATTGTAATTTAGAGTCAATTACATATTTTTTATAATTAAGGTTTTTTTGTGTAGAATTATTCAAGTATTAAATCCAATTAAAATTAACATAAATGCCTTATCACAATTTTCACGCTCAATCATATTTCTTGATATACTGCATTATTCAACAATAACTAATGAATGAAATACTAAGAGTAGAACATTTAAAAAAATATTTCATTAAAAAAGGGATTTTTGGAAAAAAATCAGATATAGTTAGAGCAACAGATGATGTTTCATTTACACTTAATGAAGGAGAAGTTTTTGTTTTGGCAGGAGAATCAGGTTCAGGTAAATCTACAATTGCAAAATTAATTTTAAAATCAATTGAGTTAGATTCAGGTAAAATTTTTTTCGAAGGTCAAGAAATTGATAACAAAAAAACAAACTTGAAAAAAATTAGAATGAATTGTCAAATGATCCATCAGGATCCATATGATTCAATCAACCCAAGAATGAAAATTAAAGATATTGTATCAGAACCACTTGAAATTCACAATTTAGGGAATAAAGATGAAAGAATGAAAAGAGTAATTGAAGTGTTACATGAAGTAAAATTAGAACCAGTAGAAGAAATCCTAAAAAAATATCCCCATATGTTATCAGGAGGGCAAAGACAAAGAGTAGTTCTAGCAAGAGCACTAGCACTAAAACCCAAAATCATCATAGCTGATGAACCAGTTTCAATGTTAGATATGTCAATTAGAGCAGAAATGTTAGAACTAATGCAACAATTACAGAAAAAATACACAATTTCATTCGTGTACATTACTCATGATTTAGCAACTGCTAGGTATTTTGGTCAAAGAATAGGAATTTTGTATCTCGGTAAAATCGTAGAAGAAGGACCAATCAATCAAGTATTGCACAACCCAAAACATCCATACACACAAGCATTAATCGATGCAATATCTGAACCTGATCCTGAAAACTTGCATAAAGAGAAAAAAATCAGAATTATTGAAACAGCAGATGTGGATGTGTATCAAGGATGTCGATTCAGATCAAGATGCCCACATGTTATTGAAAAATGCAGTAATGAACCAAAATTAGAAAAAATTACAGAAAAACATTTGTCTGCATGTTTTGTTAAACTAGACTAACCACTTCGAACAGAAGGCATCCGTTTATCCTTGTAAGTGACAACATGGGATACTCCATTCTTTGGGAATACACCATAAATCAATTTAGCTTTTTGGATTACAGAATCTTTCAAAGAGACCATAATGAATTGACTTTCTTTAGATCTTTCTTCTAAAATATTTGCAAGTTTTTTAGAATTTGGAGCATCAAGATGTGCATCTACTTCATCAAATAAGTAAAATGGAGATGGTTTTAATTTTTGTAAAGCAAGAACAAATACAATTGCAGCTAAAGTTTTCTCCCCACCACTAATGGCAGTAGATTCTCTTTTTGGTTTATTTGGAAATTGAATCAAATAAGAAATTCCAGAATTAAAAATATCATCTTCATTTTGTAATTCCAACCAAGCATTACCACCAGTCATTTTATTGAAAATCAATCGAATTTCTTTGTCAACTTTATCAAATGCATTCAAAAATGTTTGACGCTTATCTTTTTCAATATCGTCAATGAATTTAACAATAAAGTTTCGTTCTTCTTCAAGGGAATTCTTCCTATCAGACATTGAACGATATCCATAAGATACCTCCAAGTATGTTTCAGGAGCTTTTGCATTTAATGAGTTTAGAGAAGATAATTCAGTACTCAATCCTTGAACAATAGGTTCAACATCAAATGTATCCATGTTTTTATCAAAGCCAAATGCAGAAAGAATTTGGTGTAATTTAGCCTCGTTTTCAACTAAATCGTGTAAATCACGATTTAATGCATCAGATTTTCGCTCTAAAGTATTGATTTGTCCAGTAAGTTTTTTGTCTTGTTCAGATAAGACTTTGAGTTTATCATCATATTCTTTTAGATGTTCAATAGAAGAACCAGATGATGAAATTAATTCTTGTTCTTTTTCTCGTAATTTAACAAGGACCTCTTGTTTAGGTTCTTTTTGTTTTTCCAGATCTTGAATTTTGGTTTCTAATTCTTGATATTCAGATTTTAAAGCAGATTCTTCATTAGTTAATCTGTTAATTTGTGATTTTTCTCTATTATCTTGAGTTTGCATTATGGTAAGCTGTGAATCTTTATCACGATATTCAGTCATGATAGAACTGTATAGTTTGTCAACATCTATTTTTTTGAGATTAATTTTAGATAGTTCATTTGCAATACGAGATTGTTCGCCACTGGCATAATTTTCTTCAACAAGTACAATCCTTTCAGTTAATGATTCAACGTGTGATTCAGCAGTACTTTTTTCAGATTCAATAGTTGAATTTCTCAAGTTTAATTGCAAAATTCTTTTGGATAATTGTTCTTTCACATCTAATGCAGAATGAATTCTAGATTTTAGATTGGAGTAATTTTCATTAGTTGAACTCAATTGTTTTTCAGAGAGGGATAATCTTTGAACATATGATTGAATACTAGTATCAATTTTTTTCAATGAATGTCTTTGTTTTAACGTGTATTTTTTGATCAGAGTGTTTGATTGTAGTAAAATATCAATTTCAGTACTCATAGAAATTAATTTTGTTAGTTTTGAGATTTTTGAATTTATATCAATTACAACTGTACCACCTTTTGCTTCAAAATATTCACCATCCAAAGTAACTGCTTTGTAACCTGATTGGGACACATTGTAAGCAGCTTCACGTGTTTCAGTGAGAATTACATTTCCAAATAGGAACGTTTTGAGCATAGAATATGCAGCTTTACAAGTTACATAATCTGCAAGTATGCCAATTATACCAGACATTTTAGGCATAGTAAGTTGAAATTTAGGAATAGAATCGAGAGGAATAATTTTCAGTTTGTGTAATTTTTTATTTCTAGCAATTTCTGCAATTCCAAGTAATGTTGCAAAGTCTTTAACAACAATGGCTTTAATCCAATCAGAACTTACTGCCATCATAGGTCGTTCATATTTTTTATCCCAAGAAATCATTTCATAGACTAATCCCTCAATACCAATTTTGTCTGCATCTTCCTTTAATTTTGCAACTGTGTAATCTTCATGCATGTAGCCTTTTACTGTTTTAATTTTAGATTCATAATGTGTCGCAGCTTTACTTGATTTTTCTAAAATTAAATTCCATTCTTCTAAATCATTAGTTATTTTTGATTTTTTATTTTGAAGTTTTTGTATTCTTGATTTTAATTCAACAATTGTTACATTATGATTATTCATCAAAGATTCTAATTTTGTTTTAGAATCAGATAATTCAGATATACCGTTATCTAATTCATTAAGCCTTTCAGTATTTGTATTTATTTTAATTTTAGATTCATTTGTTTCATGTTGAATTTTTGAAAGTTTTAATTTTGAATCATTTAGTTGTGCAGTAAGATTTTGAATTTTAGTATCAATTTCAGATTTTTTTGAAGCAGCCTTGGATTGTTCAGCAAGTACTGTATTTCTTTGAGAATCAATCGCCTCTACGGTTTTGTTGAGGTTATTTTTCTTTTCAGTGGTTTTTAAAAGAGATTCTTTAATTTTTTGAATTTCGGTATCAATGTCACTTCGAGCTGTATCGATAGATTGTAATTCAGTTTTAATCTCAGGAATTCTAATATCAATTTGTTCTAATCTTTTCTTTGATGCAGATATTGCAGTATTATCAATTTCATATTGTTCCATTGCAGCACTAATTTCTGAATCTAATGTGGCTTTTGCTTGATTGAAATCATTTGCCTTACCCATTAATTTTGATTTTTCAGAGTCCAGAGAGTCAATTTCTGCTCGTAATGTAGTTCTTTCACCATCATATGTGGTAATTTCAGTAGTCATCGAATGCAAAGTGGTTTCTTTAGAAGTTTTTTGTGCAGAAATAATCTTCATTTTATTTGCAGCTGCAATTGCTTTGTACCTATTTAATTCACGTTCAATTATGTCATGACGAAGTTTCTGATTTCTCTCCTCTTCCAAATCATCAATTCTGTTTTTAATTTCACCCATTTTTGCCATAGCAATTTCTAATCTCCTATCGGCTTCTTCTAATTGCTTAAGGGATTCTATTTTTTTATCATCAAATGAGGATAGACCAATCAAATCTTCAATTGTTTTTCTTTTTTCTTCAGATGAAAATTCCGAAATTCTAGTTACAGTTCCTTGTTGGACAGCATTTAGTTGACCTAGACCAGCATTTGCCATATCCAATAAATCAAGAATATGACTTCGATTTGTTTTCTTTTTGTTCAAATAGTATGTGTTTTCACCATTAGCATCCATTTCTCTTGTGATCTCAACAGCATCGGAATCAACAGGAATTTTTCTATCAGAATTATCAAAATGTACACTAGATCTTGCCATTTTAGGTCCACGTCTATTTGCACCCTCAATATCATGAATCAGTGATCGGAGTCGATCTACTCGCATTACTTTTGGTTTGTTTTCACCCATTGCAAAAATAATAGCATCTAAGATGTTACTTTTACCTGAACCGTTTGGGCCAGAAATAGATACAAGTCCAGGTTCAAATTGAACAGTCGTATTTTTAAATCCAAATGATTTGAAGCCAAAGATCTCTACTTTTTTTACATGAACCAATGATGATATTTTTGCAACAAGCATGATAATCGATGATTAACAAGTTTAGTTGACATTATTGCTTAATTTTTCTTGTTTTGTTATGAGATTTTTCGTAATGGTAACCATCAATAATATTTGTTCAAATGAAATGATCGTTTCAAGTGTGCCTAAATATAATTAACAATTAAGGAATCTAAAAGCATGACAAAATTAGGAATAATTCAAACTATTTCTTACAATACAAATCAAAAAGGAATTTCGCATATTTCAGAAAATTTAAGAAAACTGGGTAAAAAAGAGACAGAAATTGTGTGTTTGCCAGAACAGTGGTTAAAAAATAATGAGATCACGGATTTTGATTCAGAGTTTTCAGAGTTTAAGAAAATTGCAAAAGATTTCTCTATGACAATCATCACAGGGGCATTTTATGAAAAAATTAGGAATAAAACATCGATTATCTCACCAATTATTGGTCCCGAGGGAGAATTTATTGGCAAACAAGAAAAAATTCATCCATATGATTATGAAAGAGATACAGTAAACCCCGGAAAAGAGGCTAAAATTTTCAATACTGCGTGTAAATTTGGTGTAGTGATTTGTTATGACATGGTATTTCCAAAGGTAGCAAACACACTAGTCAAAAAAGGAGCTCAAGTACTATTATCACCAAGCAGAATTGTTCGAAGGGGTATAGAACCTTGGCAAATGTATGTTCAAGTGAGAGCACTTGAAAATAGAATACCAATTCTTGCAGCAAATGTAGAAAATCGAAAATTTGGAGGAAACAGTATGATTGTAGATTTGGTTGAAAGTAACAAAGTAGTTACAACTAAAATTAGTAAATTAGAAGGAGAAAGTGAAATCACTAGGGAATTTGAACTTGAGAAATACCAAAGAAGTAGAATGAAGCGATTTTCAGATTCAAATAAGTTTCAGTGACTAGTCACCAGCAACAAATTCTTCACATGCAGTTTTTGCTTTAACATCAGAGGTTTGCTCTATTGGATGTTTCATTAAATATGCACTAGCAGGTTTAATCGGTCCACCAATACCTCTATCGAGAGCGATTCGTGCCAATCTAATTGCATCAATCACAATCCCCGCAGAATTTGCTTTATCATCAACTTCTAAACGAACTTCCATATTGTAAGGGATGTTTGCCCATTGACGCCCCTCAATTCTCATAAACATCAGTTTGGTATTACCCAAAAATGGAATAAAATCAGAAGGTCCAACGTAAATTTGATCGTCATCTAATCTTTCGTTTAATTGACTTTGAACACTCTCTGTTTTAGAAATTCTTTTTGATGCTAATCGATCTTGTTCTTTCATGTTTAAGAAATCAGTATTTCCACCAACATTGATTTGATAGGTTTTTTCAATTTTTGTTCCTCTATCACTACATAATTTAGCTAAAGTTCTATGAACAATTGTTGCACCAACTTGTCCTTTGATATCATCACCAATACAAGGAATATTTTTTTCTTGGAATTTTTTAGCCCATGCTTCATCAGATGCGATAAATGAAGGAATACAATTAACAAAAGCAGTATTTGTGTCAAGACAAATTTGAGCCCAAAACGCGGTTACTTTATCTGAACCCACAGGCAAATAGGATACAATAATTTCAACACCAGTATCTTTGATTATTTGTTTTGCTTCAACAGTTAATTCTTCATCAGTTTTAGTACTAGTAAGAGGATTAATTTTATTTTCTACCCAGATTCCAACACCATCCAATAATGGACTTTCATGGATTTTTGCATCTGTTTTTGGCATTGCATCTTTTGGAATCCAATCAACCATGTTTGGAGACTCATAAATTGCATCCATGAGAGGTTTCCCCACTTTATTTTCAGCCACATCAAAGCCGCAAACAAAATCAATATCATGAATTCCATATCCAGCTAATTTATCATGAATAATTCCAGTAACTTCCTGAGAAGGGTTTTGTCTATAGTATTCTATTCCTTGAATTAATCCTGAAAAACAATTACCGATACCCACCAAACCAACTTTGATTCTTTCTGACATTCGAAAATTAGTATTATTTGGTTGGTTTAAAGTGTTCTTAGAAAGAGTGAAAAATTGAATTAATTAAGGCAGAATTTTATACTTGACAACGACAATTTCAATTAATGATAGAACCAGGGCGTCCAGTCAAAGATATTCAAATTAATTTAGATACCACAATTGAAAAAATCTTTGAAGAGTTATCGCAATCAGGAGGATTTGAATCAGTGAATCTATCAACAGGGTTAGAGATTTTATCAGAAATGATTCCAGATAAACAGTGTCTCAAATTCATCTCGTTTGTTGGAGCAGTAGTTTCAACAGGATTACGAGGAATTATCAAAGATATGATTAAAAACAAATGGTTTGATGTAGTTCTCACAACATGTGGTGCATTAGATCATGATATTGCAAGACATTTCTCACATTACAAAGAAGGATCATTTACAATGGATGATAATGAACTAGCAGATCAAGATATTCATAGATTAGGAAATGTTCTAGTCCCAATGGATAGCTATGGTCCACTAATTGAAGAAAAGATGATTGCATTTCTTGAAGAAGAGTATCAAAAAGGAGTTAGAGAAATGACAACTGCTGAAATTTGTAAAATGATTGGAAAACATTTGGGTGAGGATTCATTTCTTTATTGGGCATACAAAAATGACATCGATGTAGTTGTTCCAGGAATAATGGATGGTGCAGTAGGCAGTCAAATTTGGATGTTCACACAAAGTCATAGCGATTTCAAATTGAACATGATAGGGGATGCAAATCTATTATCAGGACTGATTTTCAAAGCAGAAAGATCAGGGGCATTTATGATTGGAGGGGGAATTTCAAAGCATCATACATTATGGTGGAACCAATACAGAGAAGGACTAGATTATGCATTTTACATTACAACTGCTCAAGAATTTGATGGTAGTCTAAGTGGAGCATTAGTTAGAGAAGCAATATCATGGGGAAAAGTTACTAAAAAAGCAAAACAATCAACACTACATGCAGAAGTGACAACAATATTGCCATTCATCTATGCAGCACTTGTATCTAAATTAAAAAATTAGATAAAAATTATTATCTAATCAATGTAGATATAATTCATTGAGTTCTAAAATAAAAATCAAAGAATTTGAATCAATGAATGTAGAAAATGGTTACCTTATTGATGGATTTCCATCAGCTGGATTCAGTAGTGCAATTGCATCAGAATCAATGATTAAAACATCACAATTCAAACTTGCAGGGATAATTGATTCAGAGAGTTTTCCACCAATTAGTGTCATAAAAGATGGTAAACCAAATTACCCATCAAGGATTTTTGTAAATGATGAATTAAAGGTGGCGATATTTTTATCATATTTGACACTTGATCAGTCACTACACAAGATTACAGCTAAAACAATGTTAGAATGGGCACAAGAACATAAAATTGGATTAATTGTTAGTAGTATCGCAATTAAATCACCAAATAATGATAACAAAATAACATGTATTGGTAGTACAGAATCTGCCAGAAATAAAATTAAAGACGCCGGTTTGAAAGTATTAGAGCATGGAACAGTGCCAGGAATCCCAGGAACATTGCTAAATGGGGGAAGTATAAGTGGGCAAGATGTTATTGTAATTATTTTTCAAAGTGATGGGAATGGTCCAGACTTTAAATCAAGTGTAGAGCTTTGTACTACAATATCCAAACTAATTCCAGGAGCGTCATGCAATATTTCATCATTACAACAAGAGGCTGAAAAAGCAGAAGGCATGATTAAAGAAACGCAAGAAGAGTCAGAACATCTTAAAGATTCAATGTATAGATAAAAATTTTCAAGCATGTTTATTTTAGAATCAAAAACATCTCAATATCATGATGCAATTTCTTGAATTTTCAGTATTAGTGATTATTGTTTCAGCATCAGGAGTAATGGCTCCAGGCCCTCTTTTTGCAGCAAATTTAGTTTACGGTCTAAAACAAGGTACAAAATCAGGAATCAAAATGGCAATAGGCCATACAATTGTAGAATTACCATTAGTTATTTTGTTAGGAATTGGAGTATTTTCCCTAGAGTCATTTCCAGAATTTAGAACAATAATTTCAATTTTTGGAGCAATCACACTTTTTGTATTTGCTGCAATTCAAATCAAATCATTATTTCGAAAAAACGAATCAACATATTTCAATCCAAAACAAGGCCCATTAATTACAGGAATTCTATTAAGTGCATTAAATCCATTTTTTATAATTTGGTGGTTAACAATAGGATTCAAATTAATTTCAGATGCTATGATGATTTGGGCATTTGCAGGAATACTGATTGTGTTTGTTTTACATATTTGGATGGATTTTGTTTGGTTAGGAGCAATTTCATTTCTTGCATCAAAAAGCAAAAAAATTATTTCAAATAATATTTACAAAATAGTGATGGGCGGGTTAAGTATAATGTTAATTTATTTTGGAATTACATTTTTGCTAGAGACTTTTCATTAACGGTAATCTAAAATTTCTAACGCTAGTTTTTTGAGATATCAATTTCCATTGTAGAGACATTACGTTGCTTCCCATCTTGAGAAGTAAGTGAATCAGATGAAATTCTAACATCACTAATTACATAACCGACAGAATTCATTCTTTTCATAATCATTTGAGAGACATCAACGGCTTGTGTAATTCTTTTTCCTCTAGCTTTAATTGTTACAGTAGTTCTTGTTGAAAGTTGAGTCAAAGTTGCTGAAACATATGTCATGATTGGTTTTGTTCCAACAAAAATAATATCACGCTCTTCAACAGGTTTAGAATCCAAAGATGCATTAGATGATGTAGTATCTGGTGTTGGTTCAGGCTCTGGTGTTGGTTCAGGCTCTGGTGTTGGTTCAGGCTCTGGTGTTGGTTCAGGCTCTGGTGTTGGTTCAGGCTCTGGTGTTGGTTCAGGCTCTGGTGTTGGTTCAGGCT
>ERZ1049444.1260-NODE-1260-length-19371-cov-25.023193_pt1 | contig 19371 bp, 19 predicted proteins | sample MGYA00383101_ERZ1049444 | MGnify/ENA primary metagenome ERZ1049444 (study PRJEB29581, sample SAMEA5548371) | metagenome | biome: marine; feature: coastal; material: water | depth 50 m | study: Short-term variability in the microbial, nano- and picoplankton...
CAGCAAGAAATATTGAAGAAGGTGGATCTTTAACAATTATCTCAACTGCTTTAATCGATACTGGTAGTAGAATGGATGAGGTAATTTTCGAAGAATTTAAAGGAACAGGAAATAGCGAGACAGTTCTTGATAGAAAAATTGCAGACAAAAGAATTTATCCTGCAATTGATATAACAAAATCCGGAACAAGAAGAGAAGAGTTATTGTTTGATAAAAACGATCTACAAAAAATGAATGTTCTTAGAAGAATTATTGCACCAATGGGGACAATGGATGCTATTGAGTTCATAAACTCAAAACTTAAAGACACTAAAAATAACGCAGAATTTTTCAATTCAATGAATAAACCTGCTTAAAAAATTATATTTTTTTTATCTTACTTCTTTTATAATAAAAAAATTAATCATTTATGGATGAAAAATTTTTAAAATTATCTAATTTATTTAAAGAAGAAAAATATGATGAGTTAATTCTTTTTATACAATCTTCATTTAAAGATAAATCATCACAAATATTTAATCTTTTAGGTGTAGCCAGATTATTTAACAGCAAAGACAAAGACTCTTTAATTTTAGCATTATCTGATTTTAAACAAGGTTATTTAAAAGAAAAAACAACAAATTTTGGTCTAGAAGCACTAATTAATTTTATTAATACAGCAGTTGATTTATATATTCTACAAAGTCCTGCAGAGGATGTAATAAATGACTCATCTATTTTTTTAAATCAAACCAATGAATTATTTGAAGAAGCAGAAATATGCTTTGGATATAATGAGAAATTAGTTTCAGCGATAATAAGAGTTTATCAAAACCAAGGAAATTTAAATAAAACTTTATTCTATCTAAAAAAACAATTTGAAAAGAATGATTTAAATTTAAGTAGATTTTCTTCATGGATTTTTTTTAATAACTACAAGAAAAGTTGGACACAAGCTGACTTTTTGAAATATTCAAAACTATTTGCAGATAAAATTGAAAATTTTACATCAAATAATCCAATAGAATTAAATAAAAAAAAAAATAGTAAAATAAGGATTGGATTTTTATCTTCCGAAATCTTAAAAAAACATTCAATTACATATTTTCTAGAGACAATTTTTAAAAATTGTAACAGGGATAAATTCGAAATTTATTTATATTTAGACAATTATTTAGAAGATGAAAATACAAATGAATTTAAAATTTTAGCTAAAAAATCTATCAATGTTTCTAATTTAAAAGATATTGAAGCTTTTAATTTAATTAGAGAAGACAATATTGATATAATGTTTGATATCACTGGCATGACTTCACTTAATAGAGTCTCTTTATTTAAAAATAGGTTGGCACCAAAACAAATTTCTTGGTTGGGCTACTGTAATACTTCGGGCTTAGATAATATGGATTATTTGATTGCGGATAGAAATCTTATTTATGAGGAAGAAGAAAATAATTATTCAGAGAAAATAATTTATTTACCTAATATTTGGAATTGTCATTCTGGGCTAAACTTCGAGAGATCAGAGTCAGATGCACCCTGCTTAAAAGAAAAAAATATAACTTTTGGTTCATTCAATAATTTTAACAAAATCAATGAAAGAGTTATTTATGTGTGGTCTCAAATTTTACAAAAAGTTAAAAATTCTAAACTAATTTTAAAATCTTCACTAAAGATGAATAGAAGTTACTTAAAAAAAGAATTTAATAAATATGGAGTAATAGATTCAATTATTTTCTTAGAAAAGAGAAAATTAGAAAGTCATTATAATTTATATAAACAAATAGATATTGCTTTAGACACATTTCCCTACAACGGCGTTACCACAACTTTCGAAGCAATTTCTATGGGTGTTCCTGTTATAACTATGAAAGGATATAATTTTAATTCAAGATGTGGAGAATCAATCATTAAAAATTTAGGCATGGATAGCTTAGTTGCTAATGATGAAGAAGATTATATTTCCAAGACTATAAATATGACTGTGGATAAAAATAAATTATCAGAGACTAGAAAAACAATATTTAATACGTCATATCAAACTCCATTATTTGATACTAAAAAATTCTCTAGTGATTTTTTTGATATTTTAGGAAAAATTTAATTTTTTAAATATCACGAAAAACTTGTTTATTTATTAAGTAAGTTATTTTAATTACTAAATTTAAAGATATAATTTATAAATGAGTATCTATGCTTTATCTAGTGGGCCGGGAATTTCAGGAATTGCTGTTGTTAGAATTTCTGGAAAGGAAACTTCGAGAGTTATTGAAATATTAACTGGTAAAAATGTTCCAAAACCCAGAGTAGCAACACTTAGAAAAATCAATAAAATCAACACTTCTGAGTTAATAGATGAAGGTATTATATTATGGTTTCCAGGCCCTGAGAGCTACACAGGCGAAGATATGGCTGAAATACAGGTACATGGAAGCAAAGCGGTAGTTGATGCCCTACACTCTTCAATTTCTCAGATAGAAAATTGTAGATTAGCTGAGCCAGGTGAATTTACAAAATTAGCATTTCAAAATGGAAAAATAAATTTGCTGAAGGCGGAAAGTATTGCAGATTTAATTTCCTCTGAAACTGAAATTCAAAGACAACAAGCCATCAAAATAATGAATGGAAAATCGGCAGACCAATTTAATTTTTTAAGAGAAAAACTTTTAAAAATTTTATCACACGTTGAAGCTAAAATTGATTTTCCGGAAGAAGATTTACCAAATAATATTTTAGATAAAATTAAAAATAGTTCAGATGAAGTAATAATTAAAATTAAAAAAATATTAAACGATCAGAAAGTTGGAGAAAGAATTAGAGAAGGTTTTAAAATTGCAATTCTTGGACCAACTAATGCTGGGAAATCTAGTTTGATGAATCATTTGTCAAACAGAGATGTAGCAATCGTTTCTGAAATCGCGGGTACCACTAGAGATGTTATCGAAACACATCTTAATATTGATGGATATCCTGTGATAATATCTGATACTGCAGGAATAAGAGACTCTAAAGATGAGATAGAAAATAAAGGTATAAAATTATCCCTAAATAGAGCCGAGGAAGCAGACTTAAAGCTTGTTGTGGTAGATGCAAAAAACATTGATTTTACTGATGTTTTGAAGGGTTTATTAAATGAAAATGCAATTTTAATTATTAATAAGTCTGATCTCTTAAAAAAAGATATTGATTCAGAAATTAAAAAAATAAATCATGTTTTAATTTCTATTAAAGAAAATGAAAACATCGATGAATTAATTTTAAAAATAAAAAATAATTTAAAAAATAAATTTATTACAAATGATGATATTTTAATTACCAGAGAAAGACACAGGCAACATCTACAACAATGTTTAGAACATTTAAATAATTTTAATCAAAAAAAAGATATCGAAGATTTTGATAAAGCTGCAGAAGATTTACGATTAGCTACTAGACATTTAGGCATGATTGTTGGAAAAGTTGATGTTGAAGAGATATTAGGTAGTATTTTCGACGATTTTTGTATAGGTAAATAATACACTATTTTGCTGGTTTTTTGCAATTTATATCAAAAAATATTGATAATAATGGCCTATTTAAAAAAAATTAAGCCTATCTTGTAAATTATATAATCACCTATAAATTTGGCATATGAAAAATGATTTGTCATTTGATGTTGTGGTAATTGGTGGTGGACACGCCGGGTGTGAAGCTGCAGCAGCATCAGCTCGTCTAGGAGTTAACACTGCCCTATTCACTCATAGAATAGAAACTATTGGAGAGATGTCTTGTAATCCAGCAATAGGTGGTTTGGGAAAAGGCCATTTGGTTAGAGAGATAGATGCTCTTGATGGTGTAATGGGTGAGGTTGCAGATAAATCAGGAATACAATTTAGATTATTAAATAGAAGTAGAGGACCAGCTGTTAGAGGACCAAGAACTCAATCAGATAGATCATTATATCGTAAATATATGCAAGAAAAATTGCTAAACTATTGTAATTTAAGTGTTTTTTCAGATCCTGTAATTAAGTTTATTTTTATTAAAAATGCAATAAATGGATTTGAAACTAAGCAAGGTAAAAAAGTTTTATGTAACAAGCTAATACTAACAACGGGCACTTTTTTAAATGGTTTGATTCATATAGGCAATGAAAAAACACCAGCTGGAAGGTATGATGAAAAACCTTCAACAGGATTAAGTGAACAATTAGAAAAATATAATTTTAAAATTGGAAGATTGAAAACAGGAACACCTCCAAGACTAGATGCAAGGACAATTAATTTTAAAAATTTAGAGGAACAGTTCGCAGATGATGATCCTTATTTTTTTTCTTTCTTAACTAAAAAAAATATTAACAAACAAGTTTCATGTCGTATGACTTATACTAACGATAAGGTTCATAAAATTATTGAAAAAAATTTATCTAAGAGTGCTATGTACTCTGGTAGCATACAAGGTGTTGGACCTAGATACTGTCCATCTATAGAAGACAAGATAGTAAAATTTGCTGATAAAGGTCAACATCAGATATTTTTAGAGCCAGAAGGACTAAATGACTATACAATTTACCCAAATGGCATCTCAACATCGCTTCCAGCAGATATACAACAAGAAATATGTAATAATATCAAAGGTTTAGAAAGCGTATCTATTTTAAGGCCAGGATATGCTATAGAATATGACTATATAGATCCTAGGGAGCTGTTTTTAACTCTTGAAACTAAGAATATTAGTAATCTTTACCTTGCTGGGCAAATTAATGGAACAACAGGATATGAAGAAGCAGCTGCCCAGGGTCTTATAGCTGGGATTAATGCCGCTCTATCTATTAAAAAATTAGAGCCTTTCATACTTGATAGATCTGATGCGTACATAGGAGTAATGATTGATGATTTAGTGACCAAAGGTGTGGCTGAACCATATCGGATGTTTACATCAAGAGCAGAATATCGATTAAGTCTTAGATCTGATAATGCGGATCAAAGATTAACAGAAAAAGGAATAGAAATTGGATTAGTTGGTGATGTAAGAAAAGCTCTTTATTTAGATAAACTAGATAAAATTAATCAAATTAACAGAAAAATGAATCAATCTACTATTTCACCTAATAAAGCTGTGAAATTTGGGGTTAAAATAGCAAAAGATGGAATTTTAAGATCTTCTAATGAGATATTAACTCAAAAAGAAGTTAATATGAGCAAAATTAGGGAAATATGGTCAGATATACCATTTTTTAACAAAGAAATAGATGAACAAATTCAAATAAACGCTCATTATAGAGGTTATTTAAAAAAACAAAAAGCTGATATTTTAGCCTTTAAACGAGATGAAAACCTTATAATACCAGATAAAATTAATTATGATGGTCTTTCAGGGTTGTCAAATGAGGTTAAAGCTAAATTTAAAGAAATAAGGCCAAAAACAATGGGTCAAGCCCTGAGAATTGATGGAATTACTCCAGCTGCTGTATATATTTTGTTGTCACACGTTAAAAGAAAGTCTATTAAGCATATAGCTTAATGGATCAAGAAATTTTAAATTCATATTCTAGACTCAATGACTTAAATGTTTCACGTGAAACATTTTTAGACTTTGAAAACTATATATCCCTCATTCTTGAAAAAAATAAAAAAATTAATATAATTAGCCAAAATACAGCATCAAAAAAGGCTATAATTGACCGTCATATTATAGATTCAGCACAAATTATTGATTTTGTTGATTTTAATAGCGATACAACCACAGATTTAGGTTCAGGAGGAGGCATGCCTGGAATTATCGTGGCAATTATACTTAAAAACATGAAAAATGATATGAATGTGCATCTTTATGAAAAAAGCTATCATAAAAGTCATTTTTTAAAAGAAGTTTCAGAAAAATTAAATTTAAATACAAAAGTTTTTCAAAAAAATATTTTTGAAATTAAAAATTTAGAAACAGGAACGATTATGTCGAGAGCTTTTAAACCAATGCCAGTAATATTAGATTTAGTTTATGAAAATTTTTCTAAATATAAAAACTTAATTTGTTTTATGGGAAAGAGCGGAAAAAAGGTTTTTGAAAATTCACAAAAAAATTGGAAGATGGAGTATACAGAAAAAAAAAGTTTAACAAATGAAGATTCATTCTTGATAAATATAAAAAAAATTAAAAAAAAAAATTAAAAAGACTACAAAAAAATTTAATGCAAATTATTTCAATCATAAATCAAAAGGGTGGGGTGGGAAAAACAACCACAGTAATTAATCTCGCAGCTGGATTATCTCAACTAAACAAAAAAATTCTTGTAATTGATCTAGACCCACAAGGAAATGCAACAACAGGACTTGGATTATCTAATATGGATAACTCAAGCGATACAATTTATGGAGTATTAAATGGAACTAAAGAGATTGGAGAGGTAATTAAAAAAACACAGTTTGAAAATTTAGATATTATTACATCTAATGTAGACTTATCAGGATTGGAAGTAGAAACAGCTGATGATAGTAATAGAGCTTTTATATTAAAGACTAAATTAGCCCCTTATTTAAACAATTCTAGAGATTCTTATGATTATATCTTAATTGATTGTCCACCGTCGTTGAGCCTTCTGACAGTGATGGCCCTTGTATGTTCAAGCTCACTTTTAGTTCCTTTGCAGACAGAGTTTTTTGCTCTTGAGGGCTTAACTCAGTTGATGAAAACAATTGAAAGAATAAAAGTAAGTTTAAATCCAGATTTAAAAATCAGAGGTATACTTTTAACAATGTACGACAAAAGAAATAAGCTTTCATCACAAGTTGAGAAAGAAGCTAGAGATTATTTTAGTAAAAAAGTTTATTCAACAGTGATACCAAGGAACGTGAGATTGTCCGAAGCCCCTTCACACGGAATGCCAGTTTTAATTTATGATAAATCTTGTCAGGGTAGCAAATCATATTTTAGTTTTACTGATGAATTTATTAATCAAGAGTCAACAATAGGAAGTGTTGCTTAATGGATAAAATTAAAAAAGGATTAGGTCGGGGTCTATCTTCATTGATAGGTGAAACAAAAGTAGAGGCTCAAAAAAATCAATTATCGATAAGTGATATAATACAAAACAAATATCAACCAAGAAAAATCTTTGATGAAAAAAATTTAGAAGATTTGACAAATTCAATTAAAGAAAGAGGGATAATACAGCCCATCATAGTTCGAAAATCAAATGATGATAATTCAAAGTTTGAGATAATTGCAGGCGAGAGAAGATGGCTTGCAGCTCAAAAAGCTGGTCTTCATAATGTACCTGTAGTTGTCACTGAAGCTGATGATCTTAAATCCTTGGAGTTTGCAATAGTAGAAAATGTCCAAAGGCATGATCTAAATTCACTTGAAGAAGCACAAGGTTATAAACGCCTTATAGATGAGTTCTCTTATGATCAAGAAAAGGTTTCAAAATTTATAGGCAAGAGCAGAAGTTATATTTCAAATTCTTTAAGGATTTTAACATTGCCAGAGGATGTTATAAAATTAATAGAGGCTCAAAAATTATCTACAGGTCATGCTAAAATATTAGTGGGTTTAGATAATGCAAGTTTTGTAGCTAATAAAATTATTAAAAATAAACTTTCTGTAAGACAGGCAGAAAATTTTGTTCAATTATTTAAAAAGAAGAGACAGGGATCAAAAGTTAAAAAAGATACTAATATTTTAGCTCTAGAGTTATCTATATCTAATAAAATAGGTTTAAATGTTGATATACAGAATAGCAAAAGAAATAAAGGTAAAATATCTTTTGAGTACAAAGGTTTAGATCAATTAAATAAAATAATAGATTTAATTAAAACTTATTACTAATTTTTTTGGATGATGTATCTAAAACAAAATTTGAGATAATATTAACTGGATTTATATTATTTTTTTTTATTTGAAGCTCAATTTCATTAATTTCAAATAATATTTTTTTAATTTGCTTGTACGTCCACCTATTTATTTGTTGCTTTACGAGCTGTTTGTCTTTCCAAAAAATTGGTGGCTTAGCGTTAGCAATAGTTTTATCTAAGTTTTTATTTTCATTGTAATCATTTGCTAAATTAGACAACCTTTTTAACTTGCTCAGAAATGTTCTGACAATAGTTATGCAATCTTCATTACTAAAATTGTTTTCGTTCATAATGCTTATAATTTTTCTTTGATTTTTAGCCAAACAATTATCTACTAGTTCAGTTATTCCATGATTTTCAATTAAGTTTGATATTTTTAAAAGATCTTCTGTTAATAATTTTTTCTTACTTTGAGATAAAAATTTTATTTTTTCTAATTCGTTTTTCAATACACCTCTATCCCCATTGCATCTATTTACAATTAAATTTATATTTTCTTGAGAAATAACAACTTTGTTTTCTTTAAAGTAATTGTAAGATAATTTAGATAATGTTTCAGGGGAGTCTGGATAGAAAGGAATACATACTAATTTTTTATCTTTTTCAAAAATCGATCTTAATTTTGATCTTTTTTCAAGAATATTAGAATTTATTAATATTGATATTTTTGAAATATCTTTTTCTATTACTTCTTCAATGATCCTAACTATTTTATCTGTGGCTCTATTTATAAGTATGATTTTTTCATCTTCAAATAAAGATTCAGATAAAATATTTTCATAAAAAATTTCAGTATTTTCTAAAATTTCTTTTTCATCATATCTATTTAAAGATTTATCTTTATTAACTTCTAAAATTTTTGATATTTTCTCCTCTTTAGCACCTTGATTTTGACCATAAAATAAAACCAAATTATTGATTTTCAAATCAATTTTACTTGTTTCATATGATTTTAAGATCATTGTTTGCTTGAAAGCTCTAAGTTTAATTTTCTTATAAATGAAGTAGCAAAGTTTTCCTTAATTGTATTTTCATAATTAATTTGATCAAAAGAATTTGAATTTTTTTTAATATTTTGTTTTTCCTGGTAATTAATTGTTTCTGTTTTGTTATTTTCTATTATTTGAAAGTTAACAGTTGCTATCAACTGATAATCAGATGCTGATCCTTTTATGTTTTTTGAGATAATCCTTTTTTCATAATTTGAATTAATTTTAATGTTAAAAACATTTTTTGAGCTAGGTTTAGAGATTCTTTGGATTTCACTCATCATTGTAGTGTTGATTATATTGTCTCCTGAAATTTGAGTTATATTGATTTTATAATTTACATTATTTGAATTGTATAAAGGAGTGAAACCACAATTAGTAAATAACAAAAATACAAATAAATAAAAATATTTTTTTATCATTTAAATTATTATATTCATCAATTTATCTTTTATATAAATTTTTCTCTTAACATTTTTTTCATCAAAATATTTTGTTATTGTTTCATCATTGCTGATAATTTCAAACAATTTTTCTTCAGATATTTCTTTGTTTGTTTCGATTAATCCTCTTTTTTTTCCATTTATTTGAATCACAATTTTAACTGTATTTTCTTGTAGTTCATTCTCATCATATTTTGGCCAACGTTTTTCTTTGGAATTTAATAATTGCAAACATTCGCTTGAAAAATGCGGAACTACAGGGGTGATTGCAATTAAAATTTTTTCATAATTTTCATAGAGAGTTTCTTTTTTATAATCTCTGTCTAGTTGTTTAAACAAAAATGAGTACATTTCATGAAGGTTAGCTACTATTTTATTGTAATTAAAATTTTCCAAGTTCTCTGTGACTCTTTTTAAAAATTTATTTGTAAATTTTTTAATTTCTCCATCAGTATCTTCAATATAATTCATATTAATTTTTTCTTTGATCTTTAAATTTAAATTCCATAATTTTTGAATAAATTTAAATGAAGATACAATTCCTTCCTCAGACCATTGGACATCTTTTTCTGGAGGACTATCAGAAAGAATAAATAATCTAGCCGCATCTGCACCATAATTCATAATAATTTTTTCAGGATCAATAGTATTCTTTTTTGATTTAGACATTGATTCTGATGGTCCAACTTTAATTTCTTTAGAATTATCTTTAATGAGAAATTTCTTACCGTTAATAGTATCAATTTCATCGGGGCTTACCCAATTATTATTATGATCTTTATAAGTTTCGTGACAAACCATTCCTTGAGTAAACAAACCACTAAAAGGTTCTGATATATTTAATTTATCATTTTTATGTGAAAGAGCTTTCATAAAAAATCTTGAATATAATAAGTGCAATATTGCATGTTCAACACCACCAATATATTGATCTACTGGCATCCAGTAATTTACATCATTAATATCAAAACCATATTCATTATTTTTTGGAGAACAAAATCTTAAAAAATACCACGAGGAATCTACAAATGTATCTAGTGTATCTGTTTCTCTTTTATATTTCTCATTATTAATTGTTATATTTTTCCATTCATTTTCCATATCTAATGGATTACCAGTAGACACTAATTTATCTATTTTTGGTAGCTCAACTGGTAGCATTTTTAAAGGAACTTTATGTGAATTATTATCTTTGTCATACATGATGGGTATAGGGCATCCCCAATATCTTTGACGTGAAATTCCCCAATCTTTTAATCTAAAGTTTATTTTTTTTTGACCAAGTTTTTTCTTTTCTAAAATTTCAATTGTTTTAATGATAGACTCTTCTGGACACTTTAGTCCGTCAAGAAAAGATGAATTAAAAATATATCCAGGACCTGTGTATGCTTGATCTTCTACTTTGAAATCTAAATTATTTAGATCTGGTGTTACAACGGCATTTATTTTTAGAGAGTATTTTTTAGCAAAATCCAAATCTCTCTGATCGTGAGCAGGACATCCAAAAACTGCACCTAATCCGTAATCCATCAAGACAAAATTTGCAAAATAAACTGGAACTTTTATATTTTCATCAAGAGGATTTATGGCAGTTAATTCTGTTTTAAAGCCAATTTTTTCTGCGTTAGCTATTGACTCTTCGGTTGTCCCAGTTGTTGAACAATTTTTTTTAAATTTCAAAAATTCTTCATCTTTATCATAAAATTTTGCTAAAGGATGGTCCACAGATAGAGCTATAAAAGATAATCCAAATAAAGTATCTGGTCTTGTTGTAAAACACTTTATTTCAGAAATATCTTTTGATGACTCAATTTTAAAATTTATTTCACACCCAAATGATTTACCAATCCAGTTTTTTTGCATAGTTTTGACTTTGTTAGGCCACCCATCCAATGTATTTAAGTTTTCCAAAAGATCTTCAGAAAATTTTTTAATATTAAAAAACCACTGATTTAATTTTTTTCTTTCAACTATTGCACCAGAGCGCCAGCCTTTTCCATCAATTACTTGTTCATTTGCAAGAACTGTATTATCAATTGGGTCCCAATTAACATACTCTTCTTTACGATAAACTAATCCTTTATCGTATAATTCTAAAAAAAATATTTGTTGATGTTTGTAATATTCAGGAGAGCATGTTGAAATTTCTCTATCCCAATCTATTGAAAGACCTAATTTTTTTAATTGGGCCTTCATGTTTTTAATATTAGACTCAGTCCATGTTTTAGGGTCTAGATTGTTTTGTCTTGCAGCATTTTCAGCTGGCATACCAAAAGAGTCCCACCCCATTGGATGTAAAACATTATATCCCTGTAATGCTTTAAATCTTGCAAGCACATCACCAATTGTATAATTTCTTACATGGCCCATATGAATTTTTCCTGATGGGTAGGGAAACATTTCTAAACAATAAAACTTTTTCTTATTTTTATCTACTTTTGTTGAGAAAGTTTTTTCTTTATCCCAAAATTCTTGCCATTTAATTTCAATTTCTTTAAAATTATATCTTTCCACTGAATTTAATATTTTTTTTTAATGATAATTTATTTTACCCAATTTTACTTTTATTATTTTTTATCTTTTTTTTTGGATTTATAAATCGTTGCTTTTTTTAAAATTTCTTTTTTTAATTCAGTTACTAATATTTTGTTTGTTTCTGTAATTTTACAGTTCATAAGATTATTAACACACTTTCTATTAAAAACCTTTATATCTAAAGCGTCAGACCTAATTTCATTTGTAAGAAATCTTATTGAAATTTTTATACTTTCGTTTTGATTTTGTTCATCTGAATACCAATCTGTAATAATAATACCGCCACTATAATTAACTGATGTCAAAGGCATAAAATCAATTACATCTAATGAAGCTCTCCATAATTCATTTGAACTCGCAAATTCAAAAGTTCCACCAGCCTTGTTATTATTTAAGTCCATCAATCGAAAAGCTTTTCCTTCTTTGATGTTCTGTTCAATTCTTTTTTTTGGGTCTGCTGGATACTTTCTAGCATCTGCACCAGGAAGTTTTCCATTGCATCCATTAAGGACGAATAAAGTAGTCAAAAGAAAAGTAAGCGATTTATATAATTTAATAGAAAACATGTTGGCTTTTTTGAGATTTATTTAATTTATACAATATTTTTTAAAAATAGCTAAAATAATAGCTTTTATGATAAAAAGTGATGTAAAAATGCAACACTTTTTGATTATTTGTTGCTATATCTCAGTTTTTTCAAACAATTCAAAGAATAATGATAATTAAAGCATGTTTATTATTGATAATAACAAATAAATAAAAAGGAGTAATTAATATGAACAATTTAAAAAAAATAGGCTTAACTGCATTAGCAGGTTCGCTTGTTGCTACTTCAGTAGCTGTTGCTGGTGAATTATCAGCTTCAGGTTCTGCTAGTATGAAAGTATCAAACCATAGCGCATCTGCATCAGGTAAATCTGTTGGTATGGCTAACAGTGTAATCTTAGCTGGTTCAGGTGAATTAGATAATGGTATGACTGTATCAATGTCTTTTGAATTAGATTCTGGTGTTGACACTGGATCTGGTACTGGACCATTTGATAGCCATTCAGTAACAGTTTCTTCAGATTCTATGGGATCTTTAACTGTACACGGACACGGTGGAACTAACGCTGCTTCAGCATTAGACGGTACTGCTGCTGGTGACCTATGGGATAACACTCTAGGATTAACTACTGGTGTTTCAGGAACTGCTATGGTTGCTGCTGCAAGTGGAGACAACCTAGTTGTTTACACTTTACCAACTTTAGCTGACGGTGTTGCAATTTCTGTTTCAGCAGCTACTGCTGGTGCAAACCACGAAACTTCAACTGCAATAGGTTTATCTTACACTGGTGTTGAAGGTTTAACAGTTAGCTTAGGTAAAGGTGATGACAGTTCAACAGTTGCTGTTGATATTGAACAAACAACTATGAAAGCTTCATACGCGTTTGGACCTTTAACTATTTCTGCAAGTCAGAGTGATTACGATCACACTACTGCTGCTAATGATCAAGAAGTAACATCTTACAATGTGGCTTACACAGTGTCTGATGCAATTTCTATCTCATACGGTATGGAAGATCTTGATAATAATACTGATACAGCTGAAGTAGAAGTTACTGGTATTACAGCTAGTTACACTTCAGGTGGTATGACTATCTCTGGTAAGTCAATCTCTGCAGATAACGTAGATGGTTCTTCTACTGGTACTAACAACGATAACGAGTACTGGAAATTAGCTGCATCATTTGCATTCTAATTTAATTTAGAACACAAAATATTAAAGGGCCCCTTTTTAGGGGCCTTTTTTTTACTCAAAATAAGATATTCCGGCAAATCCAAAACAATTTAATAATTTAATTTTTTTTAGATTTTTGTTTGAAATTCCACCTAAAGCAACAATTTTTCTATTTGTTAATTTTGATAATAATTTAAATTTATTAACACCTAAATAATTTTTATTTTGTTTAAATATTGAGGATAATAATAAAATTTTTATCTTTTGTTTTTCTTTAATTTTTATTTCTTTATTATTGTGAGCTGATCCAATTAACAAAAATTTTTTTTTAAACGAAAAAGATAAATGTTTAGTATCTTTATTGAAAGAGGGGATGTATGCCCCATCTAAATCAAGTTTTAACGCTAGTTTAATGTTGTTGGATAAATAAAATTTAATCTCTCTTTGTTTGCAATATTTTTTGATTCTAGAAATAAGCTTCTCATCTGGTATTGTTGAGGAATAATTTCTATAAATAACAGCAGTTTGTTTATTTAATCTACTGATATTATTTGTTTCAAATTTATTTATAAAGTAATATTTTCTGATCATATTTGTATGCATAATACTATTAAAAATTTATTAGATGTTGAAAATAATATCAAAGCACATTTAAATGTAACAAATAATAATGATTATCCAAAAATTATAGCTGTTTCTAAAACTTTTAAGATCGATAAAATTTTACCCCTCATAGATTATGGCCATATAGATTTTGGAGAAAATAAAGTCCAGGAAGCAGTTGAAAAATGGACAGAGATTAAAAAAAAAAATTCGAGAGTAAGATTGCATATGATTGGAAAACTACAAACTAACAAAGTTAAATTAGCAGTTCAAATATTTGATTTTATTCATTCAGTAGATAGTGAAAAACTTGCAAAAAAAATTGCGGATGAACAAAATAAGATAAATAAAAAAATTAAAATATTTTTACAGGTAAACATTGGTGATGAAAATCAAAAATCGGGAATTAATAAAAATGAAGTGAAACAACTAGTTTCTTTCTGTAAAAAAATTGGTTTGGATTTAATTGGTTTGATGTGTATTCCTCCAGCAGATTTTGATCCAGAAAGTTATTTTGAAGAGATGAATAAATTAAATAAAGCTCTAGGTTTTTCTGAATTGAGTATGGGGATGTCCTCAGATTTTCTTATAGCTGCTAAACACTTATCAACGCATGTTAGAGTTGGATCTAGTATTTTTGGTAAGAGATTCTAAAAAATTTTTATTTTTTGTTTTTTTTTAATTAACTTAAGCATAATCAAAAAATCTTTTTCCTTTAAAGCAATACATCCAGCAGTGGGTTTATAATCTTTGGTCAGATGAATAAAAATGCAACTGCCCAAACCAATAATAGGTTTCTTAAAGTTATATTTTATTGGAATCAGAAAATCATATTTATAATCTTTTCTTTTTAATTTTTCATGTCTGATTTTTTTTTCTAATTTAAAAAGCTTGTTATATTTTTTTGGAAAATGAATATCATCACACCAACCCATACTTTTTTTAATTTCAATACATTTAAGTAAAGTTGATGGTTTTTCTTTACGATCTTTTCTGAAATAAAGATTTGCAATTTCAAAGGTTCCTTTTGGTGTTTTTTTATCTCCTTCTTTTTTATTCCTTGTTGAGCCTTTTTTCCCAATACAACACTTAAATTTAAATTCATCTATTTGAAGAGTGTGTTTATTTTTTACAAAAATTGTCATATTCTCTTTATGTGAGTATACATAATTTGATAATATATAAGTTTAACCCATTATATCATATTCTTGAAGAGCTTGGTTTAGATTTAAATTTAAAGATCACCTTTGAAAATAATGAGAATTCTTTAAATAATAAAATAAAAAATTTAAATAATTATTTAATTATATCAAATAAAAAATATTTAAATATTGGTAATCAACTTGTTTTAGATAATTCACCAATTAATATTTTTAAATTAGTAGAAAAGATAAACATTGAATTTTTAAAGCTTCAATTTAGTAGTCAATCTAATTTGAAAATAAACAAATATACTATAGATCTAAATTCAAGAGAAATGCTAATAAACAACTCTAAGCTTAAGTTGACTGAAAAAGAGATTAATACAATTACTTATTTATCAAAATCAAACAAACCGGTTAGTATTAATGAATTGCAAGAAAAAGTCTGGAGCTATCAATCTGATATGGAAACTCATACTGTTGAGACTCATATTTATCGATTAAGAAAAAAAATTTTAACTACCTTTAATGATAATGAATTTATTATTAGTAAAAAAAATGGTTATCAAATCAAATAAAAAAAACCCAATAATTAAAGAACTGTTTACAAAAAAATATAAATCAAAAATAGTAAATCCTAAAAAAGGCAAGGGAAGTTTTAAAAGAAAGAAGAGTTAAGGTTAAAGTCTTGCCCCAATTTGTTGTATTACTCTTGATGACAATTCGGTACCCTTTTCCAGACACTCTTTTGTTGTTAATTTATTTATGTACCCATGTAGAAATCCAGCAGCAAAGAGATCACCAGCACCAGTAAGGTCTACAATTTTAAGATTTTTTTGTATGCCACTTTCAACAATTTCTTCACCGTCAATTGCAACTGCCCCTTTCTCACCTCTAGTTACAATTATCAACTTATTAAGTTGTTTTGAAAAGTTTATAACTTCGTCGAAATTTTTTGCTTCAATTAATGAGGTAATTTCTTGTTCATTAGCAAAAGTTATATCCAGTTTGTTTTTTACTAAGTTTAAAAAATGAGGTTTGTGTCTGTCTACACAAAATTGATCAGAGAGTGACATAGCTACTTTGTTTGCATTGTTAATAGCTTTGTCAAACGCTTTCTTGGGTTCTCCCTCATCCCACAAGTAACCCTCTAAAAATATTATCTCACTTTTTTTAACTGCATCAGAACTAACATCATTCTCATTAATTTTTCCTGCTGTTCCTAGAAACGTGCACATTGTTCTTTCAGAGTCTGGGGTGACTAATATTAAACAAGTACCCGTTGGTAACTCTTCCTTCTTTTTTGAGTAAAAATATTCTACATTTTCTTTTTTTAAACCCTCTTCATATTTGCTACCAAAATCATCATCTGAAACTTTACCTATAAAACCAGCCTTCTCACCAAGTTGAGATATACCAACTATTGAGTTTGCTACAGATCCTCCAGAAACAGTTTTTTCAATTTTGAGATTAGCTAATAATTTCTTAAATTTATTTTCATCAAAAAATAATTTCATTGAACTCTTCGTGAGATTATTTTTACTAATAAAGCTGTCATCAACTTTACAAATGACATCTACTATCGCGTTTCCTATTCCTAAAATTTTCATATTAAGCTTTTTTGGTAATAACAGGTTTTTTTCTACTTGGGTAGCAAGTAGTACATATTTTGCAAGTCAAACCATAACAATCTCTTGCCGAACAATATTCTCGCCCATAAAAAATCATTTGTAGGTGAAGTTTAGACCAGATTTTTTTAGGAAAAATTCTTTTTAAATCCTTTTCGGTTTGAATTACATTTTTTCCATTTGTAAATCCCCATCTTTGTGCAAGTCTATGAATATGCGTATCAACAGCAAAGGCTGGATACCCAAAACCTTGAGACATCACTACGCTAGCTGTTTTATGGCCTACACCAGGTAATTTTTCAAGCTCCTCAAAAGTTTTAGGTACTTTTCCGTTGTGTTTTTCTAAAACTTGTTTTGACATCAAATAAATACTTTTTGCCTTTATTCTAAAAATTCCAATTTTTTTGATTAGTTTTTCAATTTGTTTTTTTCCTAATTTTACGAAATGCTCAGGTTTATAATATTTTGGATAAATATTTTTTGTAACATTATTTACATTTACATCTGTACATTGTGCTGAAAGAAGCACAGAGATTAAAAGAGTAAAAGTATTTTTGCTTTTAAGAGGAATTGGTGCTTTAGGATAAATCTTATTTAATATTTTTATTATTAATTTTGCCTTCTGTTTTTCATTCATTATAAAAAATTAAGCACATCTCTCATAGAATACAGGCCAGGTTTTTTTTTCATTATCCATTTAGAAGCTGTTAATGCTCCGTCAGAGTATAAAGTTCTATCAGAAGCTTCATGGTTTAGTGTAATTATTTCTTTTCCACTTGAGAATTTTACTTCATGTTCCCCAATAATTTCACCCTTTCTGATAGAGTTAAAATTAATTTTTTTTCCATAAGGAAAAGATTTTTTATTTAAAAATTTCTTACCAATTAAATTATATAAGTTCTCATTTTTTCCATCTGCAATTCCTTTTCCTAGCATTAAGGCTGTACCTGATGGATAGTCTTTTTTATGTTTGTGGTGCACTTCAAATATTTTACTTAAATATTCATCGTTCAGTGATTTTGATGCAATTTCAGTCAAATACATCAATAAATTTACACCTAAGCTCATATTACCAGCTTTTAAAATAGGTATCTTTTTTGAATATTTTTTGATTTGATTTTCTTGGCTTCTGCTAAATCCAGTTGTACCAATAACAACCCTTTTTTTTAGTTTTACAGCAATTTTGAGTATTTCAATCGTGCAACTAGGGACAGTAAAATCAATAATTACATCAGTTTTTTTAAAAGCTTTTTCAGAATTTAAGTCTGGTTTAATTCCGTTAAATTTTTTATTTATTAATCTATTTTCTGTAAGTGCAACAAGTTTAAAATCTTTATTTTTTTTGGATGATTTGATTAGTTGCTGACCCATTCTTCCCAAGCAACCAGAAATTGCTAAATTAATTTTTTTCATTATAGAAAATATTAACCTTTTTTATCTAATTAGTCTTTTAGTTTTTCCAGAAACTTTTTGCCTTTTGAAAGAATTTTTTGATACTTGGATTTGATTTCTCATTTTCAATTTCTCTAAATTTTTCTAGCAATTCTTTTTGTTGCTTATTTAGATATATAGGAACTTCTGTATTTACTTGTACATATAAATCACCATAATCGCCTCTACGCATAAATGGCATTCCTTTACCTTTAAGTCTAAATTGTTTACCACTTTGAGTACCATCTGGAATTTTAATTTTTGCTTTACCACCATCAATTGTTGGTATTTCAATTGTTGTTCCAAGTGCAGCATCAGCTATTGAAATTGGAAATTCAAAAAATAAATTCTCATCCGATCTTTTAAATAAATCATGTGAATTAACGTTTATAAATAGGTATAAATCTCCTGTTGCCCCACCTCTGCTCCCAGCCTCACCTTTACCAGCCAATCTAATTCTTGTTCCATCATCAACACCTTTTGGAATCGTGACAGATATTTTCTTAGATGTTTGTTTTTTTCCTTGACCATTACAGTCATTACATGGGTTTGTAATCTCCTCACCATTACCATTACATTGAGGACACGTTTGCTGAACGGTAAAAAAACCTTGATTAGATCTTATCTTTCCGTTTCCACCACAATAAGTGCATCTATCTGGAGAATGACCAGGTTTTGAGCCATTTCCTTTACAAGTGTTGCATTTTTCAGTTGTTGAAAATTTAATATCTTGCTTTTTTCCTTGGTATGCCTCTTCAAGTGAAATTGATAAATCGTATCTTAAATCTGACCCCCTGTTATTTGAGCTTCTATTTCTTGATCTTCCACCACCACCAAAATCACTAAAAAAATCCTCAAAAATATCTGAAAAATCTGCTCCACCAAAACCACCACTATGTCTTCCACCCCCATTTTCAAAGGCTGCATGACCAAAGTTATCATAATTTTGTTTTTTTTCTTTGTCTGAAAGAGTTCCGTAAGCTTCACTAGCTTCTTTAAACTTATCTTCTGCACTTTTATCACCAGGATTTTTGTCAGGATGATATTTAACAGCAAGTTTTCTGTAAGCTGA
>ERZ1049444.1263-NODE-1263-length-19319-cov-4.809489_pt1 | contig 19319 bp, 15 predicted proteins | sample MGYA00383101_ERZ1049444 | MGnify/ENA primary metagenome ERZ1049444 (study PRJEB29581, sample SAMEA5548371) | metagenome | biome: marine; feature: coastal; material: water | depth 50 m | study: Short-term variability in the microbial, nano- and picoplankton...
AGCCGAGTTCTCGAGTGTTCAGAAACACTATCCGATTGTTTTCAGCAATCTTGAAAACCCCGCCGCGCTTGCCATTGTAGGCTTGACGGAGGACCGAAACTTGTTCGTATCCGACGATGGCCAATGGGACCCACACAGTTACATTCCTTCTTATCTTCGACGATATCCTTACGCGCTCGCGACTGGAGAAAATGCTCAAGCAGCTGTCGTCATAGATACCGCATCGGACGGGGTAACGGAAGATGCTGACTTCCCGTTCTTTGACGGTCAATCGGTTACAAAAGAAACACAGGACATGATTGATTTCTGTCAGCAATTCGCACTCGAGGCGACAAAAACACAAAACTTTTGTCGAAGAATAAAGGAACTGGGTTTGTTAACGCCGCAAACCGCAACGCAAAACGCAGACGATGGCAGTGAACCGACAACCATTGCAAACTACGTTTCGATTGACCCACAAAAGCTCACAGAGTTGTCAGCGGAAGAGGTGCAATCTCTGTTGAACGATGGAGTTTTGGCGTCCATATTTTCTCAAGCGTTTTCAATGGAAAATTGGACGCGGCTTATTGCTAGAGACAATCTGCAAAAAGCCAAGTAAATTTCGTCTATATTCTGACTAGTCTCTGCGCATAGAAACCATCTGTGCCGTGAAGGTCAGGTCTCAACAGCACTTCGCCGCGAGCTTGGATACTCTCCGCCAAGACCGCATCTACGCCTCTGATCCTCGCTAGTTCGGGATCAGGGTGTGGTATCGAATTTTGTGAACGCGAAAAATCTCTGTTTTCTTTCAAAAAAGATTCAACTACGCACTGATTTTCAGCACGAAGAAAGGAGCAGGTTGCATAGACCAATACACCGCCTGGTTTCACAAGTTTTGCCGCGCTCTGCAGGATGCTTAGCTGCATCGCGGTTAATGCCTCAAGGTTTTGACTTATCCACTTGAGCCCTACATTTCGCCTCAGTGTACCAACCCCTGAGCAAGGTGCGTCAATCAAGACACAATCTACCTTACCCAGTATTTTCGCATCAAATGATTGGGCGCCGAGCGCTTCATTGATTAGCTGAGTCTCAACAATATTAATCTTTGCGCGGGCTAACCTGGGCGCAAGCCTCGCCAAACGACGAGCTTCGACATCGGCCGCAATTAACCTACCCTCGTTCCGCATCAATGCGGCAAGATGCAGCGTTTTCCCACCGGCACCAGCACAATAATCAACAACCAGTTGCCCCGGTTCAGGGCGTGCCAACCAACTCACTAGTTGACTTCCTTCGTCCTGAAATTCGAAACCACCCTGCTTGAAGGCTTTCGAATTTTTTAGCGGGCCTCTTTTTGCAACACGCAATCCAGTAGCCGAGAGTTGCGTTGACTCAACTTCAATCCTTTCCCTTTGCAGGGCATTCAATAACGTCGATTGATCACTAACCAACGTATTCACCCGAATATCAACTTCGGCGGGTTGTAACAGGGCTAGACCCAGATCAATCAGTGTCTGCTCGTCAAATTGCGACCTCATTTCAGTAAACAACCAGTTAGGCAGATTCAGTTTTTCAGAGAGCGTCAGTTCATCTTCGTCTAGTTGAGCAAGAAAGTCTCTGAGAGAAGCCGCATAAGAAGCGACGCTCGTATCTTTGAAATATTCAGGAAGCCAATCAAAATATCGTAAAAAACCACAGGTAACGACGGACTCAATGTCTGCTGGTATGCCAATACCGCTCAATTTCACAAGGGTTTCTAATTCCAGCTTACGGCGAACACACAGGTAAACGATCTCCGAGGCAAAACGCCTGTCTTTGGAGCCCATCTGTTTATTGCGGCGAAAAAACTTATCGACCGAGCGTTCCACTGGTTCAGTAGCAGTAAGTACTTCGCCCAACAATTCGACCGCTTGCTTAAAACGAGCTTGGGAGTAACGCATTAATCATTTGATCCTTGATGTGGAGATCGTCTTAGCGGCCGATTGCGGTCGTCTGACATGACTGCCTCTTTTGACTACAATAACGTCAGACCCAAAAAACTTGTGATAAAACAAACTGGATTCTTTCACCGAAGGTTGATTATATAACCTGGCGCACCGATAACGGAATTTTATGCAACAAGAGCAAAAAAAGACTGCACTGGTGCTTTCTGGCGGAGGAGCGAGAGGTGCTTATCAAGTCGGTACACTCAAAGCAATCGCACATATTCAGCCCGACGGCGGAGCGAACCCTTTTGGCATCATTTGTGGCACTAGCGCAGGCGCCATAAACGCTTCTTTACTCGCCTGTGAAAGCGATCACTATGGCCATGCTATCAATCGATTGGAAGCACTTTGGCAAAATCTACAGTCAGATCGAATCCACAAAGTTGGATATAGCCAGCTGCTAAAGTCGACCCTCAGGTTATTTTCTTCATTTTTTCGAGAGGGCATTTCATCCGGCGCACCCGCTGCATTGCTTGACAATGAGCCCTTAAGGGAACTGCTCAGCACTGAAATTGATTTCGACAAACTAGATGAGCATATTAATAATGGCCGATTGCATGCGCTGTGCATTACCGCCTTGGCGTATAGTTCCGGTCAGAACATCAGCTTTTACCAGGGCGATCGGGGAATTAAGGGCTGGCGCCGTAATCAGCGCCTTGGTGTCGGCACACGCTTGACTCATGACCACCTCATGGCCTCGTCAGCGCTGCCGACAATCTTTCCTCCGGTAAAAATCCATCAGGAGTATTTCGGCGACGGTGCGATTCGTCAGAGTGCGCCGCTTAGCGCTGCGCTGCATTTGGGCGCTGAAAAACTGTTTGTTGTTGGGGTCAGCTACAACAAGAAAGATCACGCAGAGTCGCGCGAGCCTGTGACCCACAAACCATCCTTTGCGCAGATAGCCGGGCATTTACTCAACAGTTCATTTATCGATGCGATGGACGAAGATCTTGAGATGCTTGAGAAATTTAATTTTATTAGTCGATATCTCAGCAAGGACCAACTTAAAGCTGCCAACATACGCCCCATAGAAGTGCTCTCCATTACGCCTTCGGTTAAATTTGACGAGATAGCCGCCAAACACATTTCAGCCTTACCACTGTCCATGCGAACATTTTTCAAGACGATAGGCGCAACCAGCACGGGGGGTGGTGCAAGTATGGCAAGTTATCTGCTTTTTGAAGCCGCTTTTTGTAAAGAGCTGATGGAATCGGGCTACCGTGATGCAATGGAAAGAGAAGAGGAGATCAGGGCATTTCTTTCGGCCTAATGGCAACTTGGCGGGAAGCCCAGCGGCGCGTGGCTAATGGGTAAAGTGGCAGCATGAGGGCTCAAGCCCTCACGCTATTCGCTATCGAGCTTGGATTATCGACCAGTGAATTCAGGCTTTCTTCGCTCAAGAAATGCCTGCACGCCTTCTTTAAAGTCCTCGCTCTGGAACATTCCCCCCAGGTGCATCATCAACTGATCAACCGAGGTGTCGTAAGACTGTTCCAATCCCATCCTCATCATTCGCTTGGTTGTTTGCACAGCAAGCGGCGCATTGTCGGCTATCTCCTGGGCCCATGTCATCGCTGTTGTCATGACATCAGTGTCCGGCACAACTGTATTTACCAGACCAATATCGAGACACTCCTCAGCACCTACAACGCGTCCCCGATAGTAAAGTTCGGACGCTTTTGCCCAGCCTATTAACCGAGGTAGCAACCAAGTACCACCACTCTCAGGCACGACATTACGCTTGGCTGTAACCGCTGCCATCTTGCCAGACTGCCCAGAGACTCTGATATCGCAAAGTAGAGCGATATCCATACCGTAACCGGCCGCTGCGCCGTTGAGCGCACAAACGATGGGTGTGTCAATATTCCACATTACATTGATCGGCGCATCCCGCAAATCAAAAAGCTGGCGAGGGCGATTGCTGCCCTTCGAATCACCGCTGCCGATACCACCCTGGCCCACGTCAATCAGGTCCAAACCTGCGCAAAAACCTTTGCCAGAGCCGGTCAGTACGATGCATCTAACATCAGGGTCCTTGTTGGCTTCAGTCATTTTCACCGAGAGTTCGTTCAACATTACTCGACTGATCGCGTTGAGTCTGTCTGGCCGGTTAAGCGTAATTACAACCACGTTTCCGTTTTGTTCCACCAAAAGTTCTTCAGTCGAAGATGCACTAATTGTCATGGTCTATTCCTCTCAAGTATTTAATCGGTTTTGGGTGTGTTTCGTCATTGATTGATCAATGAATGATTTAATATCTTTAATCGCCTGACTCTTACGACGATGAAATACAGAAAATGACACTACCATATCAACGTGTCCAATGCCTTCATAGACTTCACGGCTGGCCTGGCCGCCCGCGGCTAGTTGCTTTTCCATAAGGCTTTTTGAGTGTCCCCTTCTCACCCGGTTATCTTCTTTACCATGGAGCAGATAAAGAGGCGGCGCTTCTCGACGCACGAAGTTAACCGCCTGCGAGAGCGGATAGTCCTCTCGCGGCGCGAATAGGTCCCAGTGACTATCTTCAGTAAAAGGATAAAAATCATAAGGCCCTGATAAGCCGATAAAAGCTGCTATGCGTTTTTCAGCACCCGGCAAATGGGATAGCAATGCAGGATTGAGGCAAAGCAGAGATCCTAACTGGGCCCCAGCAGAGTGTCCCATGACGTAAATAGGACGACATGAGTCAATCTCCTCATTGTTTAATACCCAAGTTATAGCCAAACGAACATCGTCAAGAATGTCAGAAAACCTGACCTCAGGGTAGAGTCGGTAATCTGGCACAACGACATCACATCCTAACGTACACAAAGTATCGGCAACAAAGCGATAGTCATTTCGATGACCGCCTTGCCAATTTCCACCGTAGATAAACAGGACTAGTGGGCGTTTCGACTTGTCTGCTACGCTGCCAGCATGCAAAACATAGTGATCTAACTCATTTCGAGTTTTTGTGCCGTAAGTAAGCCCCCTATCCACACGGTATCCACCTGACTTAGCGACGGCATTAATTAATCTCAAACCAGCAAGCTGAACCGTTTCAGATATAAGATTCCTCAGTTTCAATGGCCTATGTTCCAAAATTCCTGTAGCATTTCCCGCGGTTTTGCTTCTGCTATATAACAACTAAAGTAAAAACAGCCTAATCGTTCGGCGGCCCTATAGTATGCTTGTGGTTTAGCAGCCACAAGTCACTTTCTTATCGATTGTTACAAAATGGAATTGACAGATCTTGTTGTATTATTGCTGCACTAACAAAAGACCCTTTGCCTCAAATCCCGTGCAGCGATTTTTCGCCTGCTCCATCATACTTTTAATTGCGGGCGTAAACAGTTGGGCGGTTCAGGCCCAAGAGACGTTGACCTCCAGCAGCGTGACAAAAATTGCTACCGATGTCACGACAACACTGGTCAAAAAACAGCATACAGAGGTAGACATTAAAATCGACGGACTTCTCGACGAAGCAGTCTGGTCGACTTTACCTTACATGGACGATTTTGTCGTGATCGATCCAGATACGCTGGTTCCGACCGAGTACAGGACCGAAGCAAAGTTATTTTATACAGAAAAGGGCCTCTACATTGGCGTTCACAGCGAACAACCGAAGGCAACGTTGATCTCTAGGTTAAGCTCGCGGGACGACTTTATACCGAGAGACACCGTTTCCGTTACGCTTGACCCTGGTGGCTCAGGACTTTATGGCTACTGGTTTGCAGTCAATCTGGGTGGCTCGCTACAAGACGGCACCGTGCTACCAGAAAGACAATATAGCAGCCGCTGGGATGGACCATGGAATGGTGCTTCAGCAGAGGTCGAAGGCGGTTATGACACAGAATTCTTCATACCTTGGTCGATGATGACAATGCCCGAATCGGCTAACAGCACCCGAAATATGGGGGTCTATTTTTCCCGCAGTGTTGCTCACAAGAATGAACGGTGGGCTATTCCTGCGCTGCCTAGTACAACGAATGTGTTTCTTTCGAAACTGCGGAAACTGCGGGTTGAAGGTGTGAACCCCAAGCAGCAATTCACTTTTTACCCCTACGCGTCAACAACCTATAACAATCTTGATGACACTGATCCCGATAGTTACAAGGCAGGCTTTGACGTATTTTGGCGACCAACCACCAACCTACAGCTCACTGCTACGGTTAACCCTGATTTTGGGAATGTTGAATCCGACAAGGTTGACGTCAATCTATCTTCATTTGAAACATTTTTCCCAGAGAAACGCGCATTTTTTCTTGAGGGCAACGAGGTATTTGATGCAACGCCGAGAGCGCGGAGGAGAGAGGGAACGCCAACGACTCTAGTCAACACCAGAAGAATAGGCAGCGCCCCTATAAGGCCCGACATAGACGATTTTGAACTCGAAAGCGTCGAGCGAAACCAACCCACAGAACTATTTGGTGCGGCGAAAGTGACGGGCCAAAATGGCAAAGTTAGATATGGTATTTTGACAGCATTCGAAGAGGACACGCTGCTGGAAGGTGAGTTAGATTCGAACCCCTTTAGCGTGGTTCAGGATGGACGTAATTTCGGTATCGGCAGAGTGTTGTATGAGGATACCAGCACCGGTGCCAGAAGGGGCTTTGGCTGGCTCGGCACTGTGGTGGATCACCCTCAGAGCCAAGCAATGGTGCATTCCCTCGATGGCCATTACCTGTCCCGTCAGGGGAATTGGAATACGGATGCACAATTCATGTTTAGCGACGTTGATGACACCACCGGCGCCGGCGGTTTTGTTGACGTCCAGTACAACCCCGCGCAAGGCCGCGAGCATAGCTTTAGTTTCGACTACTACGATGAAGACCTAGAAATCAACGATCTTGGGTTTCTTCAAAGGAATGACCTGGTTGGTGTCCGTTATAACTATGAACGGAACGAATCAGGATTTACACACATCAAATCAAGAGAAACTTCACTCGGCTTAAACCAGCAATACAACACTGATGGCAAGACAGTACGCTCAGCACTGTTTTCATCTCAGGAGCGACTTTTTAACAACAATAATTTTCTTGTTACCGAGTTCAAGTACTTACCGAGCAGATGGGACGATGTGAATAGTGGCGGCAATGGCGCGTTCAAAATCGACAGCAGAGTCAGCACCGGATTTTTTTATGGTACAGACCGATCAAAGAAACTGAGCACTGAGTATGGCCTTTTCTACGAGGATGAGGACATTGGCGGGCGCACATTGAAATATCGACTTAATGTCACTTGGCGTCCTACTGATCGCTTTTCCCTTTCATCTTTTGTCACCTATGAAGATAAGAAAGGATGGTTGATTCATGATGAGGAAAGAGACTTCACAACATTTAACACCTCGATCTGGCGACCTCGCATTGAGGCGAGTTTTTTCCTAAGCGCCCGTCAGCAATTCAAGATTAAGGCGCAGTGGGCTGGCATTAAAGCTTTCGAAGATCAGCGATGGACAGTGCCGATAGGAGATGGAGATCTTATTGAAGAAATCAGGGGCGCAGATGATCTACTGAGGGATTTCAGTATCAGTCGTCTGACTTTCCAAGCAAGGTACCGCTGGGAAATCGCACCGCTGTCTGATCTATTCGTTGTCTATACTAGAGGTTCAAATGTCGATAGCCGACCACAAGACAGTTTTTCCGAACTGATCAGGTCGTCATGGTCTGAGAGGCTCGTCGATGTTTTCGTAGTTAAACTCAGATACCGAATCGGGAACTAACAACTCCAATCGACTCATGCAGCATGAAAGCCCCTTATGGATATTTGGTTACGGCTCTTTAATATGGCGAGCCGACTTCCCCTATGAAGAGCGCGCACCCGCCGCAATCAATGGTTACGTTCGCAGATTTTGGCAGGGTTCAGCCGATCATAGGGGCGTCCCGGAGCACCCCGGCAGGGTCGTTACGCTACACGCCTCTCGAGGAAGCACGTGTTGGGGCGTTGCTTATCGTATAGATCCCAACCAAGCTGAGGCGGTACTTGCTCATCTCGACTACCGGGAAAAAGGCGGTTACGAACGACTTCAAATCAACCTGAATATTCGCGGTCGTAAACAAAGTGGACTCACCTATTTTGCGACGCCAGGCAATCCAGATTATCTTGGAGAGTCCCCACTTCATGAAATAGTTGAACAGATTCAACAAGCTTCAGGACCCAGCGGCACTAATGTTGAATACGTAATACGCCTCGAAGAAGCGCTCAGCGCGATGGGCGTAGTCGATCGGCATGTCTCAGACATCGCAGATAAATTAAGCGAGCGACTTCCCTAATTTTTCAGCTTCCTCGGCATATTTTGCGTAGGAGTCCTTTAATGTTGCGGAGTTTAATAAACATTCTGCCACCAATTTCCCTGACTCGGCATCGTATACGGAAGTCATCACCCAATTCGATTCAACTCGCCGACTTTCACTTAGACAGACTACTTCTCGCTGCAAACGATATGCTTGCCCGACAAACAGAGGGCCGTTAATTAACTTGATTTCCTGGTCAGCAAACAAACCAACCGCCGGCCCTTTTATAGGAAACTCGGCCTCACGAGAGCTATATTGTGTTAGCACACTAATCATTTCTAGGGGGATAATGGCTCTACCCCAAGGCGAGGTGTGCCCACCCTCCCGGGTATACCAGGACGACAATTCAGTAATTCCACGCAACTTGTCGTTCAAACTAAAGGGATAAAGGTCGCCCATGTTTTGGTCAAAATCCATCTGAACTAATTCATCTTGCTTTCCTGTCATGCCAACCGAAAGTTCGGACAAAATAACTAGCTGCTCAGAGGGCTTCAGTTTCGCCCTCCGCTGATCGAGCTCTGATAATTCATCGCCAGACCCTACGCTGGCCGTGCCTGCTAGTACTGGCGTGCCGTCGCGTTTTTCTGCCCAAATACGAGTGATTGTTGCACCGCCGACAGGGCGCTCAACGAAAGCCCGCACTTCTTCTCCCTCGACAACCATATTCAGGTAATGAGAACTGATACAGCCGGTTTCAAACCATGCCTGACCAAATACCTCCGCCAGCAGTGGCACAAACTGGCTAAAATGTGTCGGGCCCTCTATTGGCGCACCTGTAAAACCAAGGTCTTCCGCCATTTTGTCATCATGAATTGATACATGACCATCATAAGTCTGATCGTTTAGCATCTGTCGCGGGTGGCGATAATCGCCACAAATTACTAACTTTGAATCAAATCCGTTCATCAAATCTGGCTCCTGTTCAGGCTTAATGTTCTCTGTTAAAAATGGCCAGAGACCTTGTCATTGTCATTATAATTATAATTAGAATCTATTTTTTTTCTTCTAGCACCTCGGCGATAATGAGGTCTAACGTCGCCAGTTGCTCTTTCATATGTTCTAGCTCGAGTGCTACCACTTGTTTCTCTGCATCTTCAGCGGTCTTCAATTGCTCTTCCAATGCTGCGATTCCTTCATAGAGTTGAGACTTTTCTGCACTGAACTGCTCGGCCTGCTCCGCCTTATCGAACACAATCTCTTCCGCCATTGTGTTATCAACTGATGCTTTGCGTTTCTCCTTCCGCGTTGCAGATCGAGGTAGCACTTTCTCAGCAATATCGAGCTGGCGCTGATTCATGAATCCCGGGGAGACTATTTCAATATTTTCCCGGTGAAGTATATCCAGCACGGCAATTCGAAGGTTGGATTGCGCAGTAATCAACCCTCTTACTTCCGTCAAAATGCCAGAGATTCGGTAGGTGATGGAGAAATCCCCCAACTCGCGAATGTGAACAAAGGGTTCTTCCAAGCCGCTTTTTATCGCTGCTTCAAGCAACAAAGGACGAATTAGATTGTGATTAAGATCATACCCTAGAGAGAGACTGGTCGAGACGATTGCGCCGGAATTTCGAACAGTCGCAACCGGATGCGTCACTAAAAACAGGTTGGGTATCGCAATCAACTCACGGCTCTCGGATTGGACTTCGGTATCAAATAGCCCTCGCTCAGCGACTCTACCAAAATGCTCATTAACCCGAATAAAGTCACCCACTCGAAATGGCGATGTGACTCTTAACAGCATACCCGCCATTAAATTTGCAAATATATTGCCTGATGAAAAAGCGAATACCGCAGAGATTACCAATCCAATCAAACCGATGATTTGATTTCTTGTACCCGATTCAACAGGTATCGCTAACACGATGACGACCATGCCGATAAGCGTCAACCCCATCATCGTCAACAATCGAGGAAACAACTTCTCACTTCCGAGGTCGGTCTGGCGGACAATTAACAACATGTGAGCGACCCACAAAACCAGTAGCACGCTGATCACCGTAATCAAAAGCGGTACAAAGTCGATCAAAGTTGCTTGTAGTGCTTCAGGTTCAAACATGCTTGTCTCTAGATTTTCAAATGGCCCATCTCTGCCGGGCAAGTCAATGAACCTACCGGCGCTTTCCAACTGGATAGTTAGTATCGAAACTTGAGGAGGAAATTGCAATGTCGAGCTTTACTCCGTAAATTATCAAGCATCAGTGGAACGAAAACCTTTTACTTGTTCACAGATCCTAATCGCGGCTAGCAGGAGAAAACCTTGAAAACTATCGAGTCAATAGAGAAATACAAAGAAGAAATGACTGACTGGCGACGTGACATTCACGCTCACCCTGAAATTGCTTTTGAGGAACACAGGACAGCACGAATCGTGGCGGAAAAACTGGAAAGTTTTGGCATTGAAGTGGAAACCGGTATCGCAGGAACTGGCGTTGTTGGCACATTGAAAAAAGGCAGGGGTAACGTTGCGATTGGCTTGAGAGCAGACCTAGATGCACTACCTATACAAGAAGCAAATGATTTTGATCATGCATCAGTCAACCCAGGAAAAATGCATGCTTGTGGCCATGATGGCCATACGACAATGCTATTGGGTGCCGCAAAATACCTCGCAGAAGAATCAAATTTTGAGGGAATTGTGCATTTTATATTTCAACCGGCAGAGGAAAACGAAGGTGGTGGCCGGGCAATGATCGAAGCAGGGTTATTCGATAAATATCCCGTAGAATCAGTGTTTGGTATGCACAATATTCCCGGCATGCCCGTTGGTACCTTCGCGATCAAGTCTGGACCCATGATGGCGGCATTCGATATTTTCAGATTGACCATTACCGGTAAAGGCGGCCACGCCGCGATGCCGCAGTTCACAATCGATCCCATGCTAGTGGGTACAAAAATTGTTGAGGCCTATCAATCTATTATCAGTCGATTTATCGACCCGCAGGAACCCGCCGTCATCAGCGTCACGCAATTTCATGCTGGCGATGCCTACAACGTTATACCGAATGAGGTAGAGATCAGGGGTTGTACGCGATGTTTTTCACCGAAAGTTCAGAGCCTAATGGAAGATAAAATGCGCACGATGGCAACCGACATTGCTCGAGCCTACGGCGCACAGGCCAACTTCTTTTACGAGCAACGTTATCCAGCGACCATCAACTCGAAGGCAGAGTCTGACGTCGCAGGAGAGGTCGCCGCTAGTATCGTTGGCGCCGACAGGGTTAATTTCAATCCAAAACCAGCCATGGGCTCCGAGGACTTTGCCTTTATGCTGCAGGAAAAACCGGGAAGTTATATCTGGACGGGTAACGGTGACGGCGAGGGATCTTGCGCGGTGCATAATCCCGGATATGATTTTAACGACGATGTCCTGCCCGTTGGATCAACCTATTGGGTCAGGCTCGTTGAGAAATTACTGCCGTCTTTATCATGACCCAGTAAGGACGCGCTGACCGGCGGCAAAATGATCAACTGGGCACAATTCCAGCATGCCAAGACCCCGAATCGACATGTGTCTGGTGCCAGTATGGCGATCACAGATCGCAAAAAATAACTGCGACGGCCCGCCCGTTGCGGACCACAAATAAAAAAACAAAAAGCCAAATTAATGAAAACACACTCTATTTTTTTTAAAAGTATCGTCCTGCTTCTCGTCGCACTCCTCACCAGTTGCAGTCAAAAAACCGGAACATCTAGTCAAATTGATGCTGATAGTGCGACGCAGGCAGCAGTCTCTGCCAAACAATCTCATCATTTATCAGCTGAAGAATTCAGTAGACTTCAAAATCGCGCCGGTAATATCAAAATCATTCGAGATGATTACGGCGTGCCACACATTTATGGCAAGACAGACGCTGATGCTGTCTTTGGTCTTCTCTTTGCGCAGGCAGAGGATGACTTCGATCGAGTAGAACGCAATTATATCTGGGCAACTGGTCGATTGGCCGAAGTTGATGGCGAAGATGCGCTGTTCAGCGATTTGCGGGCTCGCCTTTACATGACAACGGATGAGGCTAAAGCCGCCTATGAAGCGTCACCTGAATGGTTGAAGGCGCTGTGCGACGCCTATGCAGATGGATTAAATTACTATCTAGCCACACACCCTGAGGTGAAACCCAGACTGCTTACCCGATTTGAACCCTGGATGCCTATGTTCTTTTCCGAGGGCTCCATTGGCGGTGATATAGAACAAATACCTTTAGCTGGCATCCGTGCATTCTACGGTTCAGAACAGACCGCAAAACAACAACGGCTTGCTAGCATTGATACACAATCGCATTTTGACGTACGCGAACCCCGAGGCTCAAACGGATTTGCCATTGGTGGAGAACTCACCGAATCGGGCAATGCAATGCTGCTTATCAATCCCCACACCTCATTCTACTTCCGAGGTGAAGTACATGTGATGAGTGAAGAAGGATTAAATGCCTATGGCGCTGTGACCTGGGGACAGTTTTTTGTCTATCAGGGTTTCAACGAAAATACCGGTTGGATGCATACATCGACCCGACTCGATTTTATGGATGAATTTGTCGAACAGGTTGAAGAACGAGATGGCAAGCTCATGTATCGCTTCGGCGAAGCCTGGCGTCCTGTTGAGGTATCTGAAGTCACATTGAAATACAAAGACGGCGATAAGTATTCTGAACGCACTTTTCCTATGTACCACACCCATCATGGGCCTATTACCCACGCAATTGATGATCAGTGGGTGGCCACCAAAATAAACTGGGACCCTGTTAACGCACTGCAACAGTCATACATCAGAACCAAACAGACCGGGCACAAAGGCTTCAGGGAGATGATGAATATTCGCACTAATTCATCTAACAACACTGTTTATGCAGACTCTGAAGGAAACATTGCTTACTACCATGGGAACTTCGTCCCTAGAAGAAATCCCGCCTACGATTTTTCAGCCCCGGTAGACGGCAGCAATCCTGATACAGACTGGAAAGGTGTACATACCGTCGATGAAATTGTCACGATCCTGAATCCTGAAAATGGCTGGATTCAGAACTGCAACTCCACCCCATTCACTGCCGCTGGAAAGTTCAGTCCGGTCCGTGAAGACTATCCTGTATACATGGCCCCGGATGCAGAAAACTTTCGTGGCATTCACGCCATTAAAATGCTCACCGATGTTAAAGATCTGACACTCGATAAGCTGATTAATTTAGCTTACGACCCCTATCTCCCTGGATTCGAAAAACTCATTAAGGGATTAATCACCGCTTTTGATAACAACCAACAATCATTGACCGACGATAGCCGTTTGAAAGCTGCGATTGACACCTTACGCAATTGGAATTACGAAGTGTCGATTGATTCGACCGCGATGACTCTAGCGCATTACTATGGCATGCAGTCTGGGCTTACAGGCGCAAACCCGAGCAAGTTTAGCGATGCAGAATTGATTGATTATTTTGGCACTCAATCGCCGGAGTTAGAGAGATTAAAGATTTTCCAGACGACATTACTTAATCTCGAGAGAGACTTTGGTCGTTGGGATGTGCCTTGGGGCGACGTCAATCGCTTTCAGCGGTTGACAGGTGACATACAACAGCCCCACGATGATGCAGCACCGAGTCACGCCGTTGGTCTGGCCTCTGGCAGATGGGGTGCACTGGCGTCATTTGGTGCAAAAAAATTTCCGGGTACTAAAAAAATCTATGGCAGCTCGGGTAATAGCTTTGTCGCTGTCGTGGAATTTGGTGAGAAGGTTAAAGCTAAGTCTTTGCTCGCTGGTGGACAGAGCGGTGACCCCACGTCCCCTCACTTTGATGATCAGGTAAAACGATACCTTGACGCCGACTTCAAAACAGTCGCTTACTACGATGAAGATATCGAAAAGCGGGCAAAAGAAACCTACATACCTGGGTTAAGATAGTCGCTATCAAGGTCGAGGGACACTGGGCCCAAGACCTCGATTGCATTTTTCGATTAGCTTTAGCCGTTGAAACTAAGTTGTTGGTCTTCTTCGCGACCAACCTTCCTTGGCCGCGCTCATATCGGTAAGAGCCGCTTCTTCCTCGAGTAATCTCTCAAGAGAAGAGTCCGTACCATGGACCAGCGGCTCATTGCTGAACATCGCAGCGTAGCTAAACCTGCCGTTCCCCGCCTGAATGATCTTGCCTGTTGGCGCTTCATCTCGAGACATAAACAGTACAGCTGGCGTCACAAGTCCAGGCGCACGTTCCGGATCGGGGTTATCAAGATCTTCGTCTCTGCCAGGCACCGTGTTAGTCAATCGAGTGGCCGCAGCCGGTGCTAGGGTATTCACTTTGATGTTATGAGATGCTCCTTCAAGCGCCAGTACGTTCATCAAGCCGACCATACCCATTTTCGCTGCACCATAGTTAGACTGACCGAAGTTACCGAAAATACCGGAAGTAGAACTGGTGAAGACAATACGGCCATAATTCTTCTCATAGAAAATAGGCCAAGCAGCATGCGTCACATAGGCGGTGCCGTTGAGATGAACATCCATCACGATATCCCAATCATCCAAAGACATTTTTTTGAAGGACTTGTCTCTTAGAATACCCGCATTGTTGATGAGAATATCTATCGTGCCAAACTCACTCACAGCATCATCGATAATGCTTTGCGCGCCGGCGCGATCAGAGACAGATGCCTTATTAGCAATCGCAACGCCCCCATTGGCTCGAATCTCGGCTACAACCTGGTCCGCGGTATCACTTGCTCCGCTACCGTCAGCGCTGCCGCCCAGATCGTTGACAACGACTTTAGCGCCGCGACGCGCAAATTCCAGCGCATGCGCTTTACCTAGACCACCGCCAGCACCTGTAATAACAACCACCTTATCCAAAAAATCACTCACTGTTATCTCCCTCTGATTTGACAATTTGCCTCATTACGCCAGATGACGAAGAGGATCGCAACGCTGAAATCTATAGAGAATGATTAGGCTTACTGATGTCGCGCCTAATCTATGCAGCGCCATTGACAGTACGAAAAAAAGCGGTTTAGGATGAAAAGAAACACCGAGACTAAAACCGATGTACCCAGGCGCCTACCCTCCAGCAAAAACAGCCATCATCATGGCTCAGTCAGGCACAGCAATCACCTTTGGGGAATTAGAGAAACAGTCTAACCAAACAGCACATCTTTTCAGATCTCTTGGCCTCTGTCGCGGAGATGCCATCGCGATCGTGCTGGAAAACCACGAGGCATTCCTGCCAATCTGCTGGGGAGCTTATCGAGCAGGCCTCTACTTCACCGCAATCAGCTATCGACTTCAGGAAAATGAGGTCGAGTACATCGTTAACGACTGCGGCGCACGCGTTCTGATTACATCCGCATTACTCGCAGACACCTTTGGCAAGTTTAAGGATCATCTAATCAACAAACCTGCTTGTTATATGCTTGGAGGGATCGTAGACGGTGCACGTTCGTTTGAAGATGCCATCGCATTGCAACCAGCATCTCCGATTGAAGACGAATCTTACGGCATGAGCTTATTGTATTCATCTGGCACGACCGGCATGCCCAAGGGTGTAAAAAAACCGCTGATAGAAGCTCCGTGGCCGCAAGACATTCCGATATTTCAAGCTGCACAATCGAGATATCAGTTCGATACTGAAACTATTTATCTCTCACCTGCCCCGCTCTACCACGCTGCTCCTCTCGGTTTTAACATGAACACGCTTCGCTACGGCGGCACCACTGTCATTATGGAACACTATGACTCTGAGGAAGCTTTAAAGCTAATAGAACAGCATAAGATTACCCATAGCCAGTGGGTGCCAACCATGTTTGTCAGAATGTTAAAGTTACCGGAATTCGTGCGTGCCCAGTACGATGTCAGCAGCCAACGAATAGCCATCCACGCCGCTGCACCTTGTCCTGTTGCCATCAAGGAACAAATGATCGACTGGTGGGGACCCGTTATTTCAGAATACTATGCGGGCACAGAGGGTAATGGTTCGACGGTTATAACTTCGGAGGAGTGGTTACAGCACAAGGGCTCCGTTGGTCGGGCTGCAAACGATTGCACACTGCACATTCTCGATGAAGATGGTAACGAGCTGCCTCAGGGAGAAATCGGCGGCGTGTATTTTGAGGGAGGCGGTAAGTTTGAATACCTTGGGGACAAGGCTAAAACTGCGGCATCTCAATCACAGGAAGGTTGGTCCACACTCGGCGACGTCGGTTACCTAGATGAACATGGCTATCTGTACCTGACTGACAGGAAATCTTTCATGATCATTTCAGGTGGCGTTAACATCTATCCTCAGGAAGCTGAAAATGCGCTGATTAGTCATCCCAAGGTTACCGATGTGGCAGTATTCGGCGTGCCCAATGAAGAGTTTGGCGAAGAGGTAAAAGCCGTCGTGCAACCAGAGAATATGAATATCGCAGGAACGACACTCGAGGCTGAGCTTATCGCTTATGTACGCAATCAAATTTCTCACATTAAATGTCCTAAATCGATAGATTTTATGGAAGAACTACCTAGGCATCCAACCGGAAAACTATACAAGCGTCTTTTAAAGGACAAATATTGGCCCTGATCTAGAAATCAAGTTCGACCGCAATTAATGACGCAACAAACCTAACAATATAACTACCGTGGAGATATACATGGCGGACAAATCGAAGATACCTCTTCCACAGCCAACCCCGGAAACAGCACATTTTTGGGCTGGGACTAAAGACGAGACACTTAAGCTTCAGCGGTGCGATGATTGCAAAAATGTCTATTTTCCTCCGCGACCCTTTTGCCCCTCCTGCGCTTCGCGCAAAGTCAGCGTGTTTGATGCTTCAGGTAGTGCGACTTTGTATAGCTACGTCATTAACAACAGACCACATCCGGCATTTGACGGCCCTTACTCAATTGCTGTTGTCGAGCTGGAGGAAGGTCCGCGAATGATGTCGAATATTATTAACTGTCCCCAGACGCCCGAAGCTCTTGAGCTTGATATGTCGCTTGAAGTTGTATTTGAGTCAATGTCGGAGGAGATATCCTTACCCTACTTTCAGCCAGCGACCTCTGGATTGAAAAACTCGGATAACACGAGCCAATAGTTTAGGCGCTACAATTAGGAGAATAATTATGAAAAGAAACAGTGTGTCTATTGTTGGGGCGGCCGAAACAACAGATCTTGGTAAGATACCGGGGCTCAGTCAGATACAGTTACATGCAGACGCTGCGCTTAACGCAATAGCCGACGCCGGTCTAACCCTTAGCGATATAGATGGCATCGCTAGCGCCGGAGAGTCGCCAACTAATCTGGCGCACTATTTGGGCTTGGTGCCAACATGGGCTGACGGCACCTCAGTTGGAGGCTGTTCTTTTATGCTGCATGTTCGACATGCGGCGGCTGCAATCAACGAAGGATTATGTAATACCGTTCTTATCACTCATGGCGAAAGTGGTCGTTCAAATGTCGGCAGAGGTGCTTTCAGAGGTGGTGGCCGCAGTACGATACCTGGTCAATTTGAAGGCCCCTATGGCGGCATGGGTCCAACAACGTCTTTCACTTTGCCTTTTCTGCGCTATATGAAAGAAACCGGCACAACTGCGGAGCAACTGGCAATGGTCGCTGTCGTACAGCGGGAATGGGCGTCAAAAAATCCGAGGGCAACACTGCAGACACCCACAACTGTCGATGAGGTCATGAGCGACAGAATGATTGCTTATCCGTTTACCAAGTCAGAATGCTGTCTGGTGACTGATGGCGGCGGTGCGTTGATATTGACTCGCGCTGAGCGAGCCAAAGACTTCCCTAACAAGCCGGTCTATATCCTCGGCACCGGAGAGAGTGTTGAGACCCCAATGATCAGTCAGATGGAAGACTTTACCACCTCACGTGCATTCAAAGTCTCCGGTAAAAAGGCTTTTGAGGAATCGGGTATCACGCATGCAGATGTCGATCATTTAATGATTTATGACGCGTTTGCACATTTGCCATTCTACGGTCTTGAGGATCTTGGCTTCTGCAAGAAAGGCGAGGCAGGTGAGTTTATCTGGGAACAAAATACAGCGCCCGGGGGCAGCTTGCCGCTTAATACAAATGGCGGCGGCTTAAGCTATATGCACTCCGGCATGTACGGTATGTATGCACTTCAGGAAAGTGTTAGGCAGATGCGGGGCACCGCGCCGGCCCAGATAGAAAATGCCAAAATTTCCGTTTGTCATGGTGTGGGTGGAATGTTTGCTGCCAGCGGCACGATTGTGATGACTAACGATCCGGTATAGCGCTCAAACTGGATACGCCATCAATTGGCGCGTCTCCAATTAAACGAGAAACACCAACGCTCGGAGAATTTCGTGGTAATCATGCGACTGAAATTCTACCGTGTAAGGATCCACTAGTGCAGCTCCAGGATATTGTGCACATCGATATGCTACCTTCTGGTCCTTATATACCAGCCGCAGGTGGGTTCGCTCCGGCACCAATCCCGGGGATATCTGGTGCGCATGACGCACCGCGGTTTCACTGACAGCACGAATCGTTTCGACGGCCTCCAAGGGGTGCATGTTTATCGTTGAGGCACCTTGCCCTTCCTTTACCGCAACCGTATAGATATTAGGATCAGTATCGTACACCTCTGAACAAATCATTTCGTCACCGGTCAACAGCACCACCGGCACGTTCATCATGGCGGCAGCATAATAGTGGATAAGAAACTCTGACGCGGGTTGCTCGTTCAGAAAGACACGATGGAGCTTTGCAGAAGATAATGTGTGCGACAAGGGGTTTCCACCAGCCCCAGCGCGCGCATGATAGCCAACAAACAGAACACAATCGAAACTCGCATCAAGCTCTTGTACCATGCAAAGAGGATCACCGCTCCACCCCCGAATCAACTGGGTAGGACGAGGTAAATCTGTGGCGATCAAATTATTAGCACCTCCGTGCGCGTCCTTGACGAGTATTTCTGTCGCACCTGCTGCTAGCGCACCCTCGCAGGCGGCAGCAGTTTCTCTGACCATCTGGGCTCTAAATTCACTATAAACAGCTTCATTTCGACTGGCCTCTGCAAAGGTTGTTGTTCCAGAGACACCCTCAATATCGGCACTAACATATATTTTCATCTGATCTCCTAAGACATCCGTGAT
>ERZ1049444.1265-NODE-1265-length-19304-cov-7.471401_pt1 | contig 19304 bp, 14 predicted proteins | sample MGYA00383101_ERZ1049444 | MGnify/ENA primary metagenome ERZ1049444 (study PRJEB29581, sample SAMEA5548371) | metagenome | biome: marine; feature: coastal; material: water | depth 50 m | study: Short-term variability in the microbial, nano- and picoplankton...
GAACTCACGACATTTACCTTGGCAAGGTAACGCTCTACCCCTGAGCTACGCCCGCGTCCTTGGGTGAGCGAGAGATATAAACAACCGGCGCGACCTGCAAGAGGAAAAACGCCGAATTGTAATTTTTTTCAATACCGAGAGACCATAAGAAATTACACAAAGTGAACAAAGCACCGGATTTGGCATCGAATCTGTTGATTTTAACTTATTCCAACTCGATCAAAAGGTCTTTGGCATCAATTTGCCCACCTGATTGCGCATGCACCGATTTGATCGTTGCGCTGCGCTCGGCGTGAATGCCTGTTTCCATTTTCATAGCTTCTATGGTCAATAGCAGATCGCCCTCGTTGATCTTTTGGCCAACAGTGACTGCAACTGATGCAACGACACCCGGCATGGGCGCACCAATATGATTTGGGTTGCCAAGCTCGGCCTTGGGCCGCGCGGCGGTTTGGGATTTGACCAAGCGGTCTGGAACCCGGATGACCCGTGGTTGGCCATTGAGTTCAAAGAAAACTTTAACTTCACCGTTCTCATCGGTCTTTCCAATAGCTTGCAGGCGAATTTCAAGTATTTTACCCGGATCAATTTCGGCGGTGATTTCCTCGCCCGGTTGCATGCCGTAGAAAAAAGTCTTTGTCGGCAGCGCGCGCACCGGTCCATAGGTGCGATGGCGGCCCATATAGTCCAAAAAGACCTTAGGATACATCAGATAGCTGTTCAAATCTTCGCTATCTACGGGTTTTCCCTCAAGTTCTTTTTCCAGATCGGCTTTGGTCCGGGTTATATCTGTGGGCGGCAGATGGACGCCCGGCCGAGTAAGGGTTGGTTTTTCACCTTTGAGAACTTTGTCGATGATCTTTGATGGAAATCCGCCCGGAGGCTGACCGAGATTTCCACGCATCATGTCTACGACGCTATCGGGGAAGGCAACATCGGTGTCGGGGGACTCTACTTGGTCGCGGCTTAGTCCTTGTGATACCATCATCAGGGCCATGTCTCCGACCACCTTGGAGGACGGGGTTACTTTCACAATATCACCAAACATCTGGTTCACATCTGCATAGGTGCTTGCCACCTCAGGCCATTTTTCTTCCAACCCCAAAGAACGGGCTTGGGCCTTAAGGTTGGTGAACTGACCGCCCGGCATTTCATGTAGATAAACTTCTGAAGCAGGCGCAGCTAGCCCGCTTTCAAAAGCAACATATTGCGCGCGCACCTGCTCCCAATAATCGCTCATTGCGCGAACAGCTTCAATGTTGAGGCCGGTGTCGCGGTCTGAGTTGCGCAGAGCCTCGACCACTGAGCCGAGGCAGGGTTGCGAGGTGCCGCCGGAAAATGCATCCATCGCCACATCCACCGCATCGACCCCTGCATCACTTGCCGCCAGAATGGTCGCGCCGGCAAGGCCCGAAGTGTCATGGGTATGGAAGTGCACTGGAAGGCCCACTTCTTCTTTCAAAGCTTTGACCAAAACCCGGGCAGCTGCAGGTTTCAGCAGGCCGGCCATATCCTTTAGTCCCAGAACATGGGCGCCCGCTGCCTTGAGCTCTTGCGCCATTGTGACATAGTATTTTAGATCATATTTTGACCGTTCAGGGTTAAGGATATCCCCTGTATAGCAGATGCTTGCTTCGCAGATTTTCCCAGAGGTGATGACCGCATCCATCGCAACGCGCATATTTTCAACCCAGTTAAGGCTGTCAAAAACGCGGAACACATCAATGCCTTTTGCCGCCTCGGCCACAAAACTTTGCACCACATTGTCAGGATAGTTGGTATACCCGACCCCGTTGCTGGCGCGCAGCAGCATCTGGGTCATCAGATTGGGCATATGGGTGCGCAGATCGCGCAAACGTTGCCAGGGGCATTCTTGTAAGAACCGATAGGCAACATCAAAGGTCGCGCCGCCCCAGCATTCGACGCTGAAAAGGTCTGGTAAATTGGCCGCATAGGCTGGGGCTGCATTTATCATGTCAATGGACCGCATGCGCGTGGCCAGAAGGGATTGATGGCCGTCACGCATTGTGGTGTCCGTGATCAGTAATTTCTTTTGCTCAAGCATCCAGTCGGCGACGCCCTGTGCGCCTTTGGTTTCAAGCAATTGCCGCAGGCCGTCAGGCACATCAGGGGAGTGCTGCGGCGGCACCGGCGCCTTTAGGCCATGATCCGGCGCTGGTCGGTCCGTGGTTTCAGGGTGCTTGTTGACGGAAATATCCGCTATATATGTCAGCACTTTTGTGCCCCGGTCGCGGCGCTTTTTAAAATTGAACAGATCGCTGGTGTCGTCGATGAACTTGGTGGTGTATTGATTGTTTAGAAACGTTGGATGTTTCAGCAGGTTTTCGACAAAAGCAATATTAGTACTGACCCCGCGGATGCGAAACTCGCGCAATGCGCGGTCCATACGGGCGATGGCTTTTTCTGGGGTGGGGGCCCAAGCGGTGACTTTCACCAAAAGCGAGTCGTAATAGCGCGTGATCACACCGCCAGAATAGGCTGTGCCGCCATCAAGCCGAATGCCCATGCCGGTGGCGCTGCGATAGGCGGTGATGCGGCCGTAATCCGGAATGAAGTTATTTTGCGGGTCTTCGGTGGTAATGCGGGTTTGCAAGGCATGCCCGTTTAATTTGATATCATTTTGGCTTGCTTTGCCGGTCGCCTCGGCCAAAGGCTTGCCTTCTGCGATCAAAATTTGCGACTGAACAATATCAATGCCAGTGACTTCTTCTGTGACCGTATGCTCAACCTGTACCCTTGGGTTCACTTCAATGAAGTAAAACTTCTCACTGTCCAAATCCATTAAGAATTCAACAGTGCCAGCACATTCATAATTCACATGCGCACAGATTTTGCGCCCCAGCTCACAAATCTCTGTGCGTTGCGCCTCGCTGAGATAGGGGGCCGGTGCGCGCTCGACAACTTTCTGGTTGCGCCGCTGAACCGAACAATCACGTTCCCACAAATGATAAATATCGCCGTGTTTATCGCCAAGGATTTGAACCTCGACATGGCGGGCGCGGGTGATCATTTTCTCAAGATAGCCTTCACCGTTGCCAAAGGCGGCTTCCGCTTCGCGGCGTCCTTCCAGTACTTTTTCTTCTAGCTCGTCAGGTCCAAAGATGGGCCGCATCCCGCGGCCGCCCCCGCCCCAAGAAGCTTTTAGCATCAAAGGATATCCGGTTTCTGCAGCCTCTTTACGGATCGCAGCCATGTCATCGCCAAGCACATTAGTGGCCGGAATGACAGGAACCCCGGCCGCAATGGCAACCTGACGGGCAGATGCCTTGTCGCCAAGTGCGCGCATGGTTTCGGCTTTGGGGCCAATAAAGGTGATGTTATGGGCTGCGCAGGCCTCGACAAAATCAGGGTTTTCGGACAGCAGACCGTAGCCCGGGTGGATCGCATCAGCGCCGCATTCCCGCGCTACGCGGATAATTTCATCAATCGACAGATAGGCGGCCACCGGGCCCATGCCTCTGCCAATGCGGTAGGCTTCATCGGCTTTGAACCGGTGCAGGCTGAGCTTGTCTTCTTCAGCGAAGACCGCGACGGTTTTCTTTCCCATCTCATTTGCGGCTCGCATGACGCGAATGGCAATTTCTCCACGGTTGGCAATCAGAATTTTCTGAAATTCGGGCATCCGATAGTCCTTTTTAGCTTGGTTTTGCTGCACTGGGTTAGAGGCCCTAGCGTGGCCGGGATGCTGCAATGCAGAAATTAAGGTGTCAATGTGAATTATACCAAAAATATTACTGAAAATGTTAAAAAATTGAACATTTAGAACAGTTATGGAATCAATGTGCGGAACAGCGGCGATTTAAGCAATTTTTGAACACAGGCATCTGGCGCATTCGTTGAGATCAACCAAACCAAGTTGACCCATATTTGCAATCAGGTCTTTTTTAAGAATACTGGTCAGGTGGGCGGGGCCTTGGCGGCCCAACGCGCCAAGCGCAAAATGCCATGCAGACCCAAGCATGACAAAATCAGCCCCTAAAGCAAGCGCCCGCAATATGTCCATTCCGCGCTCGACACCACTGTCGAAAATGATCGGCAATTTACTTGCACGGCGAATGGACGGAAGCACTTCCAAACTGGTCAAGGTGCCATCAAATTGGCGGCCCGCGTGGTTTGATACCCAAAGGGCATCAACGCCGATGGCCTCAAGCCGCTCTACATCTTTGTGGTTCATAATCCCTTTAAGCACCAATGGTCCCTGCCAATGATCACGAAGCCAGTTCACATATTCCATATCCGGGGAGGTGCGCAGCTGATAGCCAATGTGTTCGGTGATCGGCAACCCGCGACTTGCATCGCCATATTGGCTGACAAAAGGCATCTCTGGTCGTCCATGAAGGGCGGTTGCAATGGCCCAAGCAGGGCGGCGGGCAATTTGCGCCAGTAATCTCGCTGTCAAAACCGGCGGATGTGTGATGCCGCCTCTGGCTTGACGTTCGCGGCGGCTGGCCTCTGGCAAGTCGACGGTCAAAACCAAAGTTTCAAAACCGGCCTCTTTCACGCGGCGCAGCATGTCGCGGCGAATGTCCGGATCGCGCGGCGGATAAAGTTGAAACCACCCATTGCCCTTGGTGTGTGGTCCAACTTGCTCAGGTGTCTGGCAGGCCACGGTAGATAGGCAATAGGGTATGTTGGCATCACCGGCATTTTTTGCCAATAAACTCTCTGCGTCTGGCCAAACCAGTCCGGACATTCCAACAGGGGCCACCCCAAAAGGCAGATCATAAGTCTTGCCCAGCAGTGTTTTGCGCGTGTCCGGTTCAATCGGGCCATGCAGGATTGAAGGCATCATTTTGATGTCTTCAAAGATTGTCCTATTGCGTTTGTGTGTCACCTCAGCGCCGGTTCCACTGTCCAGATATTCCCAAACAAAATGCGGAATGCGCCGCCGCGCCTTGGGTTTTAAAAATTCAACAGCCGGATATTTGTATTCGAGAGTCATGTGAGCATTTGCCCCAGTTTATTGATATTTGTCCAGAACTTAACACACTTAGCAGGGCATGCGCTTTTATCTGTCCATCAGCTTTAAATCATCACCAGCGACGGCTGAATTCACCGCAATCGTCTTTTTTTAGTGATGCAACAGGGCAAAAAAAATTAGAACATATACTGAACATCTCTTTTCATTCATTATTCTCCGCGCTAGTTTGCCATCATGAGCAGTTTTGATGAAATGGACGCATTTGAAGGCGCATCCCTGTCGGCGCGCGCGATTGCTGCGCGCCCGCAACCCTATCTGGATCAGCTAAATCCAGCCCAGCGTGAAGCGGTCGAAACCTTAGAGGGTCCCGTTCTAATGTTGGCCGGAGCGGGAACTGGAAAAACCAAGGCGCTGACCTGCCGCGTTGTCCACCTGCTTAACACCGGCAAGGCGCGGCCCAATGAAATCCTATCCGTAACCTTTACCAACAAAGCCGCGCGCGAGATGAAAACGCGGGTTGGGGATTTACTGGGGCAGGCGGTCGAGGGATTGCCTTGGATGGGAACCTTTCATTCGATTTGTGTCAAACTGTTGCGCCGCCATGCAGAACTGGTTGGTCTGAAGAGCAATTTCACAATTTTAGACACAGATGATCAATTGCGGCTATTAAAACAGCTGGTTTCTGCGGCAAACATTGATGAAAAACGCTGGCCAGCGCGGCAGCTTGCCGGAATTATTGACAATTGGAAAAACCGCGCTTGGATGCCGGAAAAAGTGCCAAGCGCAGAAGCCGGTGCTTACAACAATCGCGGCACTGAAATTTATGCACAGTATCAAAACCGCCTTCGGGACTTGAATGCTGTAGATTTCGGCGATCTGCTTTTGTTGATGGTCACGATTTTTCAAAACCACCCGGATGTACTTGAGCAATATCAGCGCTGGTTCAAATATATTCTGGTGGACGAATACCAAGACACCAATGTGGCGCAGTACATGTGGCTAAGACTGCTTGCTGGCGGGCATAAAAATATCTGCTGCGTTGGGGATGATGACCAGTCCATCTATGGCTGGCGCGGCGCAGAGGTTGGTAATATTCTACGCTTTGAAAAGGACTTTCCAGGCGCAAAAGTTGTTCGGCTAGAGCAAAACTATCGCTCGACACCGCATATCCTTGCCGCTGCGAGCGGGGTTATAGCCGGCAATCAAGGCCGGCTTGGCAAAGAGCTTTGGACAGATTTGCCAGATGGCGAAAAGGTACGTCTGATCGGGCATTGGGATGGCGAAGAAGAAGCCCGCTGGATCGGCGAAGAGGTTGAAGCAACCCAGCGAGGCACCCGCGGTTTAAAGGGTTTCGGGCTTGATGATATGGCTATTTTGGTGCGTGCAAGCCATCAGATGCGCGCTTTTGAAGACCGCTTTTTGACGATCGGCCTGCCGTATCGGGTGATCGGCGGACCGCGGTTTTACGAACGCATGGAAATTCGGGATGCAATGGCTTATTTTCGGGTTGTCACCAGCCCGGAAGATGATCTTGCTTTCGAGCGCATCGTCAATACCCCCAAACGGGGTTTGGGGGATAAAGCTCAGCAAAAAATGCAAATTATGGCCCGCAGCCATGGTGTGCCGTTGATTGAAGGGGCGCGGTTGCTGCTGGAAAACCAGCAAATCAGCGGTAAAGGCGCAAAGGAGCTTTCGCAGCTTTTGGACGCTATAGCGCGTTGGGGGCGGCTGACTGGTGATGCAGCTATGAGCCATGTTGAGCTGGCTGAAATTATTCTTGATGAGTCTGGCTACACCGAGATGTGGCAAGCCAATAAAACCCCCGAAGCACCTGGCCGCCTTGAAAACCTAAAAGAACTGGTCAAAGCGCTTGAGGAATTTGAAAATATACAGGGTTTTTTAGAGCACGTGAGCCTTGTGATGGACAATGACAGCGAAGAGGGCGGCGAAAAAGTGTCAATTATGACATTGCATGCGGCAAAAGGGCTTGAATTTCCCGTGGTGTTTTTGCCGGGCTGGGAAGATGGGCTTTTCCCGTCGCAGCGCAGTATGGATGAAAGCGGCCTTAAAGGTCTCGAAGAAGAGCGCCGTCTTGCCTATGTTGGCATCACCCGCGCCGAGCAAATCTGCACCATATCCTTTGCAGGCAACCGGCGGGTCTTTGGCCAGTGGCAATCATCAATGCCTTCGCGGTTTATTGATGAATTGCCTGAGCAACATATAGAAGTTCTGACCCCTCCGGGGCTATATGGCGGCGGATATGGGGCAGCTGGAGTGCAGTCTGGGATAGACAAAACCGCTGCTGAGACCAGTGGATACAATTCGCCCGGATGGAAACGGCTGCAGGCCAGTTCGTCACAGCGGCCCATGGGTCAACCCAAAGAACAAAATCAGATCACCATAAACGCAACCGCAATTTCGGTGCACACAGAGGGTGAGCGCGTGTTTCATCAGAAATTTGGCTATGGAACAGTGATCGGTATTGAGGGCGATAAGCTTGAGATTAGCTTTGAAAAAGCAGGGGTGAAAAAAGTTGTGTCTCGGTTTGTAACAGGCGCCGACGACATCCCCTTTTAAAGCTTTTTTAGGCCTTATAATAAATTAGCAGCGGGAAGGGGGAGGATCCTTCACCGCTGCTATTTTCGTCCGGCCCCGGGAGGAGGAAAGGGCCTTTCGAATCTTGGTTAAACTTTCTGTGCCGCTTCCAGGGCAACCGAGCGGATCATTGAGCGGTTCAGGCCCAGATCTGCAAGCTCATGGTTGCTCAGGCGGGACAATTCGTTAAAGGTTGAGCGGTAGGCCCGACGGCGATCCATATAGTCTGATGCAGCCGACAAAAGTGCTGCAGATCTTGCCATGAGACCTGAAGACAGGGCGTTTGAATGTGATGCATAAGCCATTTTAATTTCCTTTTCTAAGAGATCATATGTTGCTGTCTCTGATGACACCTATCTAATATCTTTCTGCGCACGCACAATGGCTATGATTGCAATGCCGCTATGCAGCAATTGCATGGGGGCATGAATGGGTTAGGGGATTGGTTTTTTGATATAATTTTGAACTTTGGGCCCCTATCTACGAGCAGTACAAAGTTACTTACAACAATAACCAACGCGATCTAAGCGTAGTCTTTAAATTGTGGTTTTTCAACCTAAGTACATACTGTCGTTTTGGGGGATGGCCTGTTGCGCTAAATTCCAAAGCAGGTGCGATGTTAAGAAGCACGATCAAGTTTTAAGTTGCAATTACAGGGCAAATCTTGCATTTCAAGGCCTGTATCATGGGCAAGGAAATACCAATGCGCGATGAAATTCTAAATGCACTTAATCGGTTTAATCTTCCCGATGGTGGCACGCTTGTTTCACGCGATATGATACGCGCATTACAGATCGAAAACGGCCATGTGCAGTTTATTATTGAAGTGTCCGACGGCGATCTTGCCAAAGTGATAGATCCGCTGCAGCCCCAAATCGAAAGCCAGCTGCGTAATTTGGCTGGTGTCGAAAAAGTATCGATTGTACTGACAGCGCATAAATCTGCCCAGCCCGCGACAGCGCCGCCCTCATTGAAAGTGGGGGGGCATCCTAAGCCGCAGTCAGGGCCGATGAAGCCCCAAGGGGTCGATAGGATCATTGCGATTGCCTCTGGCAAAGGGGGGGTTGGAAAATCAACGGTTTCATCGAATTTGGCAGTAGCCCTTGCAGCGCAAGGTCGCCGCGTTGGTCTTTTGGATGCAGATATTTATGGCCCTTCGCAACCGCGTATGATGGGTATCAATAAACGACCGGCAAGCCCTGATGGCAAAACCATCATACCACTGCATGCCCATGGCGTTACGTTGATGTCGATTGGATTTATGCTCGAAGAAAACAAGGCGGTGGTCTGGCGCGGTCCAATGCTTATGGGGGCATTGCAGCAGATGATATCGCAGGTTGCCTGGGGCGAGCTTGATATTTTACTGGTGGATCTTCCACCGGGTACCGGCGACGTGCAACTTACCCTGTGCCAAAAAACCCAGCTTACGGGCGCAATTGTAGTCTCTACGCCTCAGGATGTTGCTTTGCTGGATGCCCGCAAAGCGATGGATATGTTCAATACCTTAAAAACACCAATTTTAGGTCTGGTGGAAAATATGTCCGTCTTTCACTGCCCGCATTGCGGTGAAACCAGCAATATATTCGGTCACGGCGGCGTTGCGGATGAGGCGAAAGAACGGGGCCTGCCGTTTCTTGGGGCTTTGCCGCTAGACCTTGCCACGCGGCTTGCCAGCGATGATGGTCGTCCTGTGGCTCTTAGTGAAGGGGCAGTTGCCGAAGCTTATGCGCAGCTTGCAAAAGGCCTGATACACGGCGGCATGGCATAATTAAAACAATCCTATAAGAAAATGCTGCCGAGTATTTGCCTGCTAGGTTCGGGCGGCCATCTGGATCAGATACAATTTGGGAAACTATGGGCAAAATTAAAAAAAGATCGATTCGTTTGCCGTTATCGCCGGAATTTTTATAATTTATTGTTGAATTTTCAGTAAATCTAGAGAATTTTAGAAAAATTGTGTTCAATTTTGGGAAAATGGATTTCCGTCATAATATCTACATATCGGTAAAAAAGTAAATATATGTCTATATATAGTATTATATTTGCACTCAAGGATATATTTAGATCGCTTGTTTATGTATTTTCCCAAAATATACCATAAAATCCCAAATATTTCTTGCAAAAGCTCTTATCCCGTGTCATCAATACCCTTGATGAAGTCGGGAATTGACAATGGACATTAAGATCCAAAATCCCAGAGCAGGTTTCATACAGGCCCCGCTTTCATCAAACAAAATGATCCGGCGCGCGAGCGAAAATGTACCCCCCCCAGGTGCGCGTGCAGTCGGACATCCCCGCAAAGCGGGACGATGACGGCGGATTGGGCAGTGGCAGCAGCTCAGTCCGTCTTTTCGTTTCAGGGGAGCGAATTGGGACTACACAAGGGCGAGCATAGATATGGCGCGCAGGTTTAGAGGTGAAGGTCTGCAGAAGGTGGACGCAAAGGGACGGGTGTCTATTCCGGCCCTTTTTCGCCGTGTCATTGAGGCCTGTGATCCCAACTGGTGCGATGGTCTGCCGCCGGAACTGGTCATTGTTTATGGCGACAGCCGGCGCAATTTTCTTGAGTGTTATACAATCGAGGCGATCCAAGAAGTAGACCGTAAAATTGATCAGCTTGCACGTGGGTCACTGGGGCGAAAAACACTTGAACGCCTCTTTCATGGGCAGAGTTTCCCAACCTCGATTGACGATACCGGCCGGCTTGTTTTGCCTGCCCGGTTGCGGCAAAAAATTGATATTGAAAAAGAAGCTTATTTCATCGCGGCAGGCGATACATTCCAAATTTGGAATCCAGCAACCTATGAAGCTGACCAAACAAAAATCGAGCAATGGCTTCATGAGCAGCCAGAAGATTTTGATCCATTAAGCTTTCTTGATGAGGATGGAGGAGCTTGAGTATGACGCCGGCGGCTCTTTCCACCCAGGCTGATCCTCATATCCCCGTTTTATTGCGCCCGATTTTAAAAGCCGCAGCGCCGATCTCAGGGGATTGGCTGGATGGAACATTTGGAGCAGGCGGCTATAGCAAAGGATTACTTGATGCTGGCGCAAACACAGTCATAGGTTTGGATCGTGATCCGGCGGTTCACACAATGGCTGCTGAGTGGGTGGCAGATTATGGCGGCCGGCTTCGCTTAGTCGAGGATGTTTTTTCCAACTTGGATCACCATGGCCAAAATTTGGATGGTGTTGTGCTTGATCTGGGGGTTTCCTCTATGCAGTTGGATCAACCCGATCGCGGTTTTTCATTTTTGCGCGATGGCCCACTTGATATGCGAATGAGCCAGCATGGCCCATCCGCAGCAGAGCTTGTTAATGAAATGGATGAAGGTGATTTGGCTGATCTTCTGTTCCGCTTTGGAGAAGAGCGCGCCAGCCGCCGTATCGCCCGTGCAATAGTCGCGCGGCGCAATACCGAGCAATTTGATAGCACGCTTGATCTGGCCTCAGTGATTGAAAGCTGTTTGCCCCGCGCCAAACCAAATCAGTCCCATCCAGCCACGCGCAGTTTTCAGGCGTTACGGATAGCAGTGAACAATGAATATGGTGAACTGTTCGAGGGATTGATTGCTGCAGAGCGCGCCCTTAAAAAGGATGGTTTGCTGGTTGTGGTTACTTTTCATTCCGTAGAAGACCGAATGGTTAAGCGCTTCTTGCAAACCCGTGCAGGGCGCAAAGGTCGCTCAAATCGCTTTGCCCCCGATACCAAGATTGAAGAGCCGCAATTTGACCTGATCAGCCGTAAAGCAATCATCGCTGATGCAGGCGAACTTGCCGAAAACCCGCGTGCCAGATCTGCCAAGTTGCGGATCGCCAAGCGCACATCAGCAGTCCCCGGGGGTCGCCTTGAGGCGCGCGAGCTTGGAATGCCGGTACTGAAAGGATCACGATAATGCGCGGCTTTCTTTATGCATTAACAGTCTCTTTGGTAATGGGATTGGCCTATTGGGCCTATCAAGAAAACATCAAAACACAGGCAGTTCTGTCATATGTTGAAGCGTTACAAGATGATATTGGACATGCGCGGGCCCGGCTTAAGATACTGCGCGCGGAATGGGCCTATCAAAACCGTCCTGAACGGTTGCAGGATCTTGCAGACTTAAATTACGACGGCTTAAAGCTATTGCCACTGAGTGCAGATCATTTCGGACGCGTCGATCAAGTGGGATTTCCTGAACTTCCCTTGCTTGATCAAGAGGATTTAAGACCGCTGGATGTGGCAAGCCGGAGGATTGGTCAATGAGCGATATGCCCTTGCGCGCGCCTTTACGGCCGCTCAGCCAAATATTGCCAGCACGTGATCGCGGCGAAAACCCTGATATCATCGAACGAAAAAATATAGAACTTCGCCATGAAACCCAACGTGACCCTGCGCGTGCGCGCGCCCAAGGCAGGTTATTGGTTTTGGGGATTATGTTTATCTGTATTTTTGCGGTGATCACTGTTCGCATCGGGTTGCTGTCTGCCTCTGAGCCGATCGAGCCAAGATCACAAAAGGCGGGCGCTTCCATTATTGCCCAGCGTGCCGATATTGTTGATCGTCGCGGCCGTATTCTGGCCACCAATATGGAAACCCACTCGCTTTATGTTGAAACAGCACATTTGGTTGATGCGCAGGGAACCGCCCGGGCTTTGGCTCAGGTTTTTCCTGATCTGGATGCCGATCGCCTGTTCAAAGCGTTTACCGGCCAGCGCAAGTTTTTATGGATCAAGAAAAAGCTCAGCCCAGAGCAAATGCAGGCCGCGCATGACATCGGGGATCCGGGATTGCGCTTTGGTCCGCGCGAAATGCGGCTATATCCCAATGGAAATCTGGCGGCACATGTTTTGGGCGGCGCAAGCTTTGGCCGTGAGGGCGTTCATGCGGCTGAAGTTGTTGGGGTTGCTGGCGTAGAGAAAAGCTTTGATGAACGGCTGCGCGATCCAGCCCAATCCGGCGCACCTTTGCAGCTTTCAATAGATTTATCGGTGCAGGCTGCCGTTGAGCAAGTGCTCTATGGCGGCATGCAGCTTTTGAATGCCAAAGGCGCTGCAGCCATTTTGATGGATGTGCATACTGGCGAAGTACTATCACTAGCATCGCTGCCTAATTTTGACCCGAATAATCGGCCAAGTTTGCCCGCAAAACTAAAAGCGGCCGATAGCCCTCTGTTCAACCGGGCCCTGCAAGGGGTCTATGAGTTGGGTTCGACATTCAAAATATTTGCGGTGTCCCAAGCGCTGCAAATGGGGATGGTCACACCCGAAACCATCATTGATATTCGCGGACCAATTCGGTGGGGTAAATTCCGGATCAAGGATTATCATAATTATGGGGCCAAATTACCGGTCTTTGAAGTGATCACCAAATCAAGCAATATTGGCGCCGCAAGAATTGCGCAAATGATAGGCGCCGAAGAGCAGAAGAGGTTTTTAACTTCTCTCGGGTTTCTGGCTCCGATCCCGATTGAAATGCCCGAAGCAAAGGGCGGACGGCCTCTTGTGCCCAGCAAATGGACCGAGCTGTCGACAATGACAATATCTTATGGTCATGGGCTGTCTGCAACGCCGCTGCATTTGGCTGTGGGATATGCAGCCATTGCCAATGGAGGCTATAAAGTCACGCCGACTTTGGTGCCCAATCCAACAGTTGCTAAAGGCGAGCGTGTGTTGTCGGAAACTGTTTCTAAACAGTCAGTTGATATGCTGCGCAGTGTAGTCACCGACGGCACCGCCTCATTTGGAGAGGTGGCAGGCTATGCGGTTGCCGGAAAAACTGGAACCGCTGACAAGCCAAATCCGCAGGGCGCCTATCATGAGGAAAAGGTGATCTCGACGTTTGCTTCCATTTTCCCAGCAAACGATCCCAAATATGTTCTTGTGGTGTCTTTGGATGAACCAGAAGACCGAACCGGAAGCGAGCCGCGCCGAACCGCCGGTTGGACTGCAGTGCCTGTAGCGGCCGAAATTATCGGCCGGATTGCGCCTTTGCTTGGGATGCGACCATTGATTGAAAAACAAACGCGTGCTGATATAACACTGACATCAACGAACTAAAAGTCTTGGGCAAGTGGTACGCCATTGCCCCTAAAATGTTGTGAGCAGCGACGCAAATGGGCAGTACAGAAAAATACCTTAGTGATCTTGGATTGACTCCCCTGCGAGGCAGCGACAGACCTGTCCGCGGTCTGTCATCCGACAGCCGATCGGTGGTCAAAGGAAGCCTTTTTGCAGCTTTGCCGGGCACGCAGGTGCATGGCGGCCACTTTATCGGTCAGGCGCTTGAAAATGGCGCGCATACGATATTGACCGATCGCGCCGGCTACGAGATGGCCCGCGACGTGATTTCATCCTTTAATGCGGCGGTGGTGGTCGCCCAAGATCCGCGTGCGGCGCTGGCCTTGACTGCGGCATTATGGTTTGCGCGCCAGCCTGAAAAAGTTATCGCCGTAACCGGCACTAACGGAAAAACCTCGGTGGCGAGTTTTTGTCAGCAAATCTGGGCTGAACTTGGTCATTCTTCGGTGAATATTGGCACCACAGGAGTGGAAGGTGCCTGGACAGCACCTTTGGCGCATACCACGCCTGATCCGGTCACTTTGCATGGCATTCTATCCGCCGCCGCAGAAGCAGGCATCACCCATGCAGCAATGGAAGCATCGAGCCATGGCCTTGATCAGCGCCGACTTGAAGGGGTGCGCCTCAAGGCTGCCGGATTTACCAATATTTCCCAAGATCATTTGGACTATCATGATGATTTTGAGGCATATTTTGCCGCAAAAACAGGTCTTTTTCATCGCGTATTGCCACAAGATTGCCCGGCGGTCATCAATAGTGACACGCAAAAAGGTCTGGCTTTGGCTGAGCGATTAAAGCAGCGCGACCAGCAGGTGATTACGACAGGGCGCAACGAGACAGCAGACTTGCGGTTGATGGGGCAGAGGTTTTCCCCAAGGGGGCAAGATGTCCGCTATCAATGGCACGGCGCGCCTTTTCAAGCCCACCTACCTCTCATAGGCGGATTTCAGGCGGAAAATGTTCTACTGGCGACCGGGCTGGTGATTGCATCGGGCCATGATCCCCGTGATGTGTTTGAAACATTGCCGCATCTAGTGACCGTGCGCGGACGTATGGATTTCGCCGCAGAGCGTCTCAACGGGGCATCGGTTTTTGTTGATTATGCCCACACGCCGGATGCGGTTAAAACAGCCATTGAAGCGTTTCGGCCCCATGTCATGGGACGATTGATTGCAATCATTGGTGCCGGCGGTGATCGCGATCGTGGAAAACGACCGCAGATGGGGGCCTTGGCAGCCGAAGCCTCTGATCACCTGATTGTCACAGATGACAATCCGCGAAGCGAAGATCCTTCACAGATACGCAAGATGGTTCTGGCGGGTATTGAAAATGCCGATCATGTCAGCGAAGTAGGCGACCGCGCCGAGGCAATACTGCGCGCTGTTGATATGCTTGGCCCGGGCGATGGTCTTTTGATCACTGGCAAAGGCCACGAAACCGGTCAGGTTATTGGGCAAGATGTTTTGCCGTTTAACGATGCCGAACAGGCAAGTGTAGCCGTTGCTGCCTTGGATGGATTGGTCTCATGACGCTTTGGACTGCAGCCGAGGCCGCGCGGGCAACTGGCGGTACAACCACCACCGATTGGACGGCTTCGGGCGTGTCGATTGATAGTCGCAGCTTGCAGGCAGGCGATTTATTTGTTGCATTGAATGCGGCCCGTGATGGGCATGAATTTGTGGCTGATGCACTGGCCAAGGGCGCTTGTGCTGCATTGGTATCACGGGCGCCGCCGGGGGTTTCTGCGGATGCGCCGTTGCTGACCGTCGCGGATGTTCAGCGAGGCCTAGAGGATTTGGGCCGCGCCGCGCGGGATCGCACATCAGCAAAGGTTGTGGCCATCACCGGCTCGGCAGGAAAGACATCCACCAAAGAAATGCTGCGAGAGATGTTCGCCGAACAAGGCATTACCCATGCCTCTGTGGCCAGCTATAATAACCACTGGGGCGTGCCGCTAACACTGGCTCGAATGGCGCGCGACGTAGATTTTGCCGTGATCGAGATCGGCATGAACCACCCAGGTGAAATTGCGCCTCTTGCGCAGCAGGCGCGACCGGATGTTGCTGTGGTAACGACAGTTGCAGAAGCCCATCTTGAGGCCTTTCGTGATGTTTCAGAAATCGCGGGTGAAAAAGCGGCGCTGATGAGCGGGCTGCAACCTGATGGAATTGCGGTTCTCAATGCCGAGATCGAAACAGCGGGCGTGCTGCGGCATGAGGCGGAAAAATATGGGTGCAAAGCCGTTTGGTTTGGAACTGCCAGCTCGGATGCGCAAGTGCTAAAACTCGAGCAAACCGGCAATACAACCTTGGCAGAGATTTTACTCTGCGGGCAAAAACATGCAATGCGCCTAAATACTCTGGGACGGCATTTTGCAATGAACGCTTTGGCTGCTCTCTTGGCGGTGCAGTGCGTCGGGGCGGACCTAGCTAAAGCCCTCGAAGCGTTGGAAACTTGGCGTCCCGGCTTCGGGCGCGGCGCGCGTGAAAAGATTATGTTTGGTGATGGGTCTGTGGATTTAATCGACGACGCATATAACGCCAATCCAGCGTCAATGCGGGCTGCGCTGGATATGATTTCGGCGTCGAGCGCGCCCCGCCGGATTGCTTTTTTGGGCGATATGAAAGAGCTTGGAGCCAATGAGGTTGATCAGCACCGCGCGCTTGCGCAATGGCCAGCGCTTGGCTCGCTGGATCAGATTCACACCGTTGGCCCGTTGATGCGGGCCCTTCACGATGCATTGCCCCACCACGCGCGCGGGGTTCACTTTACCCGTAGCGATGAGATGGCCAAAGCCTGCCATGATTTGCTAAAGCAAAATGACTGTGTCTTGGTGAAGGCTTCTCTAAGCATGGGATTGCAGCAAGTGGTTGACGAAATGCGTAAATTAGGTCACTCGAAACCAGACGCGGGCAGTAGGTAACCGCAAGGAGATAGATAATGCTATATTGGCTGACAGCTCTGTCGGATGGCGGTGATGCGTTCAACCTTTTTCGGTATATCACTTTTCGGGCGGGTGGGGCTTTTTTCACGGCCTTGATTTTTGGATTTATCTTTGGTCGCCCATTGATCAACGTTTTGCGCCGGACGCAAGGCAAAGGTCAACCAATCCGCGCTGATGGCCCTGAGAGCCACTTTGCAAAGGCCGGCACCCCAACAATGGGTGGCCTTTTGATTTTACTTGCTGTTTTAAGCTCAAGCTTGCTTTGGGCGCGGCTTGATAATGCCTTTGTTTGGATTGTATTGTTCGTGACCTTTTCATTTGGTCTGATCGGCTTTGCGGATGATTATGCCAAAGTCAGCAAACAAAGTGCGAAAGGGGTTCCCGGATGGCTTAGGTTACTGCTCGGCTTTGTTATTGCGGCAATTGCGGCCTATTGGGCAACCGCGCATCATCCAGAGGCTCTGCAGAACAAAATGGCTCTGCCAATTTTCAAAGATCTGCTTTTGAACATGGGATATGTCTTTTTACCCTTTTCGATGTTGGTCATTGTCGGCTCGGCGAATGCTGTGAATTTAACTGACGGGTTGGACGGGCTGGCGATTATGCCGGTCATGATTGCCGCCGGCGCGCTGGGCGTTATTGCCTATGCGGTGGGCCGTGTTGACTTTACGCAATATCTTGATGTGCATTATGTGCCCGGGACCGGCGAGATTTTAATCTTTTGCGCGGGCTTGATCGGCGGCGGCATGGGGTTTTTATGGTATAATGCCCCCCCTGCTGCGGTGTTTATGGGCGACACTGGTTCCCTGGCCTTGGGCGGCGCACTTGGCGCGGTTGCAGTCTCTACCAAACATGAAATTGTTTGGGCCATCATTGGTGGTTTATTCGTTGTCGAAGCTCTTTCTGTGATTATTCAGGTCGGGTATTTCAAGCTCACAAGTAAACGTATTTTTTTAATGGCGCCTATTCATCACCACTATGAAAAAAAGGGCTGGGCAGAGCCAACCATCGTGATCCGCTTCTGGATTATTGCTTTAATTCTGGCAATGATCGGGCTTGCGACACTGAAAGTGCGCTAAAGGTTTCTGCGTATGTACTGGTTCGGTTGTTGGCGGTAAGACAACTGGTCAACGGCTACAAAATCGGTTAGCCAAGACGTAAGAAAAGAGATCACAAGCGGGTAAATAGATGATCGCAGCGCAAGGTGTATCAGGGTTGAAAGTGGCCGTTCTGGGGCTTGGCCGCAGTGGTCTTTCTGCTGCCCGTGCTTTGATTGCAGGCGGCGCTGAGGTGCTCGCATGGGATGATGGCGAACAGGCCAGGGGCGCGGCGCGGGATGCTGGGCTTGCGCTTTCGGATCTTGGGCGTCTGCGCGATTGGTCAGAAATTGCGCTTTGTGTCGTAAGCCCGGGGATTGCGCATCTTTACCCCAAAGCGCACCCTGTCATTGCCGCAGCGTTGGCGGCCGGGGTGCCGGTAGACAATGATATTGGTGTGTTTTTTAGGTCTTTTTCCAGTCGGGCCTGGGATAATTTTCAAAGCCTGCCAAAGATTATTGCAGTCACCGGCTCAAACGGAAAATCCACCACCAGCGCGTTGATCCATCACATTCTGACCCAAGTCGGACGGCCCAGCCAACTGGCGGGCAACATTGGCCGCGGAGTGCTTGATCTTGATCCGGTAACTGACGGCGAGGTGGTGGTGCTTGAGCTGTCAAGCTACCAGACCGAGCTGGCCCGCTCGCTGACCCCGGATGTAGGCGTTTTTACCAACTTAAGCCCTGATCATCTGGACCGCCATGGCGGAGAGGGCGGCTATTTTGCTGCCAAACGGCGGCTCTTTGCCGAAGGCGGCCCGGATCGGGCAGTCATCGGTGTGGATGAACCGGCAGGGATTTTTTTAGCAGGCCAACTGTCTGAAAGCGCCAATGATGATCGGGTGATCCGTATTTCATCAGGCCAAAAATTGATCGGACCGGGATGGCAAGTCTTTGCCCGCAAAGGGTTTTTATCCGAAATGCGCAAAGGGCGGCAAATCGCTTCTATGGATTTGCGGGACCTGCCCGGACTTGCCGGGGCGCACAATCACCAAAATGCTTGCGCCGCTTATGCGGCCTGCCGGGCCGTGGGGATTAGCCCCAAAGCGATTGCCGAGGCTCTGGCCAGTTTTCAAGGGCTCGCACACCGCTCGCAACTGATCGCCGAGGGTGGCGGTTTGCGCTTTATCAACGATAGCAAGGCCACCAATTTGGCCAGCGCGGCCAATGCGTTGGCGGCCTTTGAAAACGTGCGCTGGATTTGTGGCGGCTTGCAAAAAGACGGCGGCCTTGAGCCGCTTAATGCAGCCCTTGGACCTGTGATCAAAGCCTATGTGATTGGCCGTGAAGCGGCGGATTTTGCCCGCCAGCTCGAGTGCCCCAGCGCAGTGTGCACCACGATGCAGGCAGCCGTTGTGCAGGCGGTGGCCGAGGCGGGGCCGGGCGAGACCGTGTTGCTTGCACCGGCGGCGGCCAGCTTTGACCAATACGACAATTTCGAGCAGCGCGGCGATGATTTTATCGCCGAAGTACGCCGCCATTTGGCGGCTCAATAGGCCAAAAAACACTATCGGTATCGCGTCAGTATGACGGCAGTTTTGCGCAGGTGCGATTTTGGGCCGACGTCTGTTCTGAAAATCTTGCTTTTCTATTCTGAAAGTGAGCGGCTCTTAAAGCGAGCGGCAGAGTGAGTTTTTGATGTTCCTGCAGAGATCGGCTGTTGTCTA
>ERZ1049444.1270-NODE-1270-length-19281-cov-5.809165_pt1 | contig 19281 bp, 17 predicted proteins | sample MGYA00383101_ERZ1049444 | MGnify/ENA primary metagenome ERZ1049444 (study PRJEB29581, sample SAMEA5548371) | metagenome | biome: marine; feature: coastal; material: water | depth 50 m | study: Short-term variability in the microbial, nano- and picoplankton...
TTTGTGCCGCTGCTACTTCTGCCGCACTACGCAATGACGACAATTCGGATATCAGCTCGCTCCGGACGCTTTCGCTGTCTCGCAAATCGTCCAGCAGTCGCTCAGCGGTGGTTGTGACTGCGTTCAATTCTCTGGCTAGACCTGCGCGTTCTTCAAGTAGTGCCTCAATCTCGGCAGCCTTTTCGATCAACTCGTTTTGGATCAGCACTGCTGCTTCAACATCCGAACTTGCCGTGGCTTCTAGCGCTGCGTAGGCGACGTGTGCCGCTTCAAGATCGGCCTGCAACGTAGCAAGTTCAGCTTTCAACGCTTTGGATTGCTCAAATGATTGCTTCAAATCGAAACGCAATACTTCCATCGCGCGTTCTACATTGATCACTTCGCCGGCGGTTGTTCCTTGCAGTTTTTCTAGTGCTGATACCTGAGAATTCGCATTTGCGAGAAGCTTCTGGGTTTCATCAAGTTCAGACGACAACGCGGCAAGCCGCTCATCACGCACTGCAATAATTGCATCACGGTTTGTCAGGGCTTGCTCAAGTTCTACCTGCTTTTCAAGCATGTCAGCTTCGCGCGCTGTCATGTCAGCAATCTGCCCATTAAACACAGTAATTTGATCCGCGTGTGTTGCGATCAACTTCTGGCGGCTCTCATCAGATGCTTCCAATTGGCCTGACAAGTCCGCAATCTCGGCGTGCAAATCATCGCGCTCGGCCATCAGTTTGGATCGGGCATTTGCCAACGCATCTCGCTCGGCTGCGACGACGGCCTGCTGGTACTCAACCTTTGAGATTTCCTTACGGAGCTCAGATATCTCGGACATGGCCTGAGCATGTGCAGCTTCGGCGCCGGCTCTTGCTTGTCGCTCAGATTCCAATTCCTGAAGCGTCGACGCCGCCTGAGATTTTAGCACGTCAATATCAGCGTTGAGGCCTATAATGTCTGCTTGCAGGTCTGTGATAACTTGATCCCGTTCACGCACAGTTGCATTCGCCTTGCGGGTTTCGCCTTTACTGGACGACAAATCATTGCTGAGCTGCAGTTTTTCAGCCTCAATTACGTCGCGAATACCAAGCAGTTCGATACGCCGCGCATCCAGCGCCTCAACCCCTAGCGTCAGATCGCTGACCTCAGACTGAAGACCGCCAATTTGCGATTGCGCTTCGGCCAGCTTGCTTTCGACCAGTTCGCGGGCAGATATCTCAGCGCTGAGCTCATTCTCAAGTGCGGTTACTTTGGCCATGTTTTCAGCCAACTCAGCCTCTCGCAGTGCAAGCTCTTCTTGAAGATTGGCAAGTACACTGCCCGCATCGCCCAACTCGGTCGTCAAATCTAGCAGCTCTTGGCGAAGCGCGTCAGCCTCAGTCACAGAGTTCTCGTAGGTTTTCTCTAGAATGTCGTACTCGGATTTCAAAACTTTCTGAGCTTGCTCAAGCGCAAGTTTCGCATCCATTGTCACTTCCAAATCACCCGTCAGATCTGTCTGCGACTGTCGAAGAACTTCGATCTCAGCAATGGCCGTGGCGTGTAAGTCTTCGAACTTTCGCCGCATTGCCTCTTCTTGAGATAACGAGGTCTTCAATGCGGCAATCTCGGCGTCCCGTTCTTGCAGGACGGCTTTCAAAGTTTCTAATTCCTCAAGTGTTTTCACGTCACGCATTTGCGACGCAAAAAATCCCAGAAGAATAATCACAATCATCAGGATCGACACCGTCAAATCGGTCATCGAAACGAAAATGCTTTCGCTCTCTTCTTCTTGCTGATGACGCTTGCGACGGAACATTATTTTCTCGAAAACTCTGCCGCTTCACCCTCAGATCCACGAATGGCCTTTAAGATGTTTGCGAGGGTCCGCTCGGGTGACGAAAGCTTCACTTTGCCATCCACTATGCTGCTTAGTCTGGACAAAGTTGCATTCGATTTCGCGTCCAGAATATGCATGTAAAACCCAAGGATGATTGATCCGGTCAGACCGGCCAAAGACATGATAAACTTGGCCGAGGCGATCCGCAGTAAATCAGACAGCGATAACTGCAATAATTGTGGGTCTTGCCCAGCCAAAAGAATGGTCTGCCCGCTTTCACGCAGGGCGGCGATTAGGCCAAGGAAGGTTAACACCAACCCAGTGCTAACAAACAGCCCAGGAACCTGACGCCAAATGCCGTGACCGATGCTCATGGAATCACGGTTGAGGCAATCTGACGGTGAGACAAGTGCGTTTAGCGCCTCATCTTTGCCGTCAACCTCTTCCAATCCGTCGCAAAAATTGGCCCAAGCCCGCTTTTGCTGCATCGTCCGGGTGTCGTCGGTTGGACGCAAAAGAAACGGATTAAGCTCGGCTAATTTGGTGGTGGTCAACGGGCCCTTCACGCTTTGGACCATGTAAATCAACGTGTTAATATAGGTCAGCTTTTTACGGTGCGATAGATAGACGGCGATCAGGCTGGCGATCAGCACAATCAACTGCACCAATACGACCCAACCGGGAACACCCGTACCCTTGAAACTATCGGCCAGTGCTAACACCAGCCCCGCGATAAACTCACCCATCAATCAACCTCCGGATCATTCACGCGACTTTAAAGCACTCGCATAACAGGCGCCAGAGATGATCTGAGCAACAAAGGGTCGCGATTTGGTTAACAAGCGGTGAATGTAGCGAGGACTATCCGGCGTAGATTGCCTTGAAGTTTCGTAGGATCACTTCAGGGAACCGGACATCTTCGCGGCGAATTTCTTCGATCAAGTCATTCGCTGTCTCAGGAGGGAAATAGCCTTTGTGTTTGTAAATGTTGATGCGAACTTCAAACCCATGCGCATCAGCCTCAGGGTGAAATTGGGTGGCATAAACATTCCGACCAAAACGCAACATTTGGAACGGCGCTGGCTCGGACTTGACCAAGTGAACAGCACCGTTGGGCAAGGCTTGCACAGCCTCTTTGTGACCCACCAAAGCGCGAAAGTCACCGGGCACACCTCTTAGCAATGGATCGGATTTGCCTGCATCAGTTAGCACGCAATCTACCCCGCCAGCTGGCTCGCCGAAATGTTCTTTTGATACGAATCCCGGTGACAAATGATGACCAAGGATACCCATGCCGTAGCAACACCCAAGGAACGGAAAATCACGTTCGCAAACTTCGGGCATCAAACCCAAAATTTCGTCCTCGATCCGTTTCTCAACCGGGTCCTTGGTTTCAACCGGATCGCTGACACAACCAGGTCCGCCACCAACGATAATACCTGCATAGTCACTTAGGCGCAGGTCATCAGGAAGGCTTTGCTGATCGAGACGTATCCGGACAACCTCGTCCCGTTCAAAACCGCCTTTATCCAAGATCGCCTCAAACTCATTGTCAGCGGTTTCTTGTTCCGGGCGAAGTTGGAGTATCAGGAAAGGTTTCATCACGTTTGGTTAAAGCGCGATGCACTGGCTTTCAAGAGATGACACGCTATCTGCCGTCGTCGACCACCGATTATTCGGCAATTCTATGCGAGTGACGACATTAACTTTGACGCGTAGTAGTCTGAATATAAGTACAAATTTCTTCGAAATTTACAAAACGTATACGATGTAGGGGAAGTAAATGGCGGACCGAGGAGGATTCGAACTTGTCTCTAAGAGGACAGAGACACATGTCGTTATCTCGTACACAGGCGACGTTGGTCGCAAGAACTGCGGTGCGGTTGAGCTTGAAGTTGGTTCGACCTGAAGGGCCGAGTTCCTTTCTAAAGTTGCTATAGATAAAAATAGCGACTTGCCCGCGCAATTCTTCAGACAGAGCAATCACCTAACACGAGTGGGAGAGGATCAAAATGAAAGCTTATTTTGTAAATTTTTGCCTTTTGTGGTTAAGAAACTGTTTGGATTTGAGTCGAAACTTAATGGCGTATTTCTAGTCAACCTATAAGTGCACCAGGGTTCATAATGTTGTTTGGATCAAGGGCTTTCTTGATACGCGTGATAGTATCCAGCTTCGCTTGGGCTCCATAGTAATTCAGATCTCCAACTTTAAGTCGCCCGATGCCATGCTCGGCGCTGATCGAACCGCCACAATCTTCGGTAACCTCGTTAATGGTCTCTCGGACCAAGTCAATAATCGTCGAGTTTGCAGCGACGAAATCAGCTTTCGAAATATCAACAGGTGGAAATACATTGTGGTGGATGTTGCCGTCGCCGACGTGACCATAACTGTTGATACGCAGTCCCGGATATAGGTCCGAAATGGCCTTGTGCGTCTTCGTGATAAACTGGTTGATCTGGCTTAAGGGCACCGACGTATCACTATTGCAGATTGCACCTGTCATTTTGTTGGCTTCAGGAGTGTTTTCTCGGAGATCCCACAATCCTGCTCGCTGTGCTTCTGAGTTAGCAATCACCGCGTCAGGTAACAGCCCAGTTTCCATGCAACTTGCCAAGGTTGCCTCGACTCGGTCCATTAGTCCCGATTGACCTGCAATCTCAACCAGAAGATACCAGTCGCAAGCCAGACCAACTGGGTTTTTCAAATTCGGGAAATGATGGTTGACGAGATCGAGTCCGAATTTACTCAGCAACTCAACTCCAGATAGACTTTCGCCCAAATCAGCCCGAAGTTTTTGGAACAATCGAAGAGCATCATCCAGCGAGGACGAGGCGCAAAGCGCTGTAACAGTTTCTTGCTCTTGAGGCTTCAATATTAGCGTAGCCGCCGTAATAATGCCTAGGGTACCTTCGCTTCCGGCCAGCAAGTGGCGCATGTCGTATCCGGTATTGTTCTTTCGCAGAGGTCGAAGCTCGCTGATAATTTCACCTGAGGAAAGCACGGCTTCAACACCAAGGCACAAATCACGAGCGTTGCCGTGGCGCAGCACCTGAATACCGCCCGCATTTGTCGCCAAATTACCCCCAACCGTGCAACTGCCTTTGGATGCCATGCTTAGTGGGTACATCAATCCGTGCTCATCAGCTGCAGCATGAATATTCTCAAGGATACAACCGGCCTCAGCTACCATTGCGTAGTCTTCTGGCATTACATGGCGAATTTGATCCATGCGCTCTAGCGATAAGATAATGGCATTGCCACTATCGGGCGACAGTTGGCCCGCGACAACACCAGTTCCACCGCCGAATGGAATAAGACCCAGTCTCTCCTCATTGCAGATCCTGACTATTTGGGACACGTTCTCGGTTGTTTTGGGCATCAAGATCAAGCATGCCTGCCCTGTAAAGCGGCCTCGTGGGTCTTCGAAGTAGCGTTCGGCCTCTGAGCTAGACCGCCAGCCACCCTCACCAACAACACTTTTAAGCCTGCTGAGAGCGGTCTCCGACGGTTGAGGGAAGTCAGTCATGGCGCTGTCTCCTATTGGTATGCTTTAAGCATTAAGCCCGGCGACACACATGTACTTCGTTGCAAGGTAGTCATCCAATCCCTGACTGCCTCCTTCTTTGCCCATGCCACTTTCCTTTAACCCACCGAAAGGGGCTTCGACCGTGGTGATAAGACCGGAGTTGATGCCAATCAGACCATAGTCCAGACCTTCATTCAGCCGGAAAGTGCGACCAAGGTCGCGTGTATACGCATAGGCAGCCAGACCATATTCGGTATCGTTGGCGGCCTCTATCGCCTCTTCTTCATCCTCAAACTTAAACACAGCAGCAAGTGGGCCGAAAATCTCGTCAGTGGCAAATTGCATATCAGAAGTTGCGCCAGTGATTACCGTTGGCTCAAAGAACGTCCCTCCGTTTCCATGACGCTTCCCGCCTAGGACAACGGCTCCCCCCTTAGCTTGAGCGTCCGCTATCATCTCTTCGACCTTCGCCACCGCTCCGTCGTCAATGAGTGGTCCTTGGCTAACACCATCTTTAGCGCCATCACCGACCACCAGAGCAGAGACCGCATCCTTGAGCTTTGCAACAAAGGCATCGTGTACTTCAGCCTGTACATAGAACCGGTTCGTGCACACACAGGTCTGACCCATATTACGGAACTTCGCGATCATCGCACCTTCGATCGCTGCATCAATATCGGCGTCGTCAAACACAATGAACGGCGCATTACCCCCGAGTTCCATCGAGACCTTCTTAACAGTATCTGCCGATTGACGGATTAGCGTTTTCCCGACCTCTGTGGATCCAGTAAATGTCACTTTGCGAACGTCTGGGCTAGCCATGATAGCACCACCGATCTGACGCGCGGACCCTGTAATGATGTTTACAACTCCAGCCGGAAAGCCCACATCTTCGCACAATTTGCCCCAAACAAGTCCAGAATAGGGTGTTGAGGTCGCCGGTTTCGCAACAACGGTACACCCCGCTGCCAATGCTGGCCCAAGCTTGCGTGCCAGCATTGAAGATGGAAAGTTCCATGGGGTGATTGCGGCAACCACTCCAATTGGGTGATGGGTGACAAGTAATCGGCGATCAGCCGTCGGTGCGGGCACAATTTCACCCTTTGCACGGCGTACTTCTTCGGCGAACCAGCGAATATAGGCGGCGCCAATTGCAATTTCTCCACGTGCCTCGAAGATCGGTTTTCCTTGTTCGGCAGTCAGTAACTGGGCAAGATTTTCCTGATTATCCATCAGTGCCTCACACAGTTTGTGCAAAAGCCCTACGCGAAAACTCAAATCTGATTTTGAGTAGCTTTCAAAAGCGCTACGTGCAGCAGCGATCGCTTTTTCGGTTTCATCGGCTCCACAATCGGGCACGTGCCCGATGATTTCACCAGTGGCTGGATTGTTGACTGGAATTGATTTGCCACTGTCGGCATTGCACCATCGGCCGCCTATCAGGTTGGATTGAATCAATAGACCGTTGAAATTATTCATGGTCACCCTTTCGAGAAGATAAATTGTGAGTGTTGGCGATAGGCCTCGCCCGGATTCAGAACAGCTTGCGGAAAGTCCGCGTGATGGTTGGCGTCCGGCCAAATCTGGGGTTCCAGTGCAATACCCGCATGAGCACGCATTTCACGCCCCTGAAGCCCTGGTGGACCTATGTTGATCTTTGCCCCGTCATAAACCTGAAGACCGGGTTCGGTCGAACGCACCGCCATTGTAACGCCAGATGCTGTGCTGGACAGAGTCGCGATATGGCGTATTACGGTCTGGGCATATGATAGACAAAAGTTGTGATCGACAGGGAATGACTGGTGCACGGGCGAGGGGATTCGGTAATCAAACCGCGTTGCGGCAACGGGGGCTATTTCGCCCGTCGGGATCAGTTCATCGTCAACAGGAAGATAATTCTCGGCGTCGACCTGTAATAGATGATTCGAAACCGTTTCTTCGCCCAGATTGAAATAGCTGTGATGGGCAAGATTGCACAGCGTCGGGGCATCGGTTTCTGCGGTCATTTGAACATCGAAAACGCCATTAGCCAGAAGCGAAAAAGTCACGTGTGCTGTCAGGTTTCCTGGATAGCCCATTTCTCCGTCTTCCAGCAAAATAGATAAGGTTACGCTGTCGTCCGATACGTCTTCTAACGTCCAGACGCGCTTGCCCATACTGACTGCGCCACCGTGCAAACTGTGGTTTCCAAGGAAGTTGCGATCCAACTCATAGGTTTTGCCGCTTAACTCAAGATGCCCATCACGAATGCGGTTGGCGCATCTTCCGGCGGTTGCGCCGCAATAGGGCGAGTCTGTCAGATAGGGCGCGAAGGTTTCAAACCCTAAAACCAGAGAGGTGTCGTGCCCCTCAAGCCGCAAATCTTGAAGGATTGCACCGTAGGTCAGAACGTTGGCTGTTAAACCTCCGCCAGATATTGTCACCCTTTTCACAGGTGTCCCGTCCGGCATTTTTCCAAATACGCTCATGCAGCTCCCCCGATATCGACCGCCTGCCCAGTGCGGGCGCTTTCCTCGGCTGCTTCGCCGACTATCACTGACCACAATCCGTCATGTAAGCTGACTTCGGGCTCGCCGCGTCCGCTACGAACCAGATCGCGGAAACGCTGATGTTGAAAGAACGTCGATCCGTGGTGATCTCCTGCGGACAGAACGGTGTGATCCACCTCAACTGATTCACGGGTTATGATTTTGCTGGCACGGTTCGAAATCTCGATTTCAGAGTCGCGCTCTTTGCCATCGACCGAGAACCTTGCGGGGCCAGGCACCTTTGCTTCGACACGGGCCTTGGCGCCGGTGACTGAAATGATTTCCTGCCAGTAAGAGCCTTCAGCGAACATGCACAAATCAAGCATGCCGCGTGCGCCGTTTTCAAAGTCGACCGTAACGAAGGCGTTGTCGATGATGTCGGGGCTATGCCCGTTATAGGTTTCATTACGGTGATTTTCGTCAACGGCTGCAGATGCATAGACACGGACTGGGTCGCTTTTCAAAGACAAGCGCATGAGATCCCAGAAATGGCAGCATTTCTCGACCAGGGTTCCCCCGGTTCGTGAATTGAAGCGGTTCCAGTCGCCCACCTTTTCAAGAAACGGAAACCTGTGTTCGCGAATTGCCATCATGCGCGGCGTACCGGTGGTGCCTTTTTCAAGCTCGGCCAGCAAACGCTGAACCGGAGGCATATATCTGTACTCCATCGCCACCCAGACAGGAGCATGTCGTCCCTCGGCCTTTCTTGAGACCTCGCGACAGTGATCCGAGGTAGTACAAAGTGGTTTTTCACATAGGATTGGCAAATTGGTGTTCAAAACATCCTTCAAGATAGAATGATGTGTATCGTTAGGTGAAACGATCACAAGTGCATCGCAAACGCCTGCGGAAAGCATTTCCTTGTAGTCTGCGTATGCTGCGGCGGTTTTGCTACTCGTTCTTACTGACAGGTTCCTCATCCCTTCATCAGGATCGGCAATTGCGCTGACCTCGCAGCCGTCAAGCAAGTTCAAGTTTCTGATGTGCTCTTGGCCCATCATGCCAGAGCCTATTAGTCCGTACCGGATTGTCATCGATCAAATCTCCAATAGTGGAAGCCCAAGTGCGCCCGCTACGCCCCGCAGGACAGCACGGTGATCGCCGTAGGCAAGCGCCATGTGGTGTTCGAGACCTGATGCTATGATGTCATTTAGAACCGTGCCCGCGTTTCGTTCAAACCGCACCACGCCGGATGTACCAGTAAAAGCCATTGGGCGGCGCAGCATTTCACCGTAGCTCAGCACCATTTGTGGTTTGTTGTGCGCCTGCGAAATACGCATCAGCGTCACCGATCCCGGTTTCAGCGTGAACTGATAAAGCAACGGTTGCTTACGGTTGGTGTGGATAGTTGCCTCGGACGGGCCATCGGGATCGCGCATCGACATTGGCGCCTGACCACAGTGCCAAACAACACCTGTGTTGTCGGATGCATCCATATCTACAAGGTCTGTCAGAAATACTGGCGCATTAGCTGCCTGCATCAAAACAAGCTGTGTCAGCGCGCCATAGACGTCTGCTTCGCAGGCACAGGGGACGTAGGCTTCGCCCATCATCGAGGCAGGGCCGCAGACTGCGCCACCGTATTCGGTGAAAGTTTCTGGCCAACACCGAATGGCGAAAGCATCGTATGCACCATTGCTTTTAAGGCTGTCTAAGCCGGACTTAAGTCGCAGCGACCGGTCAAGTTCCATTTGGTCAACATCTTCAAGACCGGAAACCTGTTGGGCAACTTCGGCACGCAAGGCTTCAGCGGTTTCATGAGGGGCGGCGCGGGCGGCGTCAAAAAGCTGTTCAAGCGTCAAAGCATCGACCTCGACCCCTGCTAGGGATTTCAGGGTCGGGGCGTCGTAGGCACAGGTATCAAAGCCAGCGGGGTGCTCTCCAATGCGCCCAATGCGCTTTCCTTTGACTGCGTCCGCGATGGCTTGGCCCGCATCCGAAGTTTCAGGGATTGCATCCGCCATCATTTTTCCTGCGCTGCGTTTCCCAGCCAAAAGATCAGCCAATTCTGTCGATGCATTTTCTTCTGGATCACAGTAGATCCACGAAAACGTGCGATCATTCAGCCCAAGAGCGTGAGCCGCTAGATTCAAGCCACAAAACGAGTTCAGTCGCAGGCGATCACCCCTGCGGGGCTCGGGAATGGCCCAGATCAATAGGGGCTGTGTGAAAGCCCCGCCGATCGCAACTGTCATGGCAGCGTCGGTAAATGTGACCTGAAGGATCAACACCTGATCGACCTCTTTGGCTTGTAGCTCTTTGATCGAGTCGCGGGTGGCAGCTTCGTCAAACAACAACGAGCGCGAACCGATTATGTCGTGTCCAGTTGCGTCAAGCGCCGAGAGCATCGCGTCCAGTTTGATTTGTGCATATTCAACGTCGAATGTTGGACGCCCGAGGGGAAGGATACCCAGTTTCATTTCAGCTTCAGAACCCTTCGTATATGTGGCGGAAGTCAGCGCTTGCAGGTTGGAAGCCTGCGCCTTCGTCACCATAGCAGCTATGTTCAGCCCAGTTGAGAGCGCTTTTGTCAGCCAGCGCACAGATATCCGCCATGTATTTGGCGGCGTCACCTTCTAGGCCACTGCGGATCACATCCCAATCAGGATAAGCGTTGAACGCATCGAGCCAGATCGCCCGACCTGCAAGAAAACCCGACGCCCCTGCTGCGAATGCGTGTTCCAGCACTGCGCGGAACTCGGGCTTGCCGGCACCGGCAGACAGCATCACCCAAGGGCGACCCGCCAGACGACCCATTTCGTCAAACACTGCCTGAACCGTTGCTGAACCATCAGCGTCTGCAGCGTTGACAGGGCTTTCCAGTTTGAACACGTCTACGCCGTAGTCGGGCTTGGCAAACTCTTCGACCGAGGACAGAACATCATCGGCCTTTTTGCCCTGCATTTCGACGTATTCCTTGGTCTGATGGGCGTCTTTGGCCAGCGGATAAACCAGCAGTTCAAACAAGAATGGAATGTCAAAACGGGCGCATTCCTCGCCGATGCGTTTTACATAATCCTGTTGTGCAGCGTTCACCTCGGCGCTCGCATCAGGTCGGTACCATGCCAGAACCTTTACAGCGTCCCCGCCCATACGTTTAATCTTTTCGACCGACCAATCGTCAATATCCGAACTATATCGTCCGCCGTCAGAGTCCTGAAATAGGCTGTCTTCCAGTGTGACAACCAGACCCTTAGTCGGTGAAAACGCATCAATAGCACGGGGGATCGCATAGTGCGGGTCCAAAAGCATGGCAGTACTGTCTGCCTGAAGCGTTTCGACCAAAAGCCTTTTAAAACGAGCCACTTCTTCCCAAGGGGCTTCATCTACGCCCAGATGCGCCGCAATGGGCCCTTTGATTGGGGGCCGCTGATCTACCGCAGTCATTTTGAATTTGCCGTTTTCGTCAGCCATGCGGCGCAAGCCCCACAGTTTTCCGGGGGTAAGGTCCATCAAGTTGTCTCCTTAATAAATGTCTCGACCGCGTTGCGATCTGGGCAACCTTTGCGGCCGCCAAAAGTGGTACATTTCAATGCTGCTGCGGCATTCGCAAAGCGCGCTGCAGCGGGTTCATCTTGTTTTTCGGCCAATGCCAAAGCGAACGCGCCGTGCCAGACATCGCCAGCAGCTAAGGTATCGACCACGTCGACTTTGAACGCAGGGACGTGACCGGTTGTTCCTTGATGCGCGTAAAAGGTGCCGTTCTCGCCATCGGTCACACACATCCAGGCGCTGTGGGTGCAGGATAGTTCAGTCAGCGCCAATGCAAGGTCGGTTTCGGCAGAAAGCGACAGAAGACCGTCGCGCGAGAAAGCAATATGCGAGGCCATCTCCAATAAGCGCGGATCAATCGGTGGTTCGCCATCGACAACGCCGGGCACGCCTGCATCTCGCGCTAACTTCAGGGCTTCATACGCGGCCTCTGGCCAACGGGTATCTACGAGAACCGCATCAGGTGTTGGGGCATTGCGAACCCACCCAGTGTCCTCGGTCAATCCTGATCCGCGGAAGTTCATTAACTGGCGTTCTCCGTGGCGATCGACATAGATCGAACTAAACGAGGACATTCCCCCGGCACTACGTTGCACCAGTTCGGTTTGAATCCCTTCAGATTGCAAATCCGTAAGAACAAGATCGCCCATCTGGTCCTGACCCAACCGCGCGCCCAATCTGGCAGTCCCCCCGAGACGGGAAACGGCAACGGCTGCATTTGCGGCACAGCCACCACCCACCACTTCGGCATGCGCCGCCCGGTACTTACGAGCTTCGGTGGGCATTTCGTCAGTTGCGAAAACGAAGTCCACGACGGCGCTGCCAACGATCAAGATTTCAGCCATCAGTCGATCTCCATTCCGCTGGGCACAGACACGGGGCGACCAAGTCGTCCTTTGACAGATTTCGTGCCGGTAAGGGCGTGTAGAAAGGCCACAACCTGGTCGATTTCTTCATCGGTAATTTTTACCGGCTCGATATCACGGCGTGATGCCAGCCTTTGCCGTTCGAACTGATCCTTAATTGGAAGGAAATCTGTAGATTCAAGCCATTCTGCTTTCGGCAACTCCGCAAGTTCTGGCGACCAGTTTGCGAAAGCCGCATCGGGATCCAGATGATGACGCACAATACCTTCAAGTGTTGGATAGGCTCCATTGTGCCCGTATGGGCCAGTCAGCGCTACATTCCGAAGCGACGGAGTGCGGAAACGATAGGCATCGTCCAGCCGGTCAGAAGCTGCCATGCGGCCCACATCGCGCACGATCGTGTCCCATTGGCGTGTTCTACCTGGTCCGAACTGCGGTAGCTTCAGGGCGTAGAATTCTTGATCTGTAAGCAACGGGCCAGAATGGCATCCGCCGCATCCTGCCTTGCCGTAAAAAACCGCTAGCCCAGCCAACTGGGTGTCGTTCAACGCTGATGCGTCTCTGGTTAGATAGCCATCAAATGGGCTGTCGTAGCTTTGAAACTCAAAGTTCTCGAAGGCAGCGATGGCGTTAGCGATATGCGTGATTGAAATATCCAGCGGCGAGTTCACATCATCAAACGCGTCTTGAAAAAGATTGGCGTATTCTGGGATAACACGAATCCGCTTGGCGATAATGGGCCAGACGTTATCGATCCTGTCGTAGGTAGCCCCGGCGATCTGATTTTCCGCTGGATCTCCTGCCATCTCGAATTGCGATGTCATCGGGAACAGAGATTGCACCGCAAGAATGCCCGAAAGCCCGTTGGGAAGCCACTCTTGTGCGGGGGTATCAAATCCGTTCTCGTAAATGTCCGAGTGGCTGACACGACCATCAAAGAACATTGTGTCTATTTCTTTTGCCCCGAGGTTCCACAAAGCGGGTGCGTTCCGAGGGATGCGCTTTTTGATGCGATCGATCCCTTGTCCTGCGGTTCGATCCGGACCAACACCGTGGCCACCCTCGCCTATACCTAACGACAAAGCATCGGCGCTGCCGTGTTTGGGATTGTGACACGTTGCGCAGGAAATGTTTTGGTTGCCCGACAGGATCGGGTCGAAAAACAGAAGCTGACCAAGCTGCACTTGCTTTTCTTCCACCGGATGGAAATCCGAGGGTTGCAAAGGCTCAGGAAGCCCGCTTGCATACGCGGGCACGCCCGTGAGGGCAAGAACACTGGAGATGATATGAAACGCTTTGCCCTTTGCCTGACCCTTTTGATTGCCAGCCCCGTTGTGGCTGAAATCGAAACAGCCCGAGATTTCATGGATCAGGGACGATACACCGATGCGATGCAGGAATTGCTGCCAGCTGCGCGGTCTGGAAATGCGGAAGCCGAAGAACTGATCGGCGTGATGTACGCTTCGGGGCTTGGGGTCGAGCGCGATGATATCCGCGCCTTTGAATGGTACCTGCGCGCATCCCTGAAAGGGCATCCGGGGGCGCAGTCGGGAATTGGATGGTATTACGAAGTCGGTCGGGGCATGCCCGAGCCTGATCTGATCCGGGCTTACACGTGGTACGTCCTTTCTACGATCGGGGGTGATCCCGATGCAGCTATCTCGCAGGAAGAAGTGGTCAAGAAGATGACGAAGGAACAAATCGAAAAGGCCCATGTTCTGATTGATGACTACAAGGTTTGGCTCTATCCGTTCCGATAATCGGAACAAAAGCCTGTCACTTCCGTAAGTTGAATACTACGCGGTCGTGACGCAGGGATTGAATTGGCGCGGCGGTTTAACGCCGCGCCATTGTATTGTGCGATTAGTTGATGTCTGCGGCCATTCCGGCTGCAAGATCAGCTTCCGCTTCGGCCACGGCTGACACCATCGCGCCGAAGATTTTTTCGCCACCGTCGATGTTGCCTTTGAACCAGTCATAAACCGGTGCAGCAGCTTCGCGGAACTCGGCTTTCTCGGCTGGGGTCGGAACGTAGAGGCTACCACCACCTGCAACAAAGTCTGAGTAGGCTTGGATCGACTTACGCTTCGGTGAAGCAAAGGTTGCCTGCTGTAGGGCTGCAAAACCGTCAACAACAACGCGACGCATATCTTCCGGCATGCCAAGGAACTTCTGGTTGTTCATCCACCAGAGGGCACCCATGTAGGCGTGACCATCCAAAGTGACATACTGCAGGCCAGCATCAGGGAACTTCATGCCCATGATGTCGGTGATACCGTTTTTCGAACCTTCAACAACACCAGTTTGGAATGAGGTGAATAGCTCGGGCCATGGGATCGGAGTTGGAGACGCGCCAAGTGCTTTGACAAGCTCCTGTGGAAGATCGGCTACCACTGTCCGAATTTTCAGACCGGCAAGATCAGCAGGAGACTGAACAACACGTTTGGTGTTGGCAAAGTTGCGCCAGCCGCCAGTGTTACCGATTGTCATCAGGCGGACCGAGTCGCCCGAGTCTGCAAGTGCCATATCCCGCATTGTGCGTGTGAAGTCGCCTGACAGAACGGTTTCGGCCACTCGATCACCAGACATTAGGTATGGAAGGTCGAGAACTTGTACATACGGGAAGATGCCTGCAGCACCGCCCGAGGTCGAAATGTACACGTCAATCGAACCGTCCGCGACTCCCTGAAGACATTCAGCACCGTTTGCACAAAGTTGGGTTCCGATGAACAACTCAACTTCGATCGCTCCGTTCGATGCGGCTTCAACAAAGCTTTTGAAAACGACTAGACCATCATAGTCTTCATCGTTTTCGTTCGAGTTCGCAGTAGCTCGAATAGTGTAGTCTGCTGCATTGGCTGCTAGAGCAGATGCCCCGAGCAGCGCGGCGGCAGTTAGCACTTTGATTGATTGTTTAAGCATATTACTTCTCCTTGGTTGGATAATTGATGTTAGTTTGTTGTTTTTATTGGACAAAACCCGTTAATCTGGGAATCGTCATTGATATGGCGGGGACGTAGGTGATTAGGAAAATCACTACTACTTCGACCGCGAGGAAAGGCAGAATAGCCTTAGAAATGGTTTCAACTCTTTCGCCTGAAACCGACGAGGCAACGAACAACACCAAGCCCATCGGAGGTGTTGCAAGACCGACGGTCAAATTGACCGACATGATGATCGCAAAGTGCACAGGGTGCACACCGAGATCGACAAATATTGGTCCCAAGATCGGACCCAATATGATGATCGCAGGCCCTGCATCAAGAAACATCCCTACAACAAAAAGGAGCAGGTTGATGAGGAACAAAAGGATCAAAGGGTTTGAGCTAAGGCCAAGCATGAAACTGGCCATGTGCTCGGGTGCATGAGACAGGCTGACAACTGTTTTGAAGGCCACTGCGGCCCCTACCAACAATAATACAGTTGCGGAAGAAATCGCTGCTTTGGACAGAATGGCCGGCAGATCGCGCAAACTCATTGTTCGCAATACGACAAAGGCAATGATCAACGCATAAGCCACCGCGACGGCTGAAGCCTCGGTCGGGGTAAACACTCCGACCAGAATACCGCCAAGGATAATCACCGGCGTTTGCAGTGGGGCGACCGCCTTTTTACATATAACGCGAAAATCGCGCGAAATTTGCTTTCTGATTCGCATCAACAGCAGATGCGCGATGGGAAGAAACACTAGGAACACCAGCCAGCTGTTAAGTGTTAACTCAACACCAGCCATGCTGCGAAGCAATGAAAGAACACCAGAAAACAGCGCCATGAGCAGTCCAGCGATGTTGATTCTGATCAACACAAAAGACACGCGAGATTCTAGTGGAGAAATCGTCTGGCCTTTGGTCACGATGCGTTCGGCCTTGGGCAAATCATAGCGATCCGCCATAAGCCGCACCACTACCATTAATCCAATACCAACAAGTACCCCGGGAACAATGCCTGCAAGGAACAGCGCGGCAACGCTTTCGCCCATGACATAGGCATAAATAATCATGATCCCAGAAGGCGGAATAATGGGCCCGATGACTGAGCTAGCTGCGGTAACTGCCGCCGCAAACTTTCGGGAATAGCCGTTCTTTTCCATAGCCGGAATTAGCGTGGAACCCAGCGCTGACGTATCTGCCACGGCAGAACCTGAAAGCCCCGCGAACAACATCGAGCTAAGAATATTCACATGCGCGAGACCACCACGCAGATGCCCCATTAAGGCCTGGCTAAACTCAACAAGCCGGGTGGTTATACCTCCTCGGTTCATTAATTCTCCGGCCAAAACGAAAAACGGCAGCGCCATCAACGGAAAACTGTCCATACCATTGTAAACGTTGCGATATAGAAGGGCGATGTCACGCTCTTGCCCGTTCATCCACAGTAGAATTCCGGGTGAAAGGATCAGTGCAAAAAATACCGGAAGGCCAATAAGTAGAAGTATCAGAAACGCAGGAAGGAATAACGCCAGCATCAATCTGCCTCCAACATGCCCGCAGGGGCGTCATCAGTTGGCAGCTCTGCAGAGGGATTTATGAGTGTAATCAACGCACGTAAAATCATTTCGACTGTCACGACGCCCATCATGACCACGCACAAAAGCAACGACCCGTACATGTAGCGCAACTTTACCCGAACCACGTCATATCCGAACCAATCGAGCGGCACTTTCAAAGAAGAGCTGTTAAATCTTCCACCGAAACCGAAGGTATGATTGTAGCCATGTGAAAGGCCCACTATCAGTACAGCGAGTGACGCAACGAGCAAAACCAACGTGAGAAGGAGGCTTGGAACCCGCGGTAGTGCCCGCGGCAACATATCAATCGAAACAAACCCACCCCAGCGCATGGCCGAGGGCGCCATCAATGCTGTCATCCAAAGCATCAAAAATCTCGCCGCCTCATCGGGCCAAGGCAAAGCGCTGTTCAAAACATATCGAAAAAACACTTGCGCCAAAATCACCACAACCATCAAGGCCAAAGCCATCCACGCCACATGGCGCATTATCCGCAAAACCCACGTATTTGCCCATGCAAAGGGACGCAATAGCGTCAGCAATGGCTTTCTCCCAGCGTTTCAATGCGTTCGTCGCATTCGAAGCTGCAACTTAATAAGTTGCGTTTTTTATTTCGTTTCTTTCAAAATAAATCCCAAACGAACCAATGAGTCAATAGTCCAGCGACAAATTAGGCCTTCACGAGCCGCACACCGAATTGTTGGCATTGGCTTGTGAGCGCATCCGAACAACCTGTATCGGTGACAAGCGTGTCAATCTGATTGATATTGCCAATGCAAACTGGAGCAGCTCGGCCGAATTTCATACTGTCCGCAGCGAGAATAACAGTTCGAGCATTATCAATAATTGCACGAACAATAGAAGCTTCCCGAAGATCGAAATCTAGCAATGAGCCATCTTCGGCAATGGCTGCGGCCCCAATGATTGCTGTATCCACGCGAAATTGGCGAATGAATTCAACGGCTGCTTCGCCGAGTATCGCACCGTCCGACTTTCTAACGGCCCCACCGGGAACCATCACTTCAAGGCCAACAAAATCCCTTATTTCGTTGGCCAAAGAGACAGAATCCGTCACCACTTTTAAGCCAATGTGATGCTTCAAAAAGCGAGCGGCGGAAAGAGTGGTAGTGCCTGAATTGATAAGCAAAGATGAATTATTTGGTATGAGCTGGGCGACCGTCACACCGATCTTCTCTTTCGCTTCACGCGCTATTTCCTGACGTGCAGAAAACCCTGTGTATTCCGAGCCACCGACAAGCGCCGCACCACCGTGAAAGCGGGAAATCTGGTTGCTCTCTTCCAGGGTCGACAAATCTTTTCGAATTGTTTGCGGCGTCGTTTTGAGTAGGTCAGCGAGTTCGTCAACCGTGGCACGCCCACTAGATTGAAGGCGCTGCAGAATTTTGGTTTGCCGAGTTACTGTGTTCCTCGTACCCTTCATGAAACTTCCTATTCGCACATTTTTTCGCTTTTTACCGCAAAACGAAAGTAGATATCAACTCTCATGCCGATAACCGTCCAGATTTGACTTAGTTGCATAGCACTTCGGCGGACCTGTCACACGAATTCGAGCCCGTCTTTGCAAGGATAATGAGGCTATCATCAACCCAGCGATCCTAATCATGCTTGAGGTGCTGAAGGCGGGTGAGACCCCAAAGAAAACTTGCCGCCAAAACGGTGCTGTCAGACCAATTCGAACTCGTCTCCGCCAGAACAGTGAAGCTGTCCCTTATGCCACGCCAAGTTGACGCCATTCGGTGAGAGCAGCGGTACGGTTAAGCTTGAAATTGGTGCGTGAATATAAGTGACGTTCCTGATTGAAATGATTGCAAACAGAGGCGTGTACGGAGACGAACTTCTGCAAACTTCGCATTCGGCGGAAGCGCAGCATGGCACGTTCTCTTCGTCGAAACGGCAGGTGCGAGTTCTCCGCCCTGTTGTTCATCCACCGGCCTGTTTCCTGCCTGTCGGCTGCACCGATCTCTTTCAGCGCGGCGCCGTATGAGCGCAACAGGTCCGTGACGATCGCCTCGGGTCGACCGTGTTTACGCATTGCTTTCTTTAGGAATTTTAGCGCGGCCTTCTTGTCGCGCGTCTTCGTCACGAAGCTTTCCAGAACCTCGCCCTCATGATCTACAGCACGCCAAAGGTAGTGTCGCTCGCCGTTGATCTTCACGAACATCTCGTCCAGGTGCCAGCGCCATTTGCTCGATTTCATGCCTTCGACACGGCGCTTTCGGATCTCAGATGCGAACATCGGCCCGAACCGATGCCACCAATATCTCACCGCTTCATGGCTGACATCGATGCCCCGTTCATGCAGCAGATCCTCAACATTCCGGAGCGACAGCGGAAACCGGACATACATCATCACCGCAAGGCGAATGATATCAGGGCTCGTTTTGAAATAGCGAAATGGATCAGGTTTGGTCATCCGACGATGCTACGAAAACGCCCTGCCCGCCTCAAGCAGGTTTGCTCTGACAGTGCCAAGCTTTATAATCGAATGAGGAAAGCCCTGAAAGACGGGCGGTGTGACGACTTCGTAATTGAAACTTTA
>ERZ1049444.1271-NODE-1271-length-19279-cov-8.191167_pt1 | contig 19279 bp, 21 predicted proteins | sample MGYA00383101_ERZ1049444 | MGnify/ENA primary metagenome ERZ1049444 (study PRJEB29581, sample SAMEA5548371) | metagenome | biome: marine; feature: coastal; material: water | depth 50 m | study: Short-term variability in the microbial, nano- and picoplankton...
CAGCGGTCAGCGAGCCTAGCGGCGACGATATTTTTGGCGACATAGCGACCGGCGTAAGCGGCACTGCGATCGACTTTTGAAGGGTCTTTACCCGAAAAAGCGCCACCACCGTGACGCGCCATGCCACCATAGGTATCAACAATGATCTTACGCCCTGTTAAACCGGCATCACCGACAGGGCCACCAATAATAAATTGGCCTGTTGGGTTGATGTGGAATTGTGTTTGGGCACTGAGCCATTTTTCAGGCAATGTCGGTTTGATAATTTCTTCCATCACGGCTTCGTGAAGGTCTTGTTGTGAAATCTCAGGATTATGTTGTGTTGATAATACGACGGCATCAATGGCAACGGGTTTGTCATCTTCATATACAAAAGTGACTTGGCTTTTAGCATCGGGACGTAGCCAAGGTAGGGTTCCGTCTTTACGCACCTGTGCCTGCCGTTCCACAAAGCGATGTGCATAGGTAATTGGAGCTGGCATCAGTACGTCGGTTTCATTGCTGGCATAGCCAAACATTAACCCTTGGTCACCGGCACCTTGCTCTTCAGGTGTGGCTCGATCCACACCCATGGCGATATCTTCTGATTGTTTGCCAATCAGCGACATAACGGCACAGGTTTCACCATCGAAGCCAACCTCTGAGCTGTTATAGCCGATATCAGTGATCGTTTTCCTGACGATATCTTCTAAGTCGACCCAAGCGGAAGTCGTGATTTCACCAGCGACAATGGCGGCACCTGTTTTGATTAAGGTCTCACATGCCACACGTGCATTGGGATCTTGGCGTAAAATTTCATCAAGAATCGCATCAGAGATTTGATCGGCCACCTTATCCGGGTGGCCTTCTGAAACCGATTCAGACGTAAACATATAGTTATTGCCCACAGTTTGTTCCTCTTTCAAGATTAAACTACGGTATGGATAGATGGGGAGGTCATTGGTGACGGTCCATTACTATCAGTTACCTGTTAATAATGAACGCGGTTGTTGTTTTGCGGTGAATAAGCCTAGCAGGCGGTGCCTGTTGCAGCGTTCCTTATTCGCAGAGGGTATTTTAGCTTTGATTTGGATTGGGTACAAGTTTGGGTTTTGATTCGCTGGCGCGAGGATTTATTTGAGTCCACTGCCGCTGGGGCTTCCATTTATTTTGCGTGGCCAAAATAAACGAACCAAACAAAAGGCCAACCCATGCTTGCCCTGCGGGTTACCTCACTTTTCAATCTATTTGAGATACGACGAAAACTCGCTGCGCTCAAGCACTCGTCGTATTGATCTCAAATAGCTTTCAAAGTTCGGCTTTGCATTGAGGGCGAAATTAAAATTATCTCTATTTTATCAATCAGAAGTTTAAAAACTTGAGATTGAAAGAATACTGTTCCCAGGTAAAACAAGACTTTGTTTGGTTTTTAGATTTCGAAAAATAAAGAAATCATTACTGCTTGCTAGAAGTATCATATCTCGTTTTGGATATTGTTTTTCTGGAGAGAATTCAAAATTGTATTGTTTAATGTCGGTTATTTCTGCATTTTTAATGTGGTGGATATCTTTATTTATAGTGGCGTAGAGGTGTGCAAAAAAAGTAATGATGAAGACGATTCCAAACGTAGCAACTATGGGCTCTTTGAAATATTTTTAGGCAATATACTGAGAAAGGTAAAGCCCAGAAAAAATAATTCCAAATTGGATTCCATCGTAAATTAGAGATGATTTATTAACGTATCCAGCTGCAAAAAACGATCCCCTGGAAGACAATATACTTAGTGTGGCTTTGATCATATTCAAGTTCTGCTATGGATCTTCTGGAAGCGTGGTGCATAACAAGATAGAACTTACTTAGCCCTACTGTAGTTCCAAGTACTGAATATCTAATACCTTCTATGCTTGATGATATATAGTCGCCGAGTGTAAAGAATTTTGAGACTTCAATGTCAAATGAATCCAACAGGTATTTATTTAAAGATAATCAGAAATTAGGAATAGTACAGATACAAATGAAAAATTGTAGCCAACCTTGGATCGCTTAGGGCTAGTTTAAAAGCACCTCGATCTGCAACTTGTGATTTTAAAAATCGCAGTTTCTTTTTGGTAGAGGGACGAATATTTTAAACGTCCTTAATCTCTAGCTCTTTGGAGTCAGGAGGAGTGTTTTGGGCAAGTTTAAAATAGAATTTTGCAGCTTTAGGGTCATCAATTAGTTTTTTTGTGTATTGGCAAATTAACCAATAATGTTGTTTTAAAGTTGAAATATCTTTGATTCCATCAAACTCGCCTATTAGCTGGTCTATTGAGTCTTTGCTTTCATCATAGTCTTTGAGAACACCTTTATAGAGTTCTTCCATTTTTTCATCAACTTCTTGAAGTTCAGGATCGAAGGTTTGAGGGTGAAGCATGTTCTTAGTAACTATATTAATTACGTCGTCAAAATGTTCGTCGAACCATGCTAAACGTGCCTTTGGGGTGAGATGTCGTATCTTTAGTCCCAACAGATTAGTTAAATCTAATCGGATGAGGAGCGCACGTTTAAGAGCATAGAGTTTAAATTTACAGTAAAGCTTAATTAATGGAATAACTAGTAGTTTACTTCTGAGTTTTTGTATCTTTGTATTTACGGACATTTGCCAATTCATTAATAGTTTTAGGCTAATTAAAACCAGGCAGTCTCTCAAGTAGAATCTTGTAGGGTCGGTCAGTTAGGTTTTGTCATTGATTAGCTTTTTTGCGATGATTCTTTCTGCTTTTTCAGCACGTTTTTTCTTTTTGCGTTCATTTTTATCAGCGAAGATTTTGATAGCTTCTTCTTTGCTCAGGTTGGGGTGTTTTACAAGCAAGGTGTCGATTTTGTTGTTGGTTTGGGTCATTTGAGTTCCAGTGTGTGTAATGACTTGCTATATCGAACTGTGGGGTTAAGGTTCAGCTTCTTCTTCCCAGTAGATGGTGACTTTCTTTTTGCCCCATTGTTTGGCTTTTTTTACATCTGTACCCATATAGATATCTATCTTCTTTTCCCAGCGTTTATTCATTTTATCGAGGACAAGGTAGTCACCTTCAAGTCCTTCGATTCTCACTTTTGTATTATTGGTTAAGCCGAGCTCTAAAAGATCTCTTGAAACCGCAAGGGATTTCATACCAGGCTTTAGTTCGTTTCCCCATGCTGCTAAGAAAGGCGTCGAGTCTGTTTCCCTTTCACTTGATGTATAGGCGGTGGCGGGGACTTCCATGGACTTAGGGCCTGAATCACAGGCAGCTATGCATAAAGTGATAAAGAGTAAAGGAATGAGGTTTTTCAATTTAATACCTCCGTATGGGCTCAGTTTATATTAATACCGGTTAGAGCTGGAGTTGAACTCCGTTTTGTTTTAACCAAGCTTGTTGCCTTCGATAGTCAGGGTAGTGCTGTTCGACCAATCCCCAAAATCCTTTGCCGTGGTTGTGGTGTTTTAGATGGCAGAGCTCATGGATGATGAGGTAGTCAATGACTGACGGTGGGGCTTGCATGATTTGCCAGTTGTATTGAATTTCGCCTCTGATGTTGCAGCTTCCCCAGCGGGCTTTGTAGGTTTTGATGGTGATGGATTGAGGAATGAGCCCCGTTAGTTGGCTGAGTTCTTCGGTACGATTGTTGAGATAGATTTCGGCTTGTTCTTTGTACCAGTTGATGATGGCCTGGCGCCGGGTTTTTAGACCTACGCGATGGAGTCGACCGGATAGTATGATGGCATCATTCATAAGTTTGACTTTGGGTGAGTCGCCTTTTTGTTCTAGTTGTAATTCGTAGTGTTGCCCGAACAGTAATAATGTTTGTCCCTGTTGCCATTGGCGTTCTGGCTCTGGTTCAGGTTGTTTGGCGAGTTGTTGTTTTATCCAGTCAGATTTTTCTTCGATGAGATCGTGGGCGATGTCCATTGGTAGCTGTGTCGGGATATGAAGGAACACGCCTTTGGCGCTGACTTTGAGAGTGACACTCTGGCGTCGGGCACTCTTTTTAAGGATAACGTCGAAGTCTTTGGTTTTAATCAACGCTGGTGGCATTTGGGCCTTATGTGTCTGTTAAATAAAATAATAGCTATTGTATGTGATGATTTGAGACAATAGTAGGGTGATTATTTGAATAGTGCCTGTCTCTTAATGACTCAAGTTGATTTATCTCATGCCCATCGTTTGTCGGTTGCCCCAATGCTCGAATGGACGAACCGTGATTTCCGTTATTTTATTCGTTTAATGACGCGAGAGAGTTTGTTGTATACCGAGATGGTTACAACAGGTGCCTTGTTGCATGGCGATCGTGCCCGCTTTCTGGCGCACGATGAAATGGAGGGGCCGTTGTCTTTGCAGTTGGGTGGTTCAAACCCTGCTGAGTTAGCAGAGTGTGCGGTGATGGCCGAAGACTGGGGCTATGATGAGGTGAATATTAATGTCGGCTGCCCTAGCGATCGTGTGCAATCAGGAATGTTTGGTGCTTGTTTGATGGCAGAGCCTCAGCTGGTGGCTGACAGTGTGGCTGCGATGCAGTCGAAGGTAAAGATTCCTGTCACGGTGAAAACACGGTTAGGGATTGATGACCAAGACAGTTATGAATTTTTAACGCAGTTTATTCATGCGGTATCTGTTGCGGGTTGTGAGACGTTTATTTTACATGCTCGGAAAGCATGGCTATCTGGCTTGAGCCCAAAGGAAAACCGGGATATTCCACCATTGAACTATCAGCGGGTATATGACATTAAGAAAGATTATCCGCACTTACAAATTTCTGTAAATGGCGGTATTCAGTCATTGGAGGAAGTGCAAAGTCATTTGCAGCATGTGGACGGTACGATGTTAGGTCGTGTTATTTATCATGACCCATACACCATGGCGGCGGCGGATAGCAGCGTATTCGGTAAAACCAATCAGGGATTATCACGTCATGAAGTGGTTGAAGCGATGTTGCCTTATATTGCTCAGAGAATGGACTTGGGCCGATCGCTTAACTCGATCACACGCCATTTATTGGGACTTTTTCAAGGTCAGCCGGGTGCGAAAAAGTGGCGACGTTATCTGAGTGAAAACGCCAATTTGAAAGGTGCGAGGATAGAGATTATTGAACAGGCCTTAGCCTTAGTGCCTGAGTCCGGTACCACGGTTGAGCAGGTAGAGCGCGAAGCTAGCTAGCCCCACAATAAAGAGCATGATAACGCCAAAGGCGAGACCAACCGGGATATCAGATACGCCTAAGATGCCATAGCGAAAGGCATTGACCATATATAAAATCGGGTTGAATAAGGAAGCTTGCTGCCAAAACTCGGGTAGTAAATCGATGGAGTAAAAGATACCACCGAGATAGGTTAAGGGCGTTAAGATGAAAGTGGGGATGATGGCAATTTGATCGAAACTTTTGCCATAAATCGCGTTAATAAAACCGCCAAGTGAAAACAGGACTGCACTTAATATCACCATGGAGAGGGTAATGAAGAGGTGTTGAACGTGGAGCTTGGTAAAAAATAAAGCAACGATTGTGACGATGATGCCAACCAATAAGCCTCTTGCAACGCCACCCATGACATAACCGGCTAGAATGAGGTGATTTGGGATAGGGGCGATCAAAAGTTCTTCAATGTGGTTTTGGAATTTAGCACTGAAAAAGCTGGATGCGACATTGGCATAGGCATTGTTGATCACGGCCATCATGATAATGCCAGGGGCAATATATTCAATATAGGCAAACCCGCTCATTTCACCAATACGTTGACCTATTAGGTTGCCGAATATAACGAAATACAGCGTCATCGTGATGGCTGGTGGTAATAAGGTTTGTGGCCAGATACGAATAAAACGGCGTATTTCTCTTGTTAATAAGGTGCTTAACGCAACCCAGTGATGTTGGCGTTGAGTTGGCATTATTTATCCACCGTTTTTTCAACGAGTGATAGGAAAAGTGCTTCGAGCCTATTGGCTTTATTTTTCATACTAGTAACAGTGATGCCTTGCTCTGATAGGTTTGTAAACAAATCATTAAGGGCTTGTTCTTTTTTGATCTCAACTTCTAATGTAGAAGAACCTATTTTAGCGATATGCATATTATCGAGTTTAAGTTCTGTGGTTAGGGGTTCAGCCAGATCGAGGATGAAGACTTCTTTATCAAGTCGGTTGAGCAGCGATTTCATATCCGTGTTTTCGACGATATTACCCTGATCGATAATAGCAATATTGCGACAGAGGTTTTCGGCTTCTTCCAAATAGTGTGTTGTTAGGATAATGGTGGTACCTTGGTCATTAATGTCTTGTAAAAAGCCCCACATGGAACGTCGTAGCTCGATATCAACACCCGCAGTCGGCTCATCTAGGATAAGGAGTTTTGGATTATGAATAAGTGCTCTTGCAATCATTAGGCGGCGTTTCATACCGCCAGATAGGGCACGAGAAGGCGTATCACGTTTTTCCCATAAACCGAGTTGGTGGAGTAATTTATCCGCCCGGGGCTCACCTTCATGAGCGGGCATACCGTAATAGCCCGCTTGGGTAATTAGGATGGCTTTGACTTGCTCGAAACCGTTGAAGTTGAATTCTTGAGGGACCAGGCCGAGATGACTTTTTGCTAGTTCTGTTTCAGTGTCTAAATCATGACCGAACACTGTGACTTGACCACTGTTTTTGGTGATCAGTGAGGTAATAACACCAATGGTAGTTGATTTACCGGCACCGTTAGGGCCGAGTAAGGCAAAAAAATCACCTTGTTCAACATCAAGATCGATGCCGTCAAGGGCTTTGATGCCATTGTCATAAACTTTGCTTAGTTGTTGGATGGAAAGTGCTTTCAAAATGTTTGTAATCGTAGGCAGGGCAGAGGTTGTTAGGGTATCATGCTTAGATGGAGATTGATAAGTTACCGTTGTTTTGTGAGCGTAAAATGTCGCCTCCTCGTTCAGTTGATGAGTTGTTATCACGCTGTCAGGCTTTAGTCGGCAAAACATTAGGACAAGTCGCGCAAGAAATGGGCGTTGCAGTGCCTGCTGATCTACAGCGGCATAAAGGTTGGGTTGGTGCTTTGTTTGAGTCGGTGCTGGGCGCTGATGCGGGGAACAAGGCGGAGCCGGATTTCATGGCGTTAGGCATTGAACTAAAAACATTGCCGCTTAATAAGCGCGGTTTACCTAAAGAATCGACCTATGTTTGTACGGTGTCGATGCAACAAACTGGCGAATTAGATTGGCAGCATAGTTGGTTAAGGCGCAAATTAGCGAAGGTGTTATGGCTGCCGATTGAGGCTGAATCTGAGATTCCATTGGCTGAACGTTATGTTGGCCAAGCATGGCTGTGGGTGCCTTCAGAGCAGCAAGAAGCGATATTGCGCCGAGATTGGGAAGAGTTAATAGATAGGGTTGTATTAGGGGAACAATCTGAGATTTCGGCAAGTGAGGGTGAATATTTGCAAATTAGACCTAAAGCGGCAAATAGCCGTGTGCTGGCAGTTGGGGTATCGTCTGAAGGTTTAAAGGAAAAGATAAACCCAAAAGGCTTCTATTTGAGAACGGCTTTTACTAGACTATTACTTGAAAAAGATGAAGAGTGATGACAATGCTAAAGATAAAATAACAACGAAGGCCGAGGATTGTGTTGATGCGTAAATTGAATGCCCTTGTCATTGATGGGGATCCTTCATCAGGTTTGATGGTATAAGTTATTAGAACAAGCAGGTTTTACTGTTGTCTTGACGAGAATGGGTCATGAAGGTTTGGCGCTTGCAAAGCAGAGCCGTTTTAATCTCGTTTGTTGTGATGATAATCAGACCGATATTTCAGGTAGCGAGTTTTCCAGTAAGGCACGTGCCATACCTGGCTACGATTTGATTCCGTTATTGTGCTGGCGGTTGAAGATAATCTGCGTACATTGAAACAAGCGTTGCTGACCAGCGCGACAGATATTTTCAGTAAAAGCAATCCCACCGAGTTGGAAATTTATATCCAACGCCTTGTTGAACGCGAAGTGCGCCAGTTAACCAGGCGTGTGCTGTTTATTGAAGATTCACAAGTACTGCAAGAAATCATCATTAATTTATTGACTGATATGGGGCTGGATGTGGATTCTTATAACCATGCAGAAGGTGCTTGGAAAGCATTCCGCACAGGGCAATATGATCTCATTATCACCGATATCATGCTTGAAGGTGCGATGAGTGGTATTACCCTCGTTCGTAAAATCAGTCATCTGCAAGGTGAGCACGGCTCTATTCCAATTATTGCTACGTCAGGCTTCGATAATGCGTCACGTAAGATTGAATTGTTTCATCTATGTGTGAATGATTATGTGGCGAAGCCGATTGTGCGTGAAGAGATGCGTCAACGGGTGTTAGAACTAAGTTCACAACACGCGTCATTGCATAGTTTGACGATGTTGGATGAGTTAACGCAATTATTTAATCGTCATGCCTTACGAGAGTTTGCAGGTAAGTATTTTAGTGAGGCGCATCGTTTTAAGCGACTATTGTCGATGGCAGTGATGGATATTGATCATTTTAAAGTAATTAACGAGACACATGGCTATTCGACGGGGGATAAAGTCCTGTCAGAATTTGGTATTTGGCTGAAACGATTTGTGAGAGATGAAGACATGATCGCAAGATGGGCGAGTGAGGAATTTGTTTTCCTTTTATCGAATTATGAAGCATCGACAGCATTAACCTTAATGGAACGGATTCAAAAGCGACTTGAGTTATTTAAGGCTGCCAATGTATCAATTACCGTGAGTATTGGTGTTGCAACGGTCCATGACCAAAATAAGCATAGTTTGAATAGCCTATTTGAATTAGCGGATAGTGCGATGTATCGGGCTAAAATGTCAGGCCGTAATTGTATTCGTGTTTATGAGAATGAAGATGAACAAATTTGACAGCTTGATGAATCAGATGCTTAAGATTTGAGATAATGAGTTAATAAAAAGCCAGCTAACGCTGGCTTTTTATTATTGGCTGATATTGACGAAATGACCTACAACAGCAGCAGCTGCCGCCATGGCTGGGCTGACAAGATGGGTACGTCCACCGAGACCTTGTCTTCCTTCAAAATTACGGTTTGATGTGGATGCACAGTGCTCACCTGATTCGAGTCTGTCAGCATTCATCGCTAGGCACATGGAACAACCTGGGTCACGCCATTCAAAACCTGCTTCAATAAAAACTTTGTCTAACCCTTCTTGTTCAGCTTGTTGTTTGACTAAACCTGAACCGGGAACAACCAAGGCTTGTTTCAATGTGCCAGCGACTTTACCACCTTTTATAGCCGCTGCAGCTTGGCGTAAGTCTTCTATACGTGAGTTAGTGCATGAGCCAATAAAGACGCGATCAAGCTGAATATCAGTGATAGCTTGATCAGCTTTTAATCCCATATATCGGAGTGCTTGTTCCATACTATTGCGTTTTACAGCATCTGTTTCATCTTCTGGGTTTGGCACATTATCATCGACTGAAACAACCATTTCGGGCGACGTACCCCAAGTGACTTGTGGTTTGATGTCTGATGCATCTAAAACAACGGTCTTATCGAAATGGGCATTGGGGTCACTGTGTAAATTTGACCAGGCTGCAACGGCTTTGTCCCAATTTTCACCTCGTGGTGCAAATGGACGGCCTTTTAGATAATTAATGGTTGTTTCGTCGACGGCAATTAAGCCTACTCGTGCACCTGCTTCGATGGTCATATTACAGACGGTCATACGCCCTTCCATCGATAGTGCTTGTATTGCTTTACCAGCGAACTCAATGGTATAGCCCGTTCCACCTGCTGTTCCGAGTTCTCCGATAATGGCTAAGACAATATCCTTGGCAGTGACGCCGGGTTGGCATTGGCCATCAACACGGACGAGCATGTTCTTGGCTTTCTTTTGAATGAGGCACTGTGTAGCTAAGACATGTTCGACTTCTGAGGTTCCGATACCGAAGGCAATAGCCCCGAAGGCACCATGCGTCGAAGTATGCGAATCACCGCAAACGACAGTCATGCCAGGTAAAGTTGCGCCTTGCTCTGGCCCGACGACATGGACGATGCCTTGGCGGATGTCATTTAGATCAAATTCGGTCACGCCAAAGTCTTTACAGTTTTGATCTAAGGTTTCCACTTGAAGGCGTGAAATCGGGTCACTGATACCTTGGTCACGATTGTTAGTTGGGACATTATGATCCGGTGTGGCTAAGATAGAATCTAAACGGTGTGGTTTCCTATCTGCCAGGCGCAAACCTTCAAATGCTTGTGGTGATGTGACTTCATGGACAAGTTGGCGATCGATGTAGATCAATGAAGTGCCATTGTTATCTGTTCGAACAAGATGTTGTTGCCATAATTTGTCGTAAAGTGTTTGTGCTGTCATAGGAAAATATTAATTGTATGTATATAAAGTCAAAAAAGGATTATACCGTGTCGTGAGCGTATGCTCTATGTTGTCTTTCTAGATGCGAAAAAAAACGGGTAGTCCGAAGACTACCCGTTTCTCGTTTTGCTTATAGGAACAGTGGTTATTCCATATTAGCGTGACGGTATTTCATTTCTTCTTCTGGGATTCCTTTCTCATGGATTAAATGAGAAACGATAGATTCCAAGAAAATCAAAGTTGATAGTTCAAACATGGTTCCCATAGGCATGCCTTTTGTAGCTGCAAAGCTATCGTCGGTACCAATTTGAATTGTTTGGTCAGCTAAATCACCAATCGTTGAGCTTGATTTTGAACAAATCAAAACCACTTTAGCGCCTTCAGATTTGGCTTTATTGGTAAATGAAACAAGTTGCGTAGTTTCACCAGAACCTGAGATGACAATTAATAAATCGCCTTCACGGATACTTGGAGTACTAATTTCACCTTGAACATAGGTTTCATAACCACTATGCATCAGTCTCATTCCTAGAAAGTTACCTACTAGTTTTGAGCGACCTGCACCTGTAATAAAGATGCGTTTGGCATCGTCACACATAGAAACTAATTTGGCCTCATAGGCTTCATCAGTTGAACCAACGATATCAGTGATTTTATTTAAGAGTAGATCTTGATGCATTGTCATTGTAACGATCCTTATGCTGCGTCAACTAAAGCACGTAATTCTTTAGCTGATTCTGCTGGAGAAGGTGCGCCATAGATAGCCGCGCCAACAACAACAATAGCTGCACCAGCTTGAACAGTGCTTTGGATTGTGTCTTTGTTAATACCACCAGCAACAGAGATTTTTACATCCATGCCTAAGCCAGCGATCATATTTAAGTCAGCAAAAGGTGTTTGACCTGCTGCTTGAGCGTCAAGACCAGTGTGAACACCGATGATTTGCGCGCCGTTTGCTGCTGCTTCTTTAGCAACTGCTGCTTTATCTTCAACACCGATTAAATCAACTTGAGCTTCAGCACCGTTTGCGTTAGCTGCTTTGATAACACCGCTGATTGTAGCCATGTCAGAAGCACCCAATACAGTAGTGATTGCACCACCAGCTTCGAAGAAAGGTGTTGATTCGTATTCACCAGCATCCATTGTTTTAAGGTCAACAAGGATTTTTTTGTCTGGGTGAGCCGCTTTTAAAGCTTTAACAAGCTTAAGACCGTTGTACTTGATGCATGGTGTGCCGATTTCTAAGATATCAACATAAGGTGCAACTTGTTCTGCCAAAGCCATTGTTGCGTCGAAGTCTAGAGAATCTAGAGCCATTTGGATTTCTGCCATTTTCATACTCCTAAAGTAGTGTTTTTTTGTCTGATCACGTCAATGCGCGACCTAGAACTATAGTTCAGATCCCAGTTCAATGTCAATTTCGATTGGGATAAGAAAAGCTAGCCCAAGCAGTCTTATTTTCTGCTTGGGCTAAGCTGTTTGGTGCAGGTATGAAGTGATTAAGCTTCTAGTTCTGCTAAACGATTTGCTAGCAATTCTTCTAAGACACCAAGGGCTTTTGCAAAACCATCAATACCTTCTGCTAGTTTTTCTGTTGCCATTGGGTCTGCTGCATGCATGGCATCGAAAGTTGCTTTATCCATATCGATTTTAGCGATATCAGATGCAGCAGCTTGCTCTTCAGAAAGTTTGCGTGGAAGCTCACCTTCCGTTGACTGCAATTCATCTAAAAGGCCAGGAGATATTGTCAATAAATCAACACCAGCTAATTCAGTTATTTCACCTAAGTTACGGAAGCTGGCGCCCATAACTTCAGTTTTGTAACCGAATTTTTTGAAGTAATTGTAGATAGCTGTTACTGAGACAACACCAGGATCTTCGTGTGCTTCGTAAGAGTCTTTACCGGTATCTTTTTTGTACCAATCAAGAATACGGCCAACGAAAGGTGAAATAAGTTGGATACCGTTTTCAGCACAAGCAATGGCTTGGTGAAGACCAAAGACCAATGTTAAGTTTGTGTGGATACCTTCTTCTTCAAGGACTTTAGCAGCTTGGATACCTTCCCAAGTTGCAGCAATTTTGATTAAGATGCGATCACGAGATACACCAGCTGCTTCGTATTGCGCAATCAGGTCACGGCCCTTAGCGATAGTTGCATCTGTATCGAATGATAGACGTGCATCAACTTCGGTAGAAACACGTTGTGGCACGATATCAAGAATTTTTAAGCCGAATGAAACAGCTAAACGGTCGAAAGCTAATGTGACAACTTCTGATGCCGCTGCGCCAACGCCAACAGTTTCACGTGCGTCTTTTAATGTGTCATCAACAATACCCTGATATTGTGGCATTTGAGCTGCAGCTGTAATAAGTGATGGGTTTGTTGTAGCGTCACGAGGAGTGAATTGCTCAATTGCAGCGATATCACCTGTGTCAGCAACGACGACGGTCATTTCTTTTAGCTGATCTAGTAGATTTGCCATGTGAAAAATACCTTTCTATATTTTAGTGGTTAAAAAAACTGACTGATTTACCTTTATGTTGGTTTGGTAAGGTCAGGGAACGATTGGTTTTCTTGTGCCTATAGGAATAGGCTTTTTGGGTAGCGTTTCTTAACTATTATTAAGAATGTATTGGGCTACACCTGTTAATGTGCTGTTGACTCGCGCTTTATTTTGGATGTATTGCTCTACGCCGGTCATAGGTTTAGCTTGATTTTGAATGTAGCGTTCAACGCTTGTCATTACGATTGACACTGCTGGTGCTGACGCTTGGTTTTGAATATAGCGCTCAACACTGGTCATTTGTAAGCTAGTTGATGTTTGATTTTGAATATAACGTTCAACACCTGTCATTGCGTGAGTTGAGGCAATCTGGCTTTGAATGTAACGCTCGACGCCGGTGATATTGCCTGCTTTGTCTTCTAAGTTCGCAATATATTGTGCGACACCTGTCATGCCCACTGCTGCAGCGACGGTTTCGACAATCGCTTCTTTTACTTCTTGAATGACTTCGGCAACTTCTTCTTTTACAGCTGCAGTGACTGTCTCTGTGGTTGCCGGCGCAGCTTGTGGTTGTGCTGCTGGTGTTGGCTGTTGTGAGCCTGATGAGAAGATGCCTTTTAATAAGCCACAAATTGAAGAGAAGAAACCTTTTTCACTCATTAGAGTTACCTTTGTTATTTGACTGTCGTTTTACACATGAGAGTATGAATAAAAGACGTTATTTTACTATATTTTTAAACGGTTGTGGAATGCTAGCAGTTTATTATGACCGTTTGATGATGGTTTATTTTGTTGTTATTGACCTAATTGCGGGCAAAAAAAAGCGGATGACTAGGCCACCCGCTTCTTATTTTCTTGCAGTTGGATGCTATAAATTAAGCAGCATCAACTAAAGCACGTAATTCTTTTGCAGACTCTGCAGGTGAATCAGCACCGTAGATTGCGGCACCAACAACAACGATTGTTGCACCAGCACGTACCGTGTCTTGGATAGTATCTTTATTGATACCACCAGCAACTGAGATGCGAACACCTAAGTTAAGACCAGCAACCATGCTTAAGTCAGCAAAAGGTGTTTGACCAGCTGCTTGTGCGTCAAGACCAGTGTGAACACCGATGATTTGAGCGCCGTTTGCAGCTGCTTCTGTTGCACAAGCTGCTTTATCTTTAACGCTGATTAAGTCAATTTGAGCTTCTGCGTTGTTAGCATTTGCTGCTTTGATTACGCCGCCCATTGTTGCTTTATCAGATACACCAAGAACAGTACAAATATCACCACCTGCTTCGTAGAATGGTGTTGCTTCGTATTCACCAGCGTCCATTGTTTTAAGGTCAACAAGGATTAATTTTTCTGGAAATTTAGCTTTCAATGCAGTAACGAGTTCTAGACCGTTATACTTAATGCAAGGTGTACCGATTTCTAAGATGTCAACATAAGGTGCTACTTGCTCAGCAAGTGCGATTGTTGCATCAAAATCTAGAGAATCTAACGCCATTTGGATAAGTGCTTTTGCCATGTTGACATGCTCCTAATAAAGTAATGTTTAAAGTTATTCACGCTGAAAATACGCCGGAAGACTATATAGTATTAGTTCGTATGGTGTCAATTTTATAAACTGTGCTTTAGCCGTTTTTTCATGCGGGCTAGACAGTGTGATTTGGTTTGTGCCAAGCTATCTTGGATTTTTTAATCTTCGCAAAAATTTGTTTGGGAATGGGAAATTATGGCGCAAATTAATGATGTAAAAGGCTTCATCATAGATATGGATGGCGTGCTTTGGCATGGCAATCATCCGATCGTGGGTTTAGGCGCTTTTTTTTCACTTCTGAGAGAAATCGGTTTACCTTTTGTTTTGGCGACCAACAATGCCAGCCTGACGCAACAGCAGTATATTGATAAATTAGCCAAAATGGACGTTTCTGTTATTGCTGATGAAGTGTTGACCTCTAGTATGGCGACGGCAAGTTATTTAGCAAAGCAGCAGCCTGAAGACAAAAAGAGAGTGTTTGTCATTGGTGAAGCAGGCTTGAGAGCACCGCTTGAAGAACAAGGTTTCGTGTTGACGGATTTATACGAAGTTGATGGCAATGGCACGATGAAAGGTGCTGACCTTGTGGTGTCAGGTTTGGACCGAACATTAACATGGGATAAATTGGCTACCGCGACATTGAACATTAAAAAAGGGGCAGCATTTTATGCGACTAATGCTGATACGACGTTGCCGACTGAATTAGGTGATGTAATCGGCAATGGTGGTACATTAGCAGCGCTTGAAGCAGCAACTGGCGTAGAAGCGGTGAGCTTGGGTAAACCTGAGCCTGTTTTATATCAGCAAGCACTCCGGGTATTAGATACAACAACGGCAGAAACGGTTGCGATAGGCGATCGTTTAGATACGGATATTTTGGGTGCGGTCAATGCCGGTATGCGAAGTATTTTGGTACTAAGTGGTATTTCTAGTCACGAAGAACTTGCAGACATAGATTATCAGCCGACTTGGGTAATGAAGGATATTTCAGAGATTACCGCTGTGCTACGGGCGACATTTTTAGGTGATTCTGTGGAGAATGAGTAAATGAAAAAACTGGTTAATGATGTTGATGATTTACTAATGGATAGTCTTAGAGGCTTTGTGAAGGCGCATCGTGATTTGGTGACGCTTAATGAGCAGCCGGCTTTTATTGCTCGGTCTGAAAACGCGTCACAGGGGAAGGTTGCATTGGTTTCTGGTGGTGGTGCTGGGCACGAGCCTTTACATGCTGGGTTAGTTGGCAAGGGGATGTTAGATGCGGCTTGTCCGGGACAAATTTTCACTTCTCCAACACCTGATCAAATGATGGCAGCTGCTGAACAAGTTGATAATGGTGCAGGCGTATTATTCATCGTTAAAAACTATGCTGGCGATGTGATGAATTTTGAAATTGCTACAGAGATGTTTGATGGTGAGAGTGCTTCGGTATTGGTTTGTGATGATGTATCACTACCGGCTGATCACAGCACTGGGCGTCGCGGTGTTGCAGGGACATTGATTGTTGAGAAAATTGTGGGCGCTGCAGCTGAAATGGGGGCGACGTTATCTGAATGCCAAACGTTAGGTGAGCGTGTTAACAAGGCGACGGCCTCTATTGGTGTCGCCTTAACGAGTTGCACCGTTCCAGCGTTAGGTAAGCCAACATTTGAGATTATTGAAGAAGAAATGGAATTTGGTGTCGGTATTCATGGTGAGCGAGGCCGTGAAACGGTGGCCCTAAAGTCAGCCAGTGAAATCGTGACTGATTTAGCGTCAGTGATTGAAACTGAGCTGTCGATTACAGCGGGTCAAAAAGTGTTATTACATATTAATGGCTTTGGTGGAACGCCTCTAATCGAACTTTATGCGGTGTATGATTTAGCAACAAAATATTGGCAGGCACGTGGGGTAGAAGTGGTGCGTTCTTTAGTGGGTAATTACACGACTTCGTTGGATATGGCGGGGTGTTCCATGACCGTCACTCTTATGGACAAGCAGTTTATTGAGTTGTGGGATGCGCCTGTCGATACAGCCAGTTTACGCTGGTAGTTTAGGGTTTTTGTTGGGTTAACACAGCGGTGATGGTGCAAATCATCAGTTGACTGGTTCTTGCACCGGCATCGATGTGGCCGATGGCTCGTTCGCCAAGGAATGATGCGCGGCCTTTGGTCGCGATCATGTCTTTTGTTGATTTCATGCCGGTGATGGCTTGTTCCGATAAATTGGTTAACAGCTGTTCAAACTCTGTGCCGTTTGTTACGTCTTCTTTTAAGCGATTGGCAACTGGTATGAGCGTATCTAACATGGTTTTCTCACCTAAATCAGCTTTGCCACGTTGTTTTACGGCTTCGACGCCCTGATAGAACACATCAGAAAAAGCCGTTGCCGTAAACGTCTGTCCTTTTGCTGCTTTAGACATGCTGAGGAAAAGGGTGCCGAAAAGTGATCCTGAAGCGCCGCCCATCGTAGACATTAAGGTCATGCCTATTTTCATTAGTGCGGGTGACCAATCTAATTCGTCTAATTCTGCCGTTATATCTTCAAGGGCAGCGATACCACGCTGGAGATTAGTAACATGATCACCATCACCAATAACACGATCTAATTCAGCGACTTCGTCGGCGTGTTGTTCAATATTACTGTCAATGGCTTGGATTAATTGGGATAGGGGATAGGGCATGATGAATTACGCCTTTGTCTCATAAGTGGGCCTAACATCTTCACATTTTATCGCAATCTCGAATGAACGACTAGCCGAAATAGAGTCTATTGTGACCTTAGTCTCCTTGTTGAAACTACGTTGTTGACTGTCTATAAATTCTGGACTAGGTTACACATTAACCGCTGATTTAATTAACAACTTGCGAGCGGTATAGAAATGCAGCTAAAGCGACTTTGGTTTAGTCCCGACCATCGAGCTTTTTTGATGAATCTGGGATAAGGAGAGAACTATGCATTTAACAGTCAGACCACCGAGATTTGCTTTCCTCTATGATTTTTAGGATCTTTAACACAGGAAAGTTGATGCTGCCGGAACCTATTCTGAGCAAGCGCAAATAAAACCTAAATCTTCCCCAACACCGACGTGGTGAAAGCCTGACCCGAGTCAGTGGCGATATTCTTCACGTAAGTAATATTGTATAGGCAAACTGTGCTGAGATTTTGTCCCAACACAGTTTGTTGTGGAAATAGAATTACAGTTCTAAATAAACTTTATATTTTTTACCTTTCTCACAGACTGATTTTGCTGACCAGTCTCGGTAGACTTTGCTTGTCCATCCGCCATCACTTTCTTTTTTTCTATAATTAACGCGGATCTGAGTGTAAGCATGATCAACTTGATTTAGGTTAAATTCCCAAGTACGGGGCTTTGCCGTAGGCATATTCCTTTTTGGGTTTACAAATGGGTTTGCCACCTTTCTTTTTAAGCGAGCGTTTGTAACCCTTAAGGCAAGTCCAACATTTTTTGTCTCTTTTCCGGACATCTTTGCCTTTGCATACACTCCATTTTACTTCTACAGTTCATTTTTTAGCGAACTTATTGACGTTTTTCTTTTTACAAGAAGAGTTTTTGTCGGGTAATGGTTTTTTTGAATGGTAATATCCTTTTGGGCAAGACCAACCCCCTTTTTTGGCAACGTTATAATGTGCTGCGTTTGCTGGGTATATTAAGGGGCAAGACTTTATCTAACCGGCTAACTTGGTATCTTCGACTTTTTTGCATAGCTGTCAGAAGATAAGCCTAATAAGAGGATAATGAACAAACTCCAGAGGAGTAGGCGGGTGGTCATATTATTGATTGTTGTCATGAGTGATATCGCCTTTTATTCTTTTAATTGGGGCTGTGTTACAGCACTTTGCAGCAGCCAGTATCAATACCCGCGACATGGGTGCGTTATGTTCCATGAAGATGTAGAGAGTACAGCTGGTTTGCATTAAATATAATATTCCATTTTTTTTAACATAAGCAAAATCAAGAGGGTGTTAAGTGGTATTGTCTAAAGTTATCGACTGACGGCTTTGGGTCGCAACGTGACAGATGAAAAAATCTATTTGATTAATGCCCCGATCTTTTCTATATTTTCTCATTATGATGGTGAGAAATAAATAATGTGTGCTGGTGTCCATTTTGAGCATCAAGGAGAAGTTTTAAAAAGCTTTTTCCCAAACCCTAATGCTCAGTTACCTTTACTGAAGCGTGATGGCCAAATTCTGCTCATGGGCTGGGGTAGACGAGAAAACCAAGAAGGTAAGCTTCCTAAAACTGGTTGGGCTAGGTTAGATTCAATCTATGCTGGTCGCTGGGATAAGTATTTTCCTACTCCAGTGAGAATACCTGTATTACGTTTTATGGAAAAAAACTTTGAAGGCATTAGTAAGTGGTATGACTTGATTCCTTCAAACTGCATACAAGGCCTTGTAGCAAGAGAAGGCAATGAAACCCGTGTATATGTCGTTACAGTTGAACCAGAGCTTTCAGAGCGTGATTATCACGACAGGATGCCTAGAATCATACCTATGTCTGGCACTGTAACTATTATTGGTGAGGGTGAAACACTTTAATTTTACCAATAAAAAGGATTTTACTATGTTTTGCTTGATGCGAAGAAAAGGCGAATCTATTTTAATCTATCCTGAAGACACACCAGAGAATATGACGGTTGTAGAATTATTTGCTGGTGGCCTATCAAGATGACGATAACTAGTACGAATGATGCTTTATGTATGGTCGCGATAGATGCGCGTATGGCTTTAAGAATAGCCAGAAACTAATTCGCCTTTTTAACGCTCAATGCTATTTAAAAGTTACACCTACGTTACACCAAAAAAAGCCCCAGCGGAGTTAATCAGCTGGGGCTCTATATTTAATGGTGGCTCGACCTGGAATCGAACCAGGGACACAGGGATTTTCAATCCCTTGCTCTTG
>ERZ1049444.1272-NODE-1272-length-19279-cov-7.294268_pt1 | contig 19279 bp, 19 predicted proteins | sample MGYA00383101_ERZ1049444 | MGnify/ENA primary metagenome ERZ1049444 (study PRJEB29581, sample SAMEA5548371) | metagenome | biome: marine; feature: coastal; material: water | depth 50 m | study: Short-term variability in the microbial, nano- and picoplankton...
GTCCGCAGGTGATCTGTGGTCCGGGCGAAAACGCCGGTGTGGTGGATATTGGTGACGGGCAAGCGGTGGTCTTTAAAATGGAAAGCCACAATCACCCGTCCTATATCGAGCCTTACCAAGGCGCGGCCACAGGTGTTGGCGGAATTTTGCGTGATGTTTTCACCATGGGCGCGCGCCCAATAGCTGCAATGAATTCATTAAGCTTTGGCGGACCAGATCACCCAAAAACCAAACAATTGGTGCATGGGGTAGTTGAAGGCGTGGGCGGTTATGGAAACTGCTTTGGCGTGCCAACTGTTGGCGGAGAAGTTAGGTTTGATCCCGCCTACAATGGCAATTGTCTGGTCAATGCCTTTGCCGCTGGTCTCGCAGATGCGGATAAGATTTTTTATTCGGCGGCTTCGGGCGTTGGCATGCCGGTGGTTTACTTGGGCGCAAAAACCGGACGTGACGGGGTTGGCGGCGCAACCATGGCGTCGGCTGAATTTGACGACAGTATCGAAGAAAAAAGGCCAACGGTTCAGGTGGGCGATCCCTTTACTGAAAAGCGGCTTATGGAAGCCTGTCTTGAGTTGATGCAGACCGGCGCGGTGATTTCCATTCAAGATATGGGTGCAGCTGGTCTCACCTGCTCTGCCGTGGAAATGGGCGACAAAGGCAATCTTGGTGTTCATCTTGATCTGGAAAAAGTTCCTGTTCGTGAACCAAATATGACAGCTTATGAAATGATGCTGTCTGAATCGCAGGAACGGATGCTCATGGTGCTCAGCCCGGACAAAGAAACCGAGGCGAGGCGCGTTTTTGAAAAGTGGGATCTGGATTTTGCAATCGTCGGAAAAACCATCGCTGAAGATCGCTTTTTGATTTATCTTGATGGAAATTTAAAGGCCGACCTTCCGCTAAAAGCTTTATCCGGAAACGCCCCCGAATATGATCGTGAATGGCAAGAGCCATTGCCCGCACCCCCAATACAAGAGGTACCAGATATTGACCCAATAGTGGGGTTAAAGGCGCTTTTGGCCGATCCGAATTACGCAAGCAAAAAATGGGTTTATGAACAATACGACAGCCAGGTCATGGCAGATACTATAAACTGTCCCGGTTATGGCGCGGGCATTGTTCGGGTGCATGGGACAAATAAATCATTGGCATTTACCAGCGATGTAACACCGCGTTACGTACAGGCGAACCCCTATGAGGGCGGCAAACAGGCGGTTGCAGAAGCCTATAGAAACCTAAGCGCTGTGGGCGCAACCCCGCTAGCAAGTACCGACAACCTAAACTTTGGAAATCCCGAAAAGCCTGAAATCATGGGCCAGTTCGTAACCGCGCTTAAAGGTATTGGGGACGCGGTTTTAGCTTTAGATATGCCCATCGTTTCCGGCAATGTCAGCCTTTACAATGAAACCGATGGCGCAGCGATCCTGCCGACACCTACAATCGGGGCCGTCGGTCTTATTACAGAAAGTGAAGAACCCATTATTGGGAAAGCGCGTGAAGGTCATGTCGCCTTGGTTTTAGGCGACAGCAACGGACATTTGGGACAATCGGCTTTATTGCATTCAGCCTGTGAGCGCAGCGACGGAGATGCGCCTTTTGTGGATTTAGAAGCAGAAAAGAAAAATGGTGAATTTGTTCGATCAAACCGGGCCCTCATTGAGGCGTGCACGGATATATCCGACGGTGGTCTCGCGCTTGCTGCTTTTGAAATGGCCGCAGCAGCAGATGTTGGTGTTCAGTTAGATGCATCTGATCTTGAAACACTTTTTGGCGAAGACCAAGCGCGCTATCTGCTGGTTTGTGATTTTGATCAAGCCGAAGCTCTTATGAGCGCGGCAAGCCAAGCACAGGTTGCTTTGAATTTTGTTGGTAAATTTGGTGGAAGCGCTATTAAATTTGGGTCTCAATCGGCAGAGATTACCGAACTTTGCGGAATTTACAGCAATGCCTTTGGCGACCAATTTTCTTGATACAGAATACAAAGGCTGTGATTTTAATACCCCTTGCGGTAGCCTATATACAATCCTACATCTAGTTTGAGTGACACAAGGACGACGAACATGGCAATACAAGCTCAAGAGATCGAAGATTTGATCCGGGCAGAATTTCCAAAGGCTCAAGTGACCATCACTGATTTGGCAGGAGACGGCAACCATTATGCTGCCGAGGTCATAGATGAAAGTTTTCGTGGAAAAAATCGGGTTCAGCAACAAAGAGCGGTTTATGCTGCTCTTAAAGGTAAAATGGATGGTGCAAACGGACAGTTACATGCTTTAGCGCTGACCACGAAAGTCCCCTAAAAACAGAAATCTGAGCGATGCGAGCAGTAAACTGACGGCCGCTTAGAAAGGAGTAAATATGAGTGACGCAAAACAACAAATTGATGAGACAATCAAAGAAAACGATGTGGTGCTTTTTATGAAAGGCACAAAAGAAATGCCGCAATGCGGGTTTTCCAGCCGGGTTGCAGGTGTTTTAAACTACATGGCTGTTGACTATAAAGATATTAATGTTCTAGCCGACGACAATATTCGGCAGGGCATTAAAGACTTTTCAGATTGGCCAACAATCCCGCAACTCTATGTCAAAGGCGAATTTGTAGGCGGTTGTGATATCATCACGGAAATGGCTTTATCGGCAGAGTTGGACACTCTTTTTGATGACAGTTCCGTGACCTATGACAAAGACGCCGCAAATAAAATACGCGAAGCTAACGGCTGAACTCTATTAATATCAGGTTTGTTCTGCCCTGCGCTATTTATCCAGCTGATCGGCAATGGATTCGGCGCGGGCAGCCAATTCTGCCAAGCCTTCGGATATTTCAACTGGAACAGTTGGCACCTCAACACGCACAGGATCGGGTGGCGGCGCACTGCGTAGTTTAGACAGTTCAGAGTTAAGTTCTTGCAGAGTTTTTTCAGCCGCATTTAATTTGTCTTCCAGTGCCGCTGTTTTATCTGCCAACATCAAACCGGACATCAAGAGCATACGTTCCTCTGGCACCCGTCCGATTTGCCCGATTAACTGAGATGCTTCCTGATCAAGCATTTTGGCTGCTGACAGCAGATATGGCTCTTCACCAACTTGGCAAGACACCTGAAAATTGCGCCCGCCGATTTCAATATCAACCTCTGGCATTATGCATCCTCCCCAATTGTAGTGGTCCCTTCGCTTAGAGCGATAGCTAATTGGTCATAAAGACGCTGCATTTCTTGTGTGTCTTCGCGCCGGTCACGCTCCAATTGAACAAGTTGCGCTCGAAGCTCTGAAATCTCACGCGCCTCTTGGCTATCTTTAGATTGTAATTGGATTTCCAATTGCTTGTTGGCAGCAGTTAATTCGGCAATTTGATTGCTTGCGTCCTGATCCAAACTGGTTGCACCTGTTGGAGATGATTTGACGTGTTCAATGCTGACAGAAATTCTTTCTAAAGCATCCTTAATACGACCTTCAAATTGCGAAAATTGCTCCATTTTGAACCTCTGTTACTGCATCTATTACCGTTGATTATGCCTGTCTTGATTTCGCGACACACTACGAATCGCATTTCAACGTCCTTATTGTAGAGTTTAAACCAGCCAATTAAAAAATGCGCCCCCTTTGCGCGCGATTAAGCAAGCAGATGCTTGAACTTCGCTCCGAGCCTGTTATGCAACACCACATTAAGGTTAAAACAGAGGACATCTGGCCAATGGACATCAAAGCGACACAAAAAGAGCATGCAGATCATTGGGCGAAAGCTTCGGCCATTCGCACCCTGACATTGGACGCCATTGCCGCCGCAAATTCTGGGCACTCTGGTATGCCGATGGGCATGGCCGATGTCGCGACCGTGTTATTTGAAAAACATCTTAAATTTGATGCAACGGCGCCGTCATGGCCAGACAGAGATCGGTTCATTCTGTCAGCCGGTCATGGCTCGATGCTGATCTACAGCCTGCTGCATTTGTGCGGATATAAAGACTTTCCAATCGATGAAATTAAAAATTTCCGGCAATTAGGGGCAAAAACGGCCGGACATCCGGAAAACTTTCTTTCCGAAGCAATTGAGACAACAACCGGACCATTGGGGCAAGGCATTACAAATGCTGTTGGCTTTGCCATGGCCGAAGAAATCCTAAGGGCAAGATTTGGCAAAAAGCTCGTCAATCACCACACCTATGTGATTGCAGGTGACGGCTGCCTTATGGAGGGTGTAAGTCACGAAGCCATTGGTTTGGCTGGTCGCCATGAGCTATCCAAACTGATCGTGCTATGGGATGATAACAATATCACTATAGACGGCACTGTCGATCTTGCCGATAGGACGGATCAAATACAAAGATTTAAAGCCTCTGGCTGGCATGTACAGCAAATCGACGGCCATGACCCAGAGGCCATAGATATTGCCCTTACGGCAGCAAAAAAGGCCAATAAACCATCCATGATAGCCTGCAAAACGCATATTGCCTTGGGTTCAGCGGCGCAGGATACCTCAAAAGGGCATGGCGCTTTGACAGACCCGCAACTGATAACAGACACCAAGAAAGTGTACGGTTGGAGTGCAAATGATTTTGAAATACCCGCGCCGATTAAATCTGCTTGGGAAGATATTGGTCAGCGCGGTGGGGCCGAACGCCGGGAATGGGAAGAGCGTTTATCTTCTGTTTCAAGCAATAAGCAAAGTGAATTTCACCGGATATTTGCGGGCGAAGCCCCCAAAAAGCTGGCTTCGGTTGTTCGGGCCTTTAAAAAGCAAATGTCTGAAAACCCGCAAAAGATGGCTACGCGTAAATCTAGCGAAATGGCTTTGAATGTGATCAATCCCATCATGCCGGAAACCGTTGGCGGATCTGCAGATTTATCTGGGTCCAATAACACAAGATCCAAAGACATGGATGTGTTTGATACGGTGGCGCGACATGGGCGTTATATTCATTGGGGTATCCGTGAACATGGCATGGCCGCGGCAATGAACGGTATGGCCCTACATGGCGGTATTCGCCCTTATGGCGGAACATTCATGTGTTTTACCGATTATGCACGCCCTGCCATGCGCTTGGCCGCTTTGATGAAAGTGCCGACGGTTTTTGTTATGACGCATGACAGCATCGGATTAGGTGAAGATGGGCCTACCCACCAGCCTGTTGAGCACCTGGCAATCAGTCGTGCCACCCCGAACACATATGTATTCCGCCCTGCTGACACAATTGAAACCGCAGAAGCGTGGGAAATTGCGCTGAGTTCAAATGAAACGCCATCGGTTCTAGCCCTGTCACGGCAAGGTCTGCCAACCGTGCGAACCACACATAAATCCGCCAATTTATCCTCAAAAGGCGCGTATGTACTCGCTGATAGCGAAGACAAACGTCAAGCCATTTTAATTGCGACAGGTTCAGAAGTCTCGCTTGCCTTAGAGGCGCGAGACGCACTGCAGGCTGAAGGGATTGGAACCCGTGTTGTTTCAATGCCATGCATGGAACTATTTGCAGAGCAAGATCCGTCCTATCGCAAACGTGTCCTTCCCGGAGGCGCGGCTGTTCGCATTGGGATTGAAGCAGGCGTTCGGCTAGGATGGGATCGTTGGCTTTTGGGTGAGCGTGGCCGTGAAACCAAATCAGATTTCATCGGAATGTCCGGTTTTGGTGCCTCGGCCCCTGCAAATACACTTTTTGAGCATTTTGGCATAACAGTGCAGAGCATTGTTGAAAGGACCAAGGCGTTACTTTGAACCTGTGGAGCCGTGTGCAGTGAGTCGCTGCCGCGGTCATTCGGGTTAAAATTAATGTAAAAATTATCAAACCATAAAAATGTTAGCGCAAGCAAAACCATTTGGCCTTAGTTTAACGCTAACATATTGGTAAATCTATTGAATTTTCATTCCTATTGCCAATACCCTTGGCTATAAGCATCTCAAGCTGGCGTATAGGGGAAAACAGATGACGGTGACTTTGGGCATAAATGGATTTGGCCGTATCGGTCGATCGACTTTGGCGCATATTGCTGAAAGTGCGCGCAACGATGTTCAAGTCGTGAAAATTAATGCCACCGGTCCGATCGAAACCAACGCACATCTCTTACGCTATGACAGTGTGCATGGCCGGTTTTCCGGGCAGGTAACCGTCAACGACAACACACTCGACCTTGGCCGAGGTGCGATGCAGGTCATGTCAAGCTATCGGCCAGAAGATCTGGACTGGAGCGGATGTGATGTGGTTCTGGAATGCACAGGCAAATTCAATGATGGCAAAAAGTCTGCTGTCCATATGCAGCAGGGTGCAAAATCAGTTCTTATTTCGGCGCCGGCAAAAAATGTCGATAAAACGATCGTCTATGGCGTCAATCATCGGGATTTAACCCCAGATCACACAATGATTTCAAATGGCTCGTGTACTACGAATTGTCTTGCGCCCCTTGCCAAGGTACTACATGACGCAATCGGAATTGAGCGCGGAATAATGACCACAATCCACTCTTATACCGGAGATCAACCGACATTAGACCGGCGCCATAGCGACCTATACCGCGCGCGGGCAGCGGCGATGGCAATCATCCCCACTTCAACCGGTGCAGCCAAAGCCCTAGGCGAGGTTTTGCCGGATTTAAGCGGAAAACTGGACGGCACCGCCATGCGGGTCCCTACTCCGAATGTATCTGCAGTAGATTTAACTTTTGAAGCCAGTAAATCTGTCACCAAAGAAGATGTGAACGCAGCAGTAAAAGAAGCAGCAGCGGGGCACATGGGGCATGTGCTGGCCTATGACGAAGAGCCTAAGGTCTCAATAGATTTCAATCACACAACGCATTCCTCGATTTTTGCCCCAGAGCAAACCAAAGTTATTGGTGGCCGAATGGTTCGTGTTTTGGCTTGGTATGACAATGAATGGGCGTTTTCGTGCCGCATGGCAGATGTTGCAGCAACGATGGGGCGGCTTCTGCATTAAGGGCTTGCCTCAACCAGCATAACTTCTTACGTTTCTAGCGATTTATTTGCATAACATTTCTTTTTTCTAATTATTTTGGACATCTGTACTTTGTCAAATCGTACTTGGACAATTTTGTTTTTGGGTATTGTTGCCCTTTTGCTTGGCGATACCCTTTTCTCTGATGCAGAAACTTTGATAGTTCTAGGTCGAAAAATACTCATCCTGATCGAGTGGATGGCCTTCTGGAGATAATTAAACACCGCTAAAAGGTTGTTTTTACGGTTGACAATTGCTCTGAAATATCAATGTTAGCGCTAACTCATGAGCAGCATTAAAGAAAGACAATACTATGGCAGTGAAAGTCGCGATCAATGGATTTGGCAGGATCGGACGTAATATTTTGCGTTCTATCGTGGAAACACAAAGAACCGACGTTGAGGTTGTTGCCATTAATGACTTAGGACCCGTTGAAACCAACGCACATCTGTTCAAATACGATAGCGTTCATGGAAAATTCGCAGGCACGGTCAAATCCACTGAAACTTCAATTGATGTTGGTATGGGGCCTATTTCTGTAACGGCACTGCGCAATCCGGCAGAATTGCCATGGGCAGATGTTGATATTGTGATGGAATGCACTGGTATTTTTACAGACCGTGAAAAGGCAGAAATCCATCTGCAAAATGGAGCGAAGCGGGTTTTGGTATCTGCGCCCTCAAACGGATCGGACAAAACGATCGCTTATGGGGTAAACCATAGCGCTTTGAGCGCCAGTGATGTCATTGTTTCAAATGCCTCATGTACGACAAATTGCTTGTCCCCTGTTGCCAAAGCCTTGAACGATGCGATTGGCATCAAACGTGGGTTTATGACGACTATTCATAGTTATACCGGCGACCAACCCACGTTGGACACAATGCACAAAGACCTTTACCGGGCGCGTGGCGCAGCACTTAACATGATCCCAACAACCACCGGTGCGGCTCGCGCGGTGGGGTTGGTATTGCCTGAACTGGACGGCAAACTGGATGGCGTTGCTATTCGCGTACCCACGCCAAATGTGTCCTGTGTGGATTTAACCTTTGAAGCCGCACGCGATACCACGATAGAAGAAATCAACGTCGCTATTCATGCTGCTGCCGCTGGCCCGATGAACGGTGTTTTGGGTGTAACCGATGAAAAGCTGGTCTCTATGGATTTCAATCATGACAGCCATTCTAGTATCTTCGCCACCGATCAAACAAAGGTCATGGATGGCACGCTGTGCAGGATCCTTACATGGTATGACAATGAGTGGGGATTTTCCACGCGTATGTCTGATACAGCTGCCGAGATGGGTAAATATCTTTAATCTAAATCTCTGTTAAAGCTCGGAAAAGCCTATTTTCCGAGCTTGGCAAGCAAGCGTTCATGCACTTCTGGCGTGACGAACTTGGACACATCACCATCTAAACGGGCTATTTCTTTGACCAGTTTTGATGCAATGGCTTGATGTCGTGCTTCTGCCATCAAAAATACCGTTTCAATGGTTGAATCAAGAGCTCTGTTCATGCCGACCATTTGGAATTCGTATTCAAAATCGGCAACCGCACGCAATCCCCGAACAATGACGCCTGCGCCAACGTCATGGGCGCAGTCAATCAATAAATTTTCAAACGGATGCGCCACAATTTCAGTTCCAATTTCAGACGATAAGACCGCACATTGCAATTCAATCATTGAAACCCGCTCTTCCAATGAAAACAACGGACCTTTGTCGCGGTTAATCGCCACACCGATGACCAACCGATCAACAAGCATAGCCGCTCGGCGAATAATGTCGACATGTCCGAGAGTGATCGGATCAAAAGTTCCAGGATAAAGCCCAATGCGCATCTAGAGATCCTCTGCCGAGAAATTATACTTTCCGCAAGCAACAATATTGCTGGCAAAATTGCAAGGGTCAGTACCCCATTATCATGCCTTCAAGTGCGTCTTTTTCCATCGAAAGTTCTGAAAGTTTTGCTTTGACCACATCACCCTGAGTAATAAGGCCTATCATTTCACCATTCTCGACCACAGGAATATGGCGAAACCGCTTGTCGGTCATAATTGTCAAAACTTGATCAGCAGTTGCCTCGCGCCTGCAAGTCACAATTTTTCGGGTCATAAAGTCGTTCACAGGCGCGCCTAACGCCTGCACACCACGATGGGCGATAGCACGTACGATATCTCGCTCTGACAAGATCCCACTGGCTTTTTTACCATCTTCAGAAATGACCACTGTGCCAATTTTATTCGAGGCTAGAATAGCTGCTGCTTCCACTAGTGTAGTCTCTGGCTGCACTGTAATAACATCATCGTTCGCTTTGGAATTCAAAATTTGTTGCACAAGCATTAGATTTACCAGAACTTTATTTCAATATCTCTATCATATTTGTAATTTAATTTTTGTCAAGGAAATCGCTCTAAGTGATCAAGCTCGGCACGAATTTCTTTACCAAGGGCGGTGACAAACTTATTCATGCGGTCCATTCGACGATCCTCATAGTGGCGAATAAGATAAAAACTACGCGTTAATGAAAACCTATGGGCTAAAATGCGTTTCAATCCCGGAGCAAAGGGCAAAGCAAAATCATGAACAACGCCCAGACCGGCCCCCGCGCGCAACCAATTGAACTGCACAGACACAGAATTTGATGCCAGAGGCAGGCGTTGAACACCCAGTTCTGTCAAATAGTCAAGTTCCTTATCAAAGATCATATCAGCTATATACCCGATGAAACGGTGACCCTTTAAATCTGATAGATTGGTAAGGGGTGGTTTATTTTGCAAATACTCGGCCGAAGCCGCCAGGTGTAATTTATAATCTGTAAGCTTTTGCACCGTCAGCCTGCCAGTTTCTGGCGGGCTAACCGCGATGGCCATATCGGCTTCTCGTTTGGTTAGGTTAATCACTCTTGGCAAGGCAACAATTTGAATATCCAGATCAGGGTTTTTATCTGAAATTCTTGCGCAAACTTGCGGCAATAAAAAATTTGCGCAGCCATCAGGGGCACCGATCCGAATTTGGCCACTCAACGATCCGGTTTGCCCTGAGATTTCTTCGCTCAATCCGGCCATGGCCTGTTCAACGCGCACTGCGTGGTCCAGCATCCGGTTACCCGCATCAGTCAATGCGTATCCGAAAGTCGAGCGGATAAATAGTGAACGTCCTAGCTGATCTTCAATACGGCCGATGCGCCGCCCAACGGTTGCAGGATCTAGTTTTATTTGGCGTCCCGCTGCCGACAAAGTTTCATACCGAGCCACAGCTAAAAATATCCGTAAATCATCCCAATTATCTGTCACTTTTCACCTTTGCAATTTTGCAGGTCTACTTTGAAATTTTTCCTCTTTTCACCACATTTTTGCAAGGGTAAACTTATACCAAATTGATAGGAGAGCTCTCATGCAAGAATTAACTCATTATATTGGTGGTGCGAATGTCAAAGGAACATCAGGGCGGTTTGCCGATGTCTTTAATCCGGCCACCGGTGAAGTTCAGGCCCAAGCCCCATTGGCTTCAGAAAGTGAAATGGCGCATGCGGTCGACGTGGCCGCAAAAGCACAGTTAAGCTGGGGTCAGGTTAACCCCCAGCGCCGCGCGCGGGTGATGATGAAGTTTGTGGATCTGCTTAATCGTGATATGGACCGTCTGGCAGAGGCGCTAAGCCGCGAACACGGTAAAACCTTTCCAGATGCTAAAGGCGATGTTCAGCGCGGGCTTGAGGTTGTAGAATATTGCATTGGCGCGCCCCAATTGCTCAAGGGTGAATTCACCGACAGTGCCGGTCCGGGAATTGATATGTATTCAATGCGGCAGCCTTTGGGAGTTTGCGCTGGTATTACGCCGTTTAATTTTCCAGCCATGATCCCAATGTGGATGTTTGCCCCCGCCATTGCCTGCGGCAATGCCTTTATTCTCAAACCATCTGAGCGTGACCCATCGGTTCCGCTGATGCTTGCAGAGCTTATGGAAGAAGCTGGATTACCCAAAGGCATTTTACAAGTTGTCAACGGCGACAAGGTGGCTGTAGACGCAATTCTTGATCATCCGCTGATCCAGTCAATTGGTTTTGTTGGCTCGACCCCAATCGCTGAATATATCTACGGTCGCGGATGCAGCAATGGCAAACGTGTTCAGTGCTTTGGCGGGGCCAAGAACCATATGATCATTATGCCCGATGCGGATATGGATCAGGCAGCAGACGCTTTGGTCGGCGCTGGATATGGCGCAGCTGGCGAGCGGTGCATGGCGATTTCGGTTGCGGTGCCAGTGGGTGATGAAACGGCCGATCGTTTGATTGAAAAACTAGTGCCACGAATTGAAAAACTGAAAGTTGGCCCCTACACCGCCGGTGATGATGTCGATTATGGTCCTGTTGTTACAGCCGCGGCCAAACAGAATATCCTTGGCTTGGTACAAAGCGGCGTGGACCAGGGCGCAGAGCTGGTCATTGATGGCCGCGACTTTAGTCTTCAAGGTTATGAGGATGGATTTTTTGTCGGGCCGCATTTGTTCGACCGTGTTACGCCAGATATGGATATCTACAAAAAGGAAATATTCGGGCCGGTTCTCAGCACCGTTCGCGCAGGCAGTTACGAAGAGGCGATAGGTCTGGCGATTGATCACGAATATGGCAACGGCACTGCAATTTTTACCCGTGATGGTGATGCGGCACGTGATTTTGCAAACCGGATCAATATTGGCATGGTGGGGATCAACGTACCTATCCCCGTCCCCCTCGCCTATCACACATTTGGCGGCTGGAAAAAGTCTGCCTTTGGGGATTTGAACCAACACGGCCCGGATGCTTTCCGGTTCTATACCCGGACAAAAACAGTGACGTCACGCTGGCCCTCTGGCATTAAAGATGGCGGAGAGTTTAACTTTAAAGCCATGGACTAACAAAGACCGCGTTCGGATATCTATAGCCGTTGGAAACGGCTATAGACACGCTGCGGATGATAAAGGAGCCTTGGGGTGGATTTCGCTTTAACCGAAGAACAAAATGCAGTGTTTGATATGGCCTATGCCTTTGGCCAAGAGCAGATCGCCCCACAGGCACGCGCGTGGGAAACCATGGGCACTATTCCCAAAGACCTTTGGCCAAAGGTGGCTGATCTTGGGCTTGGCGGAATTTATGTCAGCGAAGATCAAGGCGGATCGGGTCTAGGCCGACTTGATGCAACACTGATCTTTGAAGCTCTGGCCATGGCCTGCCCTTCTGTCAGCGCCTTTTTATCCATTCACAATATGTGTGGGGGCATGATCGACAAGTATGGCAGTGAAGACACCCGCGCGCGGTGGCTTCCTGATCTTTGTGCTATGCGCAAAGTCTATAGCTACTGCCTTACCGAACCGGGATCAGGATCAGATGCGGCAGCTCTTAGCACCACGGCTGAGCGGACCAATGAAAACTACGTAATGAACGGCACGAAAGCGTTCATTTCCGGTGGATCCTATTCCGATGCCTATATCGTGATGTGCCGAACGGGCGATAAAAGCCCGAAAGGAATATCTGCTTTAGTGGTTGAAGCCGGAAACCAAGGGCTGAGCTATGGTGCTCTTGAGGAAAAAATGGGGTGGCGATCACAGCCCACGGCGCAAGTACAGTTCGATGATTGCACAGTTCCTATCGACAACCTTTTGGGCGATGAGGGCCAAGGCTTTAGCTACGCAATGGCTGGTCTGGATGGAGGCCGGTTAAACATTGCCGCCAGTGCGCTTGGCGGTGCACAGGCAGCGCTGTCTGCGACCCTGGAATATATGGGCCAGCGAAAAGCCTTTGGCAAATCCATTGATCAGTTTCAGGCACTGCAATTCAAGCTTGCCGAGATGGAAGTTAAACTTCAGTCTTCAAGAACATTTTTGCGCCAAGCGGCTTGGAAGCTTGACAATGGCGCATCAGACGCCGGTAAGTTTTGTGCGATGGCCAAGCTGTATGTGACGGATTGCGCCTTTGAAGTGGCCAACAGCTGTCTGCAACTTCATGGCGGATATGGCTATTTATCCGATTACGGTATTGAAAAAATTGTTCGCGATCTGCGGGTTCATCAAATTCTTGAAGGCACCAACGAAATTATGCGCATGATTATTTCCAGACATATGCTCGCCGCCCGATGAACGATATCCATATACGCATGACTGGCCGGGCTGGCCGCATCACTTTGCAGCGCCCGGATGCTTTAAATGCCATGACCTATGAGATGTGCACCGCAATTGAGGCGGCTCTGATTGACTGGCAAACCAATGATGCCGTTGATCTGGTGATTATCGACGCGCTTGGAACCCGCGCCTTTTGCGCCGGCGGTGACATTGCTGATCTTTACCAATCAGGGCTGGATAAGAATTATGCTTTTGGTCAGAAATTCTGGGCAGATGAATATCGCCTAAATGCTCTTATTGCAGGATACCCCAAACCCTTTATTGCTCTTATGCAAGGGTTCACCATGGGCGGCGGCGTGGGCATTTCATGTCACGGTAGCCACAGAATTGTGGGCGAAACCAGCCAGATAGCGATGCCGGAATGTGGAATTGGTTTGGTGCCGGATGTGGGCGGTTCCTATATTCTATCGCGCGCGCCAGGATATCTTGGTGAATACCTTGGTTTGACAGCTGATCGCATGGGGCCAAGGGATGCGATACTGGTTGGATTTGCCGATCATTTCATCCCGCAGGATCGTTGGGCACGAATGACAGCAGAATTGGAAAAAACGGGCGACCCTAATGTCCTAAAAACCTATATTGACGAAGCGCCGGCAGGAACTTTGGCAGATGCTTTGCCCATGATAAATGCAGCATTTAAGTCAGGGGACCTTTCCACGATCGCAAGTGACTTATCGCATGATGACAGCGCCTTTGCGGAAAGAACGTTAAAAGCTATGCGCCGCAACTCACCTTTATCAATGGCCTGCGCTTTGAAAATAATTGGACATCTACGCAACAGTTCAGGCGACCTTAAATCAGCCCTGCGCTATGAGTATCGGTTCACCGCACGGGCGATGGAGTTTGGGGACTTCCTCGAAGGTATTCGCGCCGCTATAATAGACAAAGACCGAACGCCAAACTGGCAACACAATATGAACAGCGTTCCATCCACAGATATCGAACATATGCTTGGCCCACTTGGGGCACTGGAATTGCATTTATAGGAGAGATGAAATGAACATCGGATTTATCGGCTTGGGAAATATGGGCGCGCCAATGGCAGAAAACCTGACCGCAGCAGGTTTAAATGTCACCGGCTATGATCCTGCTGGGGTCACGGCCAAAGATGTCGCGATTGTCAGCTCGGCAGCCCAAGCCGCCAAAAATGCCGATATTGTCATCACGATGCTTCCCAACGGAGATATCCTGCGCGCTGTCGCAGATGAAATCATTCCAGCCATGGCCGTTGGTGCAACCTTTCTAGATTGTTCAACCGTTGATGTTGAAAGCGCCCGCCAGGTGGCCGAGAAGGCAACAGCTGCGGGACTTTTACCGCTTGATGCACCCGTCTCTGGCGGCGTTGGCGGCGCATCTGCTGGCACGTTAACCTTTATGGTCGGGGGCTCTGAGGCCGGATTTTCCACAGCAAAACCGGTATTTGATATTATGGGCCAAAAGGCTGTTCATTGCGGAACCTCTGGCAATGGCCAGGCGGCCAAAATATGTAACAATATGATTTTAGGCGCCACAATGATTGCCACCTGCGAAGCATTTGCGCTTGCCGATAAGCTGGGTCTTGAGCGGCAAGCCATGTTTGATGTGGCCAGCACCTCTTCTGGTTACAGTTGGTCGTTAAACGCCTATTGCCCTGCTCCGGGCGTTGGCCCCCAGTCACCGTCAGACAATGACTATAAACCAGGGTTCTCTGCAGATCTCATGCTCAAGGACCTACGATTGAGCCAACAAGCGGCCACGGCGGTAGATGCAGACACGCCCATGGGGGCTGCAGCAACCAAGCTTTATGGTGAATTTGTCGAAAAGGAAAACGGAAGCGGCCAGGATTTTTCTGCTATGTTGCCGCGATTTGCCGGGCGAAATCGATCCCAATAAAAATATCCATGCGCCTAGTCCCCGCATAATTAACAGCCCTAAGTTTGATTGCCGCGATAGGTTTAGTTCAGCGGTAGCCACAGATGAAATCTTGCAAATTCTGCATCTCTGTACATTGCGTTTTTGCCTACTGATAGGCTTTGGCAAAATACAATTTATTTATTTACAAGTAAAATTAGTCAAAACACGACATTTTGTCGGTTTTTCCTGTTGACCCAATAGAATTGTTTTCGTAGCGTAGCGCCTATAAGTCGGCCAGTCCGACGGGGAGAGAAATTTTTAGTGAAAAAGGGCCTTTAATCGGGCCCTTTTTTGTTGGCATATAGTAATGAATTATCTCCGTTTTTTCATGCTCATTCAATTCATGCCCCATGACATCCGCTAAATTGCGTGATATTACGCAGCTATAATCAGCGGAGTTCAATTGATGTTAAACCGGTTCATTACAGTCTGTTTCTTTTTTGTTTTTTCACTTTTTGCGTCAATGCAAGTTCTGTGGGCACAGAATGCCGAGGCGGGTGAAGGATTGTCATTGGGATTGGCTGTGCCGACACCTGAAATCGGTCAACCATATATTGCCGAGCGTGTTGGCGATTGGAATATCCGCTGTGTTCGCACCCAAGATGGCAATGATCCATGCGAATTGACCCAGATTCTGATCAACAACAAAAATGAGCCAATGGCAGAAGTTGTATTATTTAAACTTCCCGCAGGCCAACCAGCCGTTGCAGCGGCTAATATTATCGTTCCACTTGAAACTTTACTTAATATTCCGCTTACGATTTCTTTTGGTCCCGAAACCAGTAAAAAATACCCCTATTCATTTTGTACATCGGTGGGCTGTATTGCCCGTATTGGCTTGACCGAAGATGATATTGTTTTGATGAAAAAAGGTCTGGTTGCTCAGATCATTATAGCACACCTATCTCTTCCCAATGAAAATGTTATTATTGAACTGTCTTTAAAAGGTTTTACAGCCGCCTATCAAAAAGCAACAATGCTTCAAAACTAGCGGCTTTTCAGGAAATCTAGAACCGACTTTGCTGCAGATATCCCGGGCGTTGATATAGGCGATTTCAAGCGTTCTACCGTGCTCTGCATAGCTTCAATTTGGGTCGTGGGGGCTTCTAAAACATCGCATATTGCGGATGCAATTGCGACTGGCTGGCAGGCTTTGCCGATATATTCGGGAACCGTGCGCGTGTTAGAAACCAAATTCACAAGATTAACGCTATCAACCTGCAACATTCGCCCGATAACCTGACGAGAGATCCAGTTCATATCATAGGCAATAACCATAGGCGTTTGATTGACCGCCAATTCTAAAGAGACCGTGCCAGATGCGGCCAATGCGACATCTGCAGATTTAAATGCTGCCCTTTTTAAGTTGCTTGCCTGATCCAAAGTAAATTCACGCGGATCCAAAACAATCGGCTTATGGACCCAATGGCGAACTGTATCTAACACCAATTCAGCAACCGAGGGGGCTGCAGGAAGGACTACATTCATCTGGGGATGGACGGCTTTCACTTTTGCCAAGCTTTTTTCAAAAACTGGGGCTAAGCGCTTTATTTCAGAGCGCCTTGAGCCTGGCAAACATAACAAAACAGGCGACGAGTTCAGCCCGAACTGTGATCTAAAATCATTAATATCCTGCTGTGTAGCAATGGGGTCGTCAATTACGGGATGCCCGACAAAGTCACAGCTCATTCCAGCGGCCTGCATCAAGGGCGGCTCAAACGGAAACAGGGCCAGAACGTGATCTATATATTTCGCGATCTTTCGCGCACGTGCTGGCCGCCAAGCCCATACTGTCGGCGCTACATAATGAACCGTGGGTATATTTGAGGTCTGCTTGACCAAATTTGCCACGCGAAAGGAAAATTCCGGAAGGTCGATTGTGATCAACACATCAGGCTTTTCTTTTAAAACGGCCGAAGCCGTCTGACCTATGCGCCGTTTTAAATGCCGATATTGGCTTAGGATTTCAGAAATTCCCATCAAAGAAATTTCTTCCATCGGGAAAAGACTGGTGAAACCCATTTCCTCCATTAAAGCACCGCCGACGCCAATGAATTCGATTTCTTGTGTAGTTTGTTCTTTGAACCCTTTCATCATCGCGGCGCCCAGTTTGTCACCTGAGGCCTCGCCTGCAATGATGAAAACTTTCATAGCTTAGGTTCCTGCACCCAAATGAAAATACCCAATGATTTGGCTAGGAAAATAGTTTTTTCCCGCTCAAGTACCAATACATTTTCTGGGGAGATCACGAGCCCGGACAATCCCGCATTGGCCACTTGCTGAATTGTTTGCGGCCCGATGGTTGGAACATCAACCCGCATATCTTGATGAGCTTTGGGGCGTTTAACCAAAACTCCACCCTGAGAAGAGCGCAAAGAGCTTTGAGTGGTGGCCACAAAATCCAAAAGGGCCTCGGTGCCTTGCAAGGTCTCAATCCCAAGAACATGGCCCCCTTCCACCACCACGCCCTGGCCGATATCCAGCGCGCCCATTTGGTGAAGAATGCGATCCGCAAAAATAATATCAGCCAATATTACATCCGCCGGCGCGCCGACAGCCAAACCTTCCGGCAGCGTTAATTCTAAAGCCACATCCTGTGGGGCGATAACCGAAAAACCCTGATCTTCAAAAAGTGTAATCACGTACCGAAGAACTGTATCGTCGCCTTTTTGCAAAACTTTTATGAAATCACGCGCAATGTTTTTCATAAACGCATCGAACTTTGCAGGATCAAGTTGGGGCCGCGACATTGCCCCGGCCATAACGACGTGTGAAATCTCATGATGCTTTAAAAGCTCAAACAGACTGTTCAATTTTTCAAACTGACAGATCTGTATGTTTTTTGCATTTAATTGGTGCGCCATGCCTTCAAAGACGACACATAGCGCATCTGGCACAGCTTGGTGTAGTTGCACTGGCAACTGCCCATCCCCTGCAAGTATTGCAAGACCCGATGTCATATCATTCGCCGGGTGTTAAAAAAGATCGATCTGATGCGCCGGTGACAAAATCAACAATTTGTTGAACATAGTCGCTATCGGTTTCCTCACCCAATCGCTTGGCACGCTCTTGAAACGCGCCCTCACCCTGGGCCAGCATCTGAAAAGCTGCCCGCAAAGCTGTGATATCTGCACGTGCAACCCCCCGCCGTTTAAGCCCCACGAGGTTTAAACCATGCAGCTCGCCGCGCGGCGCCTGGACCAAACCGTGGGGAATGACATCATTAGTCACCATTGTCACCGCCCCGATGATGGCACCCTGCCCGATGCGCACAAATTGATGAAGACCTGACAGACCGCCAACAATGACGTCATCTTCTATAACACAATGGCCCGCAACTGCCGCATTATTGACCAAGATCACCCGGTTGTGGATATGAACATCATGCGCCACATGGCACCCAGCCATGAACAAGCCATCATCGCCAACACGCGTTAGACCGCCGCCGCCCGTTGTGCCGGTGTTCATAGTAACATGTTCACGAATGCGGTTGCGCGACCCTATGCTGAGGGAGGTCTTTTCACCTTTGAACTTTTTATCTTGCGGAATTTCGCCCAAAACCGAAAAGGGAAAAACAATCGTTTCTTCTCCGATATCGGTTTTACCGCTTACAACGACATGACTTTTCAAAGTCACCTGATCGCCAAGGGTTACTTCCGCTCCAACGTGGCAAAATGGTCCAATATGGCAGCCCTCGCCCAGAGCTGCGCCCGGTTCTATAATCGCACTGGGATGGACAAAGGAATTGCTCATTCTACGCCTCCTGAGGCAAATCCATCATTGCAGTAAACTCAGCCTCTGCGGCCATCTCGCCCTCGACAGTAGCGACACCGCCAAACTTCCAGACCTTGCCGCCGGGTTTGCCGCGCAGGGTGGTCAGTTGCATTTCCAAAACATCCCCCGGAACGACTTTGCGGCGAAATTTACACTTATCAATTGCCATAAAGTAAATCAGCAAATCTTTGTCGGCCAAATCTAACGCGGTTCCAACCATAACGGCTGCTGTTTGCGCCATAGCCTCGACAATTGTGACACCCGGCATAATCGGGTTGCCCGGAAAATGGCCCTGAAAATGCGGCTCGTTCATGGTCACGTTTTTCAAGCCTTTGGCCGATTGGGTTCCATTTATATCCACCACCTTATCCACCAATAAAAAAGGATACCTGTGAGGTAAAATTCGCTGGATGAGTTGGATATCTGCGCTCAGAGACTGACTGCTCATTTTCAACCTTTATCTTTCATTTCTAAAAGTCCTAGCAATCTGAGCGGTTTGCAGCAAGGGGTGATCTGC
>ERZ1049444.1278-NODE-1278-length-19235-cov-31.746663_pt1 | contig 19235 bp, 27 predicted proteins | sample MGYA00383101_ERZ1049444 | MGnify/ENA primary metagenome ERZ1049444 (study PRJEB29581, sample SAMEA5548371) | metagenome | biome: marine; feature: coastal; material: water | depth 50 m | study: Short-term variability in the microbial, nano- and picoplankton...
GCCCCGCCGTGGACTGCTCCAGCACCTCCAGCACCTCGTCGATGGACTCCATTTTAAAACCGAGGGATTAATATCGCGCACGTCTGAACTCGGGTTACCAGTGGAGTCACGAAGTAGTACGTTTTTTAAGAGCTTATTTACACAATAAAACCTCACACCATGCAACTCGGGAACACTTCGATCTCTCGGCACGTGAAGATGGGCGTCCACCAGTCGCGGCCCAGCGCGATGGTGGAGCACACAAAGTTGGTGCAGATGCGCGCATCCGCCGTGTTCATGTGCACCACCTCGGGGTCCACCACCTCCTGCGTGGCCACGTCCAGGATGCGGCTACACGGCGTCACGGTCAGCCCCAGGGTGTGCTTCTGGCTGAACAGGTAGGTGCACTCACCCTCGCCGTACACAAAGTCCATCACTTCCTGCACACGGTCGACGAACTCCAGCAGGTCGGCGCGTCCGGGCGCGGTGTAGCCCAGGTGCCGCAGTATCACCGACTCGCACGACGCCACGTAGATCCACATGTACCTCTGGAACACCAGCGTGTACGGCAGGCTGTACCCGAACACGCCCTCAACCGGAAGCGACGGCGGTAGGATGCCGGCCAGCATGCCGCGCGTGAGCTCACACGTCAGGAAGGACGTGCCGGTGTACGGCTGCGAGCCGCGCGTGTGAGGCACGTACTCGGGCGCGTCGCGCATGTCCGTGGTGTTCAGCACGTTCATGATGGTGTCCACCTCCGAGGTGACGTGTTTGCACCCCAGGTTCAGCTGCATGTTGAACGTGATTTGCTCGTCGGTGTGCGAGGCGGTCGGCACGTAGCCCGGCGCGGCGTCCCAGAACGTGCGCCGACACAGCACGTCGTCGCCGCTGGCGTAGATGCCGAACCCCTTCTGCAGCGCCTTGTGTTGTCGGTTGGGGAGCACGCGCGGGGAGACCACGCACACGCGCGTCGCCTGCGCGCGCACGCAGGCCGGCGTGAGCACCACGGCGTCCTCCCCCAGTGCGGCCTGGCAGAAGTCCAGGTCGAAGCGCGTCAGGAGCGAGGTGGGCGTGTCCCACGCGAGGTTGACGTTGAACACGCGCGGCACTCCGCGGATGCACACCACCACCACACCGCGGCTGAACCCGAACAACACCCTGGACCCGAACTTGCGCTTGAAGTGTTCCAGCGTCCTGTCCTGCGCCTCGGGCGTCAGCGCGAACAGGTCCACGTCCATGGAGTTGTACGCGTCCAGCGCCTGCTGCGTCTTGATGAGGTGTCGCGGCGTGAGACACGCCGACACGGCGCCGCCCGCCGCCACCACGTCGGTCCAGTCCATGCCCTGCAGACACCCGCAGCACACCTGGTCGAACTGCGCGCGGCACTCCTGCGGGGACAGGAAGGGCACGAGCAGCTCGGGGTACACCCACGCGGGCGCGTAGTGCGCGTCCACCACCCCGACGTGCACCCGGTGGAACACGCGCTCCAGGTCGAGCAGGATGGGCGCGCACGTGGCGTAGGCGACATTCTCCAGGATCTCATCGGTTTCCAGGTCCTCCACGTCGAGCGCGCACGAGGTCGACACGCGCTCCAGGTTCACCACCACCGGACCGAAGCGGCGGTGCAGCCGCAGAAGAAGTTGTTTGTCGGCGCGCGAGATACGCGGCACGTCGTCGGTTCGGAGAGGCATCGAGAGTATGTGTTCGGTGCTCGCGGGGTGCGACTCGAAGTGCACGGGTGGGCGCGGGTACCTGCCCCAGACGGCCGCCACGTGGCGCAACAAGATGTCCCTCCGCAACGGCGACATGTCGGCGTCCGCCAGGTCGGAGTATTCGCGGGGGAACATTTACAGGGAGGTGGGATAAAATACATTTATTTGGAACGTGTGGCGTACACGATGGGGCTGGCGAGGTTGAGCGGCGCCAGGATGGGCACGAGCCAGCCCAGGATGACGGAGGCCAGCAGCAGAGGCGTCTGCCGCTGCCCGAGTTTGGAGTAGTACACGGTGCCCACGATGTTCAGCGTGAGCCACGCGACGCACGCCAGGGTGACGGCTCCCAGCGTGATGTCCACCATGGTGGCCGCGGACTTGGGGCTTGTTTGTTCGTCGGCCATGTTTGTGAGTTCGGCCCAAAATCGTGCGGCCCTAGAATAAACATGAAACTCGCGCCCATCAAAAAGTTGGCGAGCCAGGTGCCGGACTGGGTGCCCGCCATCTCGGTGGCGCCCTACGCCGACAAGGTGGCGCTGATCGTGGAGCCGCGCGCGCACCCCAACCTGGCGCCCGTGATCCTGCAGATGGCGCACCTGTACCCGGAGTGGCTCGTGTACCTGTACCACGGCACCGACAACCTGGCGTTCATCCTGGCCGACCCCGACTTGACGTACCTGCGCGACGCCGGGCGGCTCGTGCTGTTCCCGCTCAACGTGGCCAACCTGAACTCGGACATGTACAACGCCATCTTCATCTCGCGCCTGTTCTGGGACACGGTGAACGCGGCGCACGCGCTGGTGTTCCAGACCGACGTCTGGCTGTGCGACTCGCCCGCCACCCCGCTGGACGAGTTCCTGGGCTACGACTACGTCGGCTCGCCGCGCAGCTTCCCGTTCATGCCCAAGCTGTACAACTTCATGAACGGCGGGTTCTCGCTGCGCAACGTGGCCGCCATGAAGCGCGTGGTGGAGCACTGCCGCTTCCCTGACGCGTTCGGCTACGTGGGCGAGGACGTGTTCTTCTCCAAGCCGTGCAAGGCGGCGGGCCTCACCATGCCCAGCCTGGAGAAGGCCGCCGAGTTTGGGGTGCAGCAGGGCTCGTTCTACCGCGAGCGCGTGCCGGTGGGCGCGCACAAGCCGTACTTCGCGTACGGCGTGCCGGACCTGCAGGAGCTGGAGACGCACTGCAAGGGCGTGCTCGGCATGGCGCGGCGCAACGGAAAATCGTAGGGCGTAGTAAATGCAGACACGCTGCCGCCACGAAGACTGCCCGCGCGTGCCGCGCTTCGCGCCACCCGGCCAGAAGCCCACGCACTGCATCGAACACAAGACGTACTCCATGACGGACAAGACGTGCGCCGCGCTGGGGTGCGCCAACCCGCCGCGCACCGGCTGGCTCAGTTGGTGGAGCGGACACTACTGCGAGGCGCACGTTCCCGAATGAGCTCGTCCACGAACGCGTCCAGCGTCCGCAGCTGGTCCGCCGTCGTGATGTCGTGCACGCAGAAGAGCGACGGCTTTCGCGCGCGCAGGGTCGGGAAGTTGCGCACGTACGCTTGCATGGCGGAGAGCCGGTCTTGCTTCAGGATGTGCACGGCGCCGTGGCGCAGGCGGGGTTGAAGTGTCGGCCGTGCACCATGACGGCGATGGCGAGCGCGGCAATGGCCCCCAGCACCGCCGACACCACAATGGCGCACACGGGTGCGGTCTTCATGTTTTTTATGGGCATGACTTAAATGCAGAACATTCCGTTGGATGCCCACCTTCCCACCAGCCCGAGCCCGCGGTGGAAGTACAAGCAGGAGGATTTCGAGTGCGCGATGCGCTGCATGCGGTGCACGGCGCGGGTGGGCAACCGCCGGTGCGCGCGCAAGTCGTGCTACACCATCCCGTACTGCTGGCAACACCTGAAGAGCGTGGCGCACCTGCGCGTCGGGCGCACCACGCTCAAGGACCCGGCCACGGGTCGGCGCTTCCCGTTCAGGGGACTGTTTGCGTGCAAGGCGTCCGACCCGGGTGGGCTGGTGTTCCGCACCAACCAGCGCATCACGCCGTACGTGGGAGAGGTGCTGTCCGAGCCCGAGCTCGACGCGCGCTACGGCGACGGGCTGGCACCCTACACCGAGAGGGTGGGCGTGGGCATGCAGGGCGACCCGGACGTGTACGTGGACGGCGCGTGTCTGCGCGGGGTTGCCAGCCTGGCCAACGACGCCATCGCCGACTCGACGTGCACCACGCAGAAGTGCGAGACCAACGCGTTCTTCTTCAGCGGGGACGGCAACTACCCGAGTCTGCGCGCGTCCAAATACATCTACGACGGCGACGAGATTTTCGTGTCGTACGGCGACGAGTACTGGGACGGGGACATACCCGAGCACGTCACGAGCCCGCGCTCGGTGTACGAAAAATTAGAGTATAAATGTTAATAAAGTCTTATTCCGGGTTTGTGCAATGAAATTTATGAAAATACTCCCAGTCTGCCGCCTGGCAGGCCTTGCTGCAGTACTGCGCCTGTCCGCACCGCGCGCAGTGCAGCCGCTTCGTCTTCGCGAGCGAGTCGTTCCGCCCGCAGTTGTCGCACGTGCGGGACCGGATCGAATTCTTGATGCGTCTCGTCGGCGCGTGCGCGTGGCTCTTCGTCTTCCGCACGACGCAGAAGCCGCGCGGGATGTCGGGAAAGTCCCAGAAGTCGGACAGCTTCAGGATCACAACGAGCCGCTGCGGTTTGACTTCGTCGGGGTTGGACAGGATGTCGGCGTAGCGCGCGCGCACCAGGTCGGGCGGGTACGTCCTTAACGGCACCCGGGGCAGTGTGTTGCACCGAGTGCAGTCGGGGTGTTTGCACCCGTTCTTGAACACCATGTACCTGGACAGCTCACGCAGGTTGTCGAAACACACGACACCCACCCGCCCGGCGGGCACCGGGAGAAGCCGCGACTCCACGGAGGCCACGTACTCGAGCCTTCCCATAATCATCTTTTCCACCACGGGCTGCAGCCGACACAGCGACGTCACCGACAAGCCGTGCTTGAGCACCTTGAGTTGTTGCATAATATCTTGTTTCATGTTTTAAATAGTGAGTCGGATCCCCGCAGAGTGACAGGGCGTTACGTAACGTCCCGATAATTCCAAGCGTACACTAAATGAAGGACGCCGTGATCCTGGGGGTGGTGCTGGCCGCGTTCATCGTTGCTTTGTCCTGCCGCCGCGAACGCGTGGGTGACGTGCTGGTGCCGTACGCGTCCGCCAACTTCAGGAACGGGGACGTGGTGCTGGAGAACGGGCGCGGGCTGGACTACGAGATTCTCACCTCCATGCTGTCGCGCTCGTGCATCACGCACGTGGGGGTGGTGTGCCACGACGCGAGCGGCGCGCCGTTCATCTTCCACACCTCTCGCCACGGCGCGCGCCTGTGCGCGCTGCACGTCTGGTTCCGTCGAGCCACGCGCACCAACCGCGTGTTCGTGCGCCACGTGTCGACCCACATCCCGAACCGAGACATGGAGGCCGCCGTCGCGCCGCTGCTGGGCACGCCCTACACCTATCGCTTCTGGAAGGCGGTGCTGCGCCAGTGGGTGGCCATGGAGTTGCCCGGCGCCTCGGACGAGCAGGCCGGCATGTTCTGCTCCGAGATCATCTGCCACGTGTTCGAGCGGCTGGGCCTGCTGGACTTTTCCGACTCGCCGCTCTCGCCCGCGCTGGCGCTGCCGTGTCACTTCGAGGCCGCGCAGCTGCCCTGGGTGGGCGTGCGTCTGTCCGAGGTGCGCGAGCTCAGCGCTGGATGGTGACAACCAGGCCCTTGTCCTTGGGCGTCACCTCGTCGTCCGTGTAGAACCTGCGGTCCATTTCCCAGAAGATGTCGTCGCCCAGCCGGAACTTGGGCAGGTTGGGGTTGGCCTGGTAGTGGAACACGCAGTCCTCGATCTTGTTGCTGCGCACCGTGGTGTCCATCACGAGCGCGCCGTAGCCCTCGGTGCAGCTCTCGAACACGGTGTTGAAGCTCTTGTAGTCGGGGAAGATGCCGAAGAAGTACTTCCACAGCTTCTCCTTCTGGTCGTGGTTCGTGTCCTGCAGCGCGAAGATGTAGTCGATCTGGCCGCGCAGGTTGGCCGGCATGTCCATCATGTACTGCACCGAGTTCATGAAGAACATCTTGCGGTGCCGCCCGTTCATGAAGCTCTCGCGGATCGCGCGCGTGCGGAACGACTTGGAGTCGTACGCGCAGTCGTCCACGGCGCAGAACATGTTGTTGTTCCGCTCCGGGTGTTTCTTCACGGCGATGCGCTGCATCTCGAGCGCGCGCTCGATCGCGTCCTCCGAGAACGTGTTGTAGATGCAGGAGCGCGGGATGATCTCGCCCATGTCGTTGGTGGCCTCGTCGGTGGGAGACATGCCCATGCCGTACCGGAACTTGTCCCGGTTGTGGTACAGGATGTCCTTGATGAGCGTGCTCTTGCCCGACCCGCGCTTGCCGATGAACTGCACGGTGGCGGTGGCGCGCATCGTCGTCGGGTCGAACGGCTTGATGTTCAGCTTCTCCATTTTTATACGCGCAGAATATAAATGGAAGGAGACGCAATGTGTGCCCTGGAGGCCGAGCCGCCCGTGCTGGTGTTCGTGTACGGCTCCGAGTGGGAGACCATGTGCCGCGAGTGGGACGAGGTGGCCGCCGCCTACACGGGCGGCATCCGGCTGCTCAAGGTGGACATCAACGCCGCGCCGGCCCTGAACATGAAGTACGGCGTGCACCGGTTCCCCACCATCCTGTCCAACGTCGCGCCGCGCTGCGTGGGCCAGAAGACCACACCCCAGTTGGTGCAAATGTTAAATGAAATAGGCAATAGTTTGGAACCAATTTCTTAAATAAACGTTCGAATGATACGTAACACTTGAACGCGCGCAGCCTGCTCATCACAATTCAACATGCCCTCACTGTGCGACGAACTCATTCTGGTGCCCGACGACGACTCCAGCCAGCTTGAGAGCGAGAACGCGTACCTAGCGCGAGCCAACGCGGACCTGCACCGACTGGCGCGGCTGTACGAGGCGGTGCTGGCGCAGAAGGAGGCCCAGATAGCCGCGCTGCAGGCCACGCAAGTCAAGAACACCCGGGGGAAGAAGCGCGCGTTGTGTAGTTTTTTTAGATCTGTTAAGATTCACTGCGAATAAACACGTTCACCCTATGCGAAAAACATTGTGCGCCACCCTCAAATGGATTTTTGGCTGTACGCGCTCGTGTCGGCGGACCTGGGCCTGCTGTACGAGTCGCACTACACCGTGGACGCGTTCCGGGACGCGTTGCTGGAAAACAACGTGCTCGACCTGCACATGGCGTACACCAACATCACCGGCTCGGTGCCGGACGCCGTCGCCGAGTACATCGCCGCCCACCCCGACACGCGCCGGGTGGAGCTGGCCGGCCACGTCTCGCGCCTGCGCTACAACCACCAAACCATCAAGCGCCGGCCCGTGCACTGCCACCAGGTGGCCACGCTGGTGACGCGCATCGTGGACACGCACGTCGTGCCCTCGGAACACCGGCGCAAGACGTACCTGCAGACGCGCCGCCGCCTGCTGGAGCAAGACCTGGAGCCGCGCCTGGCCAGCGCGCTGGCGTTCGAGATCCACCACTCGGGCGCCCCGGCCCCGGCTGGCCTGCGCGAGGTCAAGGTGCAGGACGCGTTGCCGGACGTGTACCTGCCCAACGCCTACCTGTGTGTCAGCGCGCAGGGCGAGCTGTGCGTCACCGACTCGACGCAGGGCATGTACACCATCCCCACCTCGCCCGCGCTGCCCTCGCAGTGGATGGTGCGCGTGTCGCCCGACGCCAACGAGTTCATTCTGGGGGACGAGCTGCGCAGCGTGCACCTGGTGCTGTCCGAGGAGGGTGACGGCGCCATCCAGACGCCCATCGCGCTGCCCGGCATCACCTCTCCGGTGTGCGTGGACAACCGGTGGATCGTGTGGGGGGACAGCGTGCACCCGCGCGCGATGGAGTGGCGCGACGCAGCGGTGGAGTGCGCCACCGAGTACGCGCGCAAACTCGTGGTGTCGGCCAGCGACAGGCTGCGCTACGAGGGCAACCGCGTGCTGCTGGGCAACGAGACACTCGCGAAACTACCCGCGGACCAGAGCATTTGCTGCATCCACGGCAACGTGGGCGCGGTGGACGTGATGACAACCTCGCGCGACTTCTGGCGCATCGACGTGCGCGCCAACACCGGGTCGTGCGTGGGCCTGCCGGTGCCCAACCCCATCGCCGCCATGGCACCGCTCGTGGGCTGGCTCTAGTACATCTCGAATAATAAATCATCGAACACCGTGCCGCTCTGTGTGTACGGAAAGCCGTGGATCTTGGACACCTCGGTGGGTGCCTCCATCGGCCGGCAGAACGGCGTGTGCCGCGCGCCCTTGCTTCGACACGCGGCGCTGCAGAACCGCGTGAGGTTGCAGCCGCTGCAGCGGCGCGACGTGAGCGTGTCGCACTCCGAGCACTGGTACGTGTACACCAGGTGCAGCGTGCTGTCGGGCAGGTCGGCCAGCACCCGCGGAGACGGCATGTTGCCCGCGTCCAGCATAAGCCGCAGCATGTCCCCGGGCTGGGTGACGTACACCGAGTCCACCACGTGCTGTGGCGCGCCCGGGATGCCCTGCTCCAGCATCCATGCGTACGCCGCGAAGAAGCCGTTGCGCAGCAAGTCCACGCACAGACCAGGCATGTCCACGGCGGACATGCCCACGCCCACAAACGCCCCAGAGCTCAGCAGTTTCCGCATCGTGCTCATGCTCATGGACCCGCGGCACGCCAGATACAGACGCACGGTGCACTCGTCGAACACGTGGCCGGCGTCCAGCAGCGCCTGCGAACACCCGGGCGCGAAGATGGCGGCCGCGGGGATGATGCACTCCGGTGAGTACACCTGCATCAACAAGCGCGCGTTGTCGTCCTTCACCAGCGGTTCGATGAGCTTCGCGTCGCGCGCGCCGCGCTTCCACAAGCGCACCACGATGTCATCTGCGCGGTGCGTGTACAGCGCGCGCAGGTCGCACCCGAGCGACACGTCGTACGCATCCACCAACGCCTCGGCCACGCGTGTATCGTTTCCCTCGCACGCGCACACGATCATGTCGAACGTGATGTCCATATGAGGAATCCAGATAGACGCGATCTCGTATTGCGAATGCAAGAGGCTCCACCACACAAGCTCGAGCGACGGGAGAGAGCCCAGACGCACCCACCGGGTGAAGTTCTTGATGTCGTTGCCGCGCACGCAGATGTCGACGTCGGCGGAAACCGCCATCCAACACGAATCGCACGCCTCGAGGTGTTCGGCAGATATGTCCCGGATGTTGGTGGTGAGCCCACACCCGGTGGTGAGCGGCAGGTCGTAATCCAGTGTCGCGTGCGCCGAGACGCGTCGGCACAGCGGACACCGCTTGCCTTCGGGGTACGCCTCGCAAACCAGCTTGCCCAGACACTCCCCGCACACGTGGTGGTTGCACCCGAATTTCATGGGCATGTTGCCGGGTATCGCCCAGCCGTTCAGACACACCGGACACTCGGAAGCTTCCATTTCTTTCGCGGCGCTTTATTTTTCCGCGCGCGTGAACGCCATAAATCAAACACACGCATGGATCGACCCCGGAAGCAGCGACGCGTGTACACCGGGTTCCGGGATCTCCCCCCAGCGCCAGTGGTGGAGCGGCCCAACACCGGATACAGCACCGGCGCACGGCTCGACACCATACCCGAGGCCGACCCCGACGCGATCGTGTTTAAATTTTTTAGGGCACGGGTGTATCTTCAGATTTAATAAAATTTATTCACCACTCGCTAAAAACAACATTTGTACGGGGAAGCACGCTAGGCACGGGCAGGTCGTACTTGCGGGCCACGCGCTCCGCCACCGCGTCGTGGCGGTTCTTCTTCGCCATGATAAGCCCACGCCGCGACGGCACGATGTGGCAGGTGGCGGACAACATGTCCACAATGTCTTCGCGCCCGCACGACAGCGCGGCGTCCGACACCCCGAACATGCCGACGCCCACCGACATCAGGAAGCGCACCACCTCCAGGTAGCCCTTCTCGGCCGCCACGATGGCGCCCATCGAGTCCGCGTCGACGCCGTGCTTGTGAAGGTACTTCAGGATGTCCATGTGGTTGTTGCGCGCCGCCAGGTTGGCGCCCTGAGTGGTGGGCAGCACCCCGTGCGACCCGCGGTACGCCTTGATCTCGGCCAGGCTGCCCGAGAGCACGTTGAAGTTGGCCTGGTCCTGGGTGCTGACGGCGCAGTTGAATCCGAGTTTCATGTTGAGTTGTGTGATGAACTTTCACGCGAGAGGGCGGGGCGTTACGTAACGACCGTGTTATTATACGGGGGTTACACCCATGTACATGAGGGCTGTTTCTGCTTGATGACTAATTCATTTTTGTAATGCACGAGTGCGACGTGTGCGGCCAGGCGTTTCCATACAAGTCGCGGCTCACGAACCACTACCGCATCCACACCGGCGAGCGGCCGTTCAAGTGCGAACACGAGGGTTGTGTCAAGGCGTTCACCCGCAAGGCGGTGCTCACGAACCACTACCGCACCCATACCGACGAGCGGCCGTTCAAGTGCGACGTGTGCGGCAAGGCGTTCAGACAAAAGGTAGTACTCACGAACCACTACATCATCCACACCGGTGAGCGGCCGTTTAAGTGCGACGTGTGCGACAAGGCGTTCCCGAAACAGGATAAACTCATGATCCACTACCGCACCCACACCGGCGAACGGCCGTTCAAGTGCGACGTGTGCGGCAAGTCGTTTACACAACAGGGGGGGCTCACGAACCACTACCGCATCCACACCGGCGAGCAGCCGTTCAAGTGTGACGTGTGTGGCAACGCGTTTGTTCAACAGGGGGGGCTCACGAACCACTACCGCACCCACACCGGCGAGCGGCCGTTCAAGTGCGACGTGTGCGGCAAGGCGTACACCCAATATTCAATGCTTGTCACGCACATCCAAAAAAAACATGCTTAATTGGTTTTATTGAAATTCGAATAAATTACACATCAGACTCAAAGGGTCCCAACACACAGTACTCGGGGTTTGCGTGGTACGCGGCGGTGAACTCCTCAAACTCCCGCGGGTGTCGCGCGGCCATCGCCATGATGTACTTGGTGTACACCTCCATCCGGCGGCTCAACTCCGCGTTCGTCTCAGACAGCGCCTCCACCTCCGCGTGCAGCTCTTGGTTGCGCGCCTGCAGCGTCTCGTTGTCGCGCATCAGACTCCGTCGACTGCCCGACAGTGCACCCACCGCCTTCTTCAGACTCATCACCTCGTTGATGCGCGTCTGCAGGTGGTACTGGTAGTCGGTGCCGGCCGTGTGGGAACGGGTGTTGCGGAATGCCATGTTTGAATTGTGAGGATGGGTGTGGGCGGGGGCTGGAGTGTTACGTAACGTTCCGTACGTAACGTCCCGCCAGAGCCCGGCGAGCACTGCATCACAACTCAATATCCATGGACGCCGCCATCGAAGAATTCAAGCGAGCCGTGCAGCGTGTGATGCCGAGATCCGTCATCGCCAAGCATCGGCGCGTGAAGCGCGTCAAGTACAAGGTGCTCGGGAGGTACAACGTGCGGTGCATCACCCCCAAGTACCGGGTGCGGGGGCGATACAATGTGCAGACACTAGCCAGACATCGGAAATATAATAAATCAATTTAAACATTTTATTCACGCTGTGCGCGCTTTGACGGGTACACCCCAAAACCGCGCAGCAGGCCCAACACCTCGGTGTTGCCGGCCCGCGCGTGCGCGTCCACCCCTACCAGCGAGGGCACCACACCCCGACGCAGCCACACCTCCAGAATGTCCCTGTACAGCGGGATGTCGACACACCGCAACACCTCGTCCACGTACGTCTGGTCCGGGGTGCAGTGCTCCGCCAGGTAACAAGCCAGTCCCCCGTAGAAGCCGTGGTTGAGCGCGTCCTCCACCGCATTCGCGGGCGGCGCGATGCCGGCCTCCACCAGGTACTTGGTGACGGCCAGGTTACCCTCGCGGTACGCGTGGGCCATCACGTCGGCGTCTGGAGTCATGCCGTTCTCGTGCACGTACCGCAGCAGCTGCACGTTGTCCTCGCGCGCGGCGGTCAGCATCACCCCACGGGTTGGCGGCAGACGCAGCACGTCGCGGAAGTACACCAGCTTGTCGATGTCGTCCAGCGTGTCGGTGTGCGCGCGGGTGAGCGGGCACCCGATGCTGGCCAGGAACTCGATGAACCCCACGCCGTGCGCCCGAATCACGCGCGCTATCAACTTGTTGGCGCTGAACGCGTACAGACGGATCCACGGACACGTGTTGAACAGGTAGCGCACCGCGTACCGGTGGCCGCCCAACAGCGCCTTGGAGAACGGGTATTGGGAAAGGTGGGCGTGCAGGGCGCCGCGGTATACGGCGTCCCGCATCTGCGTGGACGTGCTGGCCAACAGCCCCAGCTGCGCGACGTCGAGGTAGCTCATCACGACACCGCCGGGGTCGCACCCGATGATGTCCAACAGACTGAGAGTCATTTTTCGTTTCATTTTTATTTTAATGAGGGCAACCGTGGCTATCTAAGAATAAAATAACGGATGCATGCGTGCTATTGCGCGCGCGCCGGTCCAGCGGACACCCGCGCAGGTGCGCGTACCGCAACACGTCCAGGTGTCCCCCGAACGCGGCCATGATGCACGTCCACGCGTCCCACCGACAGTTGGCGCGGTACAGGTACTGCAGCACGTGCAGGTGCCCGTTCTGCGCCGCCATCGAACACGCCATGCTGCCGATGTAGCCGCCCGACGCGTGCACAAACTCCACAATATCCAGGTGCCCGTTCAGCGCCGCGTGCGCGCACACCATCGCGTCCCACGGAATCCTCTGGGAGTGCATGTACCGCAAAATGTGCATGTGCCCGTTCTCCGCGGCGAGCAACCCCGCGGAACTCTTCAGCGCGCACCCGTTGCGGTGCAGGTAGCGCAACACCTCCAGGTGGCCCTCGGACGCCGCGCGCACGCACGCGCCAGACTCAAACGGACATCCGTGTCGGTGCAGCGCCTTTACCATGTCCAGCTGGCCGTGACTCGCGGCCATGCTCAGCAGCGGCGGCGCGAACCGCACGCGACACTCGGTGTGCAGGAACACAACCACGTCTGGGGAAATGTACATCTGCGGCACGAACAACCGGCCCTTGCGAGACAGGTGCTTCAGTGCGCGCGTGCTACCCGTGCGAAGCGCCTGCCGCACCGTGCACGTGTCGAGGCGAGCCTCCATGTCGTCCGCCGTGCCGCTGTAGAAGTCGCGGCAAGTGCGTGCCAGATTGGAGAGAGACAGCGTGTCGCACAAGGCGAACAGAACGTTACCGACGTCGCTGGAAATCATTTTGGAAAGTGAGCCAGACAGGGCTTGTGCGCTCGGCCGTTACGTAACGTTCCCCCACTAATCGGGCCGGGAGTCTCACAATTATAAATTTCCAATGGACGAGTTCAAGAAACGCCGCGCCCAGTTCATCCGCAACCTCCCACCCCTGGATACGTCGTACCGCGCGCCGCGCACACCGCCGAGGCCGCGCCGACCCGGAACCCCGACAAGGCCGCGTCGACCCGGGACGCCGCTGTATCGCGTAAACACGTTATTGAAGCATTTGCAGCTCTAGTTAAACTTGTTGAAATATTTTACCAATAAACTTGTAAAATGGGAGCCTCAGCGTCAAACATGCACACTCTGCGCATCGGCGGATACGATGTAGCAATACCCATCCCCGAAAGTGTGATGCACAAAGTGGTACAGCAGGACCCCGAGTTTACCGGGTTTCTCAGTGACTCACGAAAACTCGAGGCCGTTACCGCACGCCTTGTCAACCAACCCTACAATGGGATACAGGCGCTCGTGTCTCTGTTTCTCGCGCAAGCCCCGTTCAAAGACATGCACATCACTCCCTCGGTGATACACATCTCTCGGCACGGCAACGACTACAACACGGCGTCGACGCTATACCATCTTATAGAAGACGCGCGAGAAAAACGCAAGGACCTGGTGTCCAGCGTGTTCATCGAGTACAGGCAGGACGGCACCACCAAAAACACCATGGGCGTGTGCGTCTACAAACACGCCCGTCGCGAGTGTGCCATACACATTGTGGAACCTCGCGGAGTTAGTATGCGCGAGGTGATGGAACTGGACATGCATCCCGACAACCCGACCTTCCAGGGCATCAGCGTCGAGCTGCTTATCATCCCACTGGAGGCGACGGCGCACGAAAGATTCTACATCGTGCTACTGAACTTGATTTTTCTGTTGAATTGCCTCGCGACCGAGTGCGGCATGGTATACGTTCTATCCAACGTTGTCGCTGACATCCAGCGCAACAATACGCTCATCGTTGCGTTCATTTATTTTATACATGTGTTAATGCAGGCATCGTAATGTAAATAAAGGTTTTTTATACCAAAAGCATGGGCTGCAACTCTGTGTGCGTGTAGAAGAACAAGTCGCTGTGCCACCCGTTGAGTTCAAAAAACGCCGCCACCTTCTCGGCGCGAGTGGGCGGCTTCAGGGTCTCGCGCAGCTCGACCATGTCAACGCCGCACCCAGGGTCCTGTGCGTAGCACGCCAGCAACGTCCAGTTCCCCCGGAACGGGTTGCATGTCTTGGCCACCACCAGCTTGTTGGTGGCGTTGTCACAGGCCAGGACCAGGTACTCCAGATTGCGTCGCCGGGTGGACACGAACATAGGGTAGAAGTATTTCACGCGCTGGACGGGCGTGGCGCGAGGCAGCCCGGCGCGTGTGGCCACCACCGGCTCGTTGTCGTCGAGGTTGGGCGTGATGCGCTGGCGTGCGAGGTGCGTCAGCGCGTTCAAACACGAGGACGTGCCAGCGAACCACTCCCGACCCAACGTGGGCGGCCCGTCGAACTCCCGGCACAACTTCAACAGGTGCGCCTCCAGCGCGCTCAGCGACTCACCCGGTAGCGCCGCCATGAAACCGATCAAGAACACATCCCTGGCGGATCGTGAAAAGGGCTGGTCCGTATCCAGCAGGAAGAAGAATCGCGTGTACGCGTCGGAAGAGCGACCCACCTTGACGCGGCCGTGTACCCAGAACACATACACGCCCGGCGGACACCCCGAATTACAGAAACCGCCCGCGTGTTTTAGCGCGGCGTACGTCATGGTGTCGAGGTTCATGTGTGTCCGAAATTTTAAAGTGATTACAAGCCTGACAAAAGGATGTGCGCCCCGTGTTGAACCAATCAAGGAGGAGGCTAACGTGCTGTGGATCCGGTTCAACCTCGACGCGCACAGCGGACCGAAATCGAGAGGCATGGAGGTGGTGTACACTACGACATGGCGGGGGTGTGCCGTGAGCCGGACTATCCGGAAGTGTTTAAAGCGTGTGTGTCATCGATTTATTAATAAAATTTACACACTAATCTCGGGCACATCCCTACTCGGATGCACGCCAAACTTAGCTAAAATACGTAACACCTCGTAATTTTCGTTGTCGGCCTCAACGTCCACCGCGGCCTGGCACGGCCGAATTCCCCGCCGTAGCCAAATTTTAAGAATCTCCGTGCAAATATCGTTTCTGTACTGCAGGATTTCATCCATGTAAAATTCGGGGGGGTCCGAGTGCTCTGCAAGATAGCACGCGACACCTGCGTGCATCCCAAACACAAGAGCGTCATCCACCGCGCCCTGGTGCGGCACCACGCCCAACTCCTCCACCATGTATCGAACGGCCTGTATGTGTCCTTGTCGGTACGCCAGTACCAGCGTGTCGGGGTCGGGCGACATGTCAAAGTTTTTCACGAGGTACCGCATCAGCGTCACGTTGTTCTCCTTGGCCGCCACCAGCAGCGCGTTGCGTGTGGGGGGTATGCCGAATTCCGAAAAGGCCTCAATTTTATCCACACTACCGCAATGGTCGGCGTGGGTGCGTGAGAGCGGCACGTCGATGTCGACAAGAAAGTCTATGAATTCGGGCGGGTGCGTGGCGATGGCCTCGGATACTAGGTGTGAGAACTCACGATTGTGGATGTACATCGGGACATGTTGGTAGAGATACTTGATGGCGTGTCGATGTCCGCGCATCATGGCGTCGCGGAAGCCGAGCAGGGATACGAGTTGTTCGTGCAGCGGTTCGTGCATGGCGGCGCGCAACTCGGAGCAGGTGGCGGCGAGCGCGGCCATGTCGGTGTGCAGCAGGTAGCGCATCACCTCGGTGCCGGGGTCGGACTCGATGAACGAGGGCAGGTGTGTGCACGACGGAGGGTCCACGCGTCGCCTCTTCATGAAATAGGGAAATGAATTGTGGGGCGGACCGGGGTTGGGGGTGCTCATGGTATTATGAAGTTGTGATAAAACATCATAGGACCGTTACGTAACGCCCCAGCCATAGACATCGATGTAGCTCATAATTCAAACCATGATCCGGGTGTTTCTCAGTTCCCTGCAGACCAGCGTGGACGTGCCGCGCGACATTCTGTCGTGCGCCAAGTGCCGACAGTTATTGCCGGACACGTACACCTCGTACGAATGCCGGCACTCGATATGCGATCAGTGCGTGGCCGACCCCACGTGTGCGCGGTGCAAGGTTGCCCTGAAGGCGGTGGACCCCGACCCGACGGTGTCGGACGCGCTGAGGAGCTGTCCCCGCGTCACGCCGTGCGGCCAGATCTTGCAGTCGTACCAGGCGTTTACGAAGCACGTGCTGGGCTGCGTCAAGTGCACGCGTGCCGGTATGACGCAGGCGGTGACTCGAGCGAACGCGGTGGCGGAGGCGCAGAAGCGCAAGATCGACGAGTTGGTGGTGACGCATGCCGCCACGGAGAAGAAGCTGCGGCTGGAATTGGTGGAGAGCAGGATTCAACTGCATTCCCGGTGCAATTTTCCACGGCAAAAGTGCAAGGACATGTACAATTCTCTGACACGCGGATGGGAAAAGGTACACCAGGAGTTGAAGAATAAATACGACAAACTGGCAGCGGCGCAGAATGTCAAGGATGACATGTCCAAGTTGCGCAACAAAATACGAGACCTGGAGCACCAACTCTCGCTCAAAAATTACGACTGCTCCACGCTGGAAGCCAAGCATTCAAACACCTTGAAGGAATTAAAGGGGTACAGGGTCAAGATCTACGATATGAACAAACAACTGCCCGCCGCCCAAAAAGCTTTGGCGGAGGCAAACAAACGTATACGGACACTAGAGGATGAGGTTAGGGTTGTGAACGCTAAATACCAGGTCGTCTTCGGCCAAGCGCATGCGGCGAAGAAAGAGATTGCGTCGTTGCAGCGCAACATCGAATCCCAAGCAGAAGACATGGAGACTGTCGAATCAAACTTTACCAAGAATTTTAAAGAATTGAAACGCGAAGCCAGACGTAACGAGGACTTGTGCGAAAAGAACGAGGGGCTGACTGCGTGTGTGGAGGAACTGACAACGAAGAACGAGGGACTGACCGCGGAATCGGAGGAGCTGATAACGCAACTCAGGGCATCCGTAGAACAGGTATCACAAACCCGGCTGCAACTGGAGAAGACGCAACTCGCCCACAAGCTCTCTTTGGCGCGCAAGATGAAAGCAGAAATAGAAAACTTGCCATGATTTGTGTTCATGTATTCAATTGTATAATAGTTTAATTAATAAATGATTGAACACCCCCAAAGCGAGCCAATCCTGCCTCCCGTCACTCTGGGCGAGCTGATTCCCCCCGCGTTATCGTGCGTGCAAGACCACCTCATTCTTCGGGTTTCGTTCAAGACTGAATCGGGGTTCGTAACAGTTTCCCTTGTGTGTGACACGGGCGCACCGGGATACTTGTACCTCTCAGAGGAGGTGATGCACATGTTACAGAGTCGGCTCATGGAGGATGAAGACACTGGGGTGAGGTACTTGGAGTGTGATGGGCGCAAGGTTCCATATACGCCAGGTACCCGTAACACGGTGGGGTTTAATTTGTTGTGTCGTTTTGGGTTGAAGCTGTCCCATCCCCGCGGGCAAAGCCCCACATTCTCACTGCAGGACTTGCCAACAATCTTGTAAATGAAAATGTATTAAAATTTAATGTTTAAGAATCCACTCCCTCACACCCGGCGAAGCGTCTTTGAGGCACTGCGTTTTATCCCAAGGACATCCGTTGGCGCGCGCCCATTCCAGAACTTGCAGGTTGTCTTCCAAGACGGCCAGGCGGCACGTCTCTTCGTCCCACGGGCATGGTGGCTTATGAGACCGCATCCACTGCAGCAGCTCGATGTGTGGCACCGCATCACACACTTGAGCGTCGTTCTGGATGTCGATGTCAAACCTCTTGTACATCCACTTCACCGTATCCAATTTGCCGGTGCGCAACGCGTACCTGAAGTAGAGATCTCTTGCGGTAAACTTACCCGTGTCACACAGCCAGTTCAGCACGTGCACATGCCCGCCCTGCATCGCGTACTGGCTGGTTTTACTCCCCGACGGACACGGTGGGTCCTGTGCCGCCAACCACTTCATAGTGGGCAGCTGTCCCCCAAATGCGGCATACGCGGGCGTGCGCTCATCCCACTCATACCCGCGCTCCCGGAGATACTTCAAGATGTGGATGTGTCCGCCCATCGCCGCGTACTTGAACACGCCTTCGAATCCACCCGTTGCATGATGTCGGTCCATCGACCACGTCATGATGTCCAGGTGTCCGCCCGCGGCCGCGTACCCGCATACGGGTTGGTCTTCACACCCTTCCGAGATTAGCCATTGCAACATCTGGAATTGCCCACCAGCTGCCGCGAAATCGCATAGGTAATCGCGGACGAAATAATCGTGCAATCGAGCCCACCGCAACACGTCAAAGTGGCCACCGTACGCCGCGAAACAGCACAGAAGCCGGGGTGCAAACCCGTTGTCAACGCCCCACTGAAAACGTTCGGGAGAGCTGCACAACACTTCAACGGGGGAGACGCGACTGCGATCGACTTCTGCTGCACTACACATGATGTGGGGGAAGAGGTCCGCATCATCCACCACGCCCAGGCTTTCCACCGGGGGCCATCTGGGCCTGTACAGGTTTCTGAGGGAGAAGCTTATACCAGACGGAGAACATGGCTCGGGCTTGTTCATGGGCGGAAACGGATACAGGTCCAGCATCACGTACGCGATCTTGGCGCACACGGCCTCAACAACAGCCGGACTGGAGATGGCTTTCCCCGTTTTCCAGCACTTGGCGAGCTCCTCGAGAGTGTTGGGCATCGCATCGAACAGAGGTCCCATCCTTGTGGGCAAGTCCGTCTTTACTGGCTTGCAGAGTTTCAAGTCAGTGAGATAGTTAAGGATTGTCCCGAGGTACGTCAAGTTTGTCGGTTCTTCAAGGTCGACGTGCACCACATCGCCAACCAGGAGTGGCGAGTACTTCCTGGCCGATTCCTGGACATCGACATGCACCGTGCAGTTTGTGCTGTGTGCGACGAGCTTCATGTTTAATTATGAACTTACGTTTCCTTGGCTCAGGGTTTGAACAAAATGTTTTAA